>RCNC010000988.1_pt1 | contig 18917 bp, 13 predicted proteins | sample 2041301 | NCBI WGS metagenome assembly RCNC01 (sample SAMN09708231, study PRJNA481090) | Marine sediment metagenome, whole genome shotgun sequencing project. | biome: marine sediment; feature: ocean; material: sediment; isolation source: Sewage treatment plant 13A marine sediment (STP13A) ...
TTTCCGGCATCCGGGGAACCATCGGTGGAGACCCCGGAGATGGCCTTACACCTATTGACATCGTAAAATTTTCATCTGCCTACGCAGCCTGGATTAAGGAGACTTCAGGCAAACCAGACCTCAAAGTTGTACTTGGCAGAGATGCCCGCATCTCTGGAGAGATGGTTGAAACGCTGGTTTGCGGGGCATTGATGGGCATGGGGGTGGATGTGCTGAACCTGGGACTGGCAACCACGCCGACAGTAGAGATCGCTGTATCCATGGAAAAGGCAGACGGAGGGATCATACTTACGGCCAGCCATAATCCCGGACAATGGAACGCACTGAAACTGTTAAACAGTAAAGGAGAATTTATTTCTGCGGGGGAAGGGCAGAGGATACTGGAAATTATAGAAGCTGGAAAATATGACTATGCACCGGTGGAAAATATCGGACAGGTCACCCATTTACCCGGTTACGACCAGAAGCATATCGACAGGATACTGGAACTGGAGCTGGTCAATCCAGAAATCATTGAGAGAGCTGGACTGAAGGTAGTGGTTGATTGTGTTAATTCTGTCGGGGGACTAATACTCCCGGCATTATTGAAGCAGTTGGGGGTGGCTGAGGTGGTGGAGCTGTACTGTGAGCCCAACGGTATCTTTCCTCATAATCCTGAACCCCTGCCTGAACATCTTGGGGCGCTGTCGGCTGCAGTGATAGATTCTGGGGCTGACCTGGGACTGGTAGTAGATCCCGATGTTGACCGGCTGGCCATGATAGATGAACGGGGACAGTTCTTCGGGGAAGAGTATACAATTGTTGCGGTGGCTGACTATATACTGAGTAAAACCCCCGGCAACACGGTGTCTAACCTTTCCTCAAGCAGGGCCCTCAGAGATGTCACGGAAAAATATGGATGCAGCCACTTTGCTTCCCCGGTGGGAGAGGTGCATGTGGTACGGGTAATGAAGGAAAACAATGCCGTGATAGGGGGCGAAGGAAATGGAGGGGTGATCTACCCGGGTATGCACTACGGCAGGGATGCCCTGACTGGTGCTGCATTGTTCCTTACCTTCCTTGCTTCACAGGGATATACAATGAGTGAATTGAGAAAAAAATACCCGGATTATACTATATCAAAGAATAAAGTGGCGCTGGAACCTGGCACAGACACTGCATTGATACTTGAGAAGGTGCAGGCTAAATATGCGAATTATCCGGTCAATACAGAGGATGGTGTAAAAATCGACCTTCCTGAAGGCTGGATACACCTTAGGAAATCCAACACCGAACCAATTATCAGGATCTATACGGAGGCAGGTTCCGAATCGGTGGCAGAGGATTTGGCAAAACAGGTAAGAGACTTGATATCAGGCCTCAAATAAGCTGATTTTTATTTTTTTTTAACATAAGCTCTCACCCTGATTAAACCATTATCGAGATTTTTAGTCTAATTTAGCTGATTCAATTACGTAATACCTCAATAAGACAAACCATATAATGAAAAAACGTACCCTGATATTCCTGCTCCTCCCGGCTGTGATCATCGCAGCAGCGATCATTTATTCCATGGCCGCCAAGGAGGATTCAAACAAACCGCTTGAAACAGAAGTAAAACTGGGGGAATTCGAGATATTGGTTGCCGTTACTGGCGAATTACAGGCACAAACCTCGACAGATATTATGGCTCCATTGCTCTTAAGGAGCAGGGAGCTCAGGATCCGAAACATCAAGATCCAGGACCTGGTTGTGGAAGGGACTGTTGTTGATTCAGGGGACTATGTAGCGACACTTGACCGTTCCGAGGCTGATAACTCTTATAAGGACATATCCGATGAACTTGAAGTTAGGGAATCAGAATATACCAAGACCAAACTGGACACCACCATGGGTTTGAGGGAACTTCGCGATCAAATGATCAACCTCAAGTTTGACATGGAGGAAGCAGAGATCACCCTTGAGCAGAGCCAGTTCGAGCCACCAGCTACTATACGCTCGGCCCAGATCAGCCTTGACAAGGCAGATCGGGCATATAAACAGGCAGTAAAAAACTACCAGCTGAAAGTACAGCAGTACAAGGCCGATATGACTGAGGTCACGGTTGACCTGGCCAAGCAGCGAAGAAGAAAAGCACAAATGGAGGATGTGCTGCAACATTTTATTATCCGTGCACCAGCTCCTGGCATGGTCATATACAAGAGAGATTGGAGAGGACAGAAAAGAACTGTGGGCTCAGAGATCAATCCCTGGGACCTGACCGTGGCTACCCTGCCGGATATGTCCACCATGGTCTCAAAGACCTATGTGAATGAAATTGATATCAGCAAGATTAAAGTGGGACAGGAAGTCAGGGCCGGTGTGGATGCTTTCCCTGAAAAAGAATACACGGGAATGGTCACAGAGGTGGCCAATATTGGGGAACAGCTTCCCAATACGGATGCCAAGGTATTTGAGGTGGTTATCAAGCTGAACGAATCAGATCCCATCCTCAGACCTTCCATGACAACCAGCAACAGCATCGTTACCAGGACATTTGATTCTGTGATGTATATCCCAATGGAAGCCGTTCATTCTAATGACAGTATGACCTATGTCCATCTAAAAAACAACACCAGGCAGGTAGTCGTACTGGATGAGTCGAATGAGAATGAGATCATTGTTGAAGCTGGACTGAATGGGGGGGATAAGGTCCTGTTATCAGTTCCTGAAGGGGCTGAGGAGATGCGATTTACCGGGCTGGAACTGGTGGAGGTAATCCGGGAGAAAGAAGCCGAAAAGAAACGCCTGGAAGAGGAAGAGCAAAAACAAAGGGAAGAGGAACAGAAGCAAAGAATGCAGCGGCGCGGAAGTCGGCCACCGGGAGGAGCCCGGCCGGCTGGCATTGGTTAACAACCGACATAAACAAAGGAAAGATGGAACGTTATTTTCATGATATCGTCATTGCCCTGGAGTCCATCCTGGCCAATAAACTGAAGTCCATTCTCACGGGATTGGGTATCATCTTTGGGGTGGGTGCAGTGATCAGTATGCTTGCCATTGGAAATGGTGCCCAGCAGGAGATCCTTGAGCAGATGAAAATGGTCGGAGTGAACAATATCGTCATCACCCCCATTGTTACCCCTGCCGGGGGGGAAGAGAGTTCCGAGAGCGAAAACGGGGAGAGCAAGCAAAAGGCCAAGTTCTCACCAGGACTCAGCCTCAAGGATGCCGAGGCCATCAAGGAAATCCTGCCCACTGTAAAACAGCTCAGTCCCGAAATAGCCCTCAACAGCTACGTTGTGCAGGCAGGGAAACGCGAGCAGGCCAAATTGCTGGGTGTCTCCAACGAATACTTTAATATTTACAACCTGGCATTGCAGGAAGGATTGTTTTTCAATGATTACCAGGAAGAGAATGGTATCCCGGTATGTGTCATCGGGGCCAATATCCGCAGCACATTCTTTGCCCAGGAAAATCCTATCAATAATTACATAAAGTTTGACCATATATGGCTCAAGGTGATCGGCGTTCTCGAAAGGACGGATGTAAGCCTGACGGCCTTTGAGAATACTGGTGTAAATGTGTTCAATGACAATATCTATATCCCGACCAAGACGATGCTGATGAGGTTCCAGAACCGTGCCCTGGTAAGTACCCGTATAAAACAGTCCAGCGGGGGAGGCAGGTTTATGTTCTTTTTTGGAGGAAGTGTAAATCCCGAACAAAATACCAGCAGCAATTACCACCAGCTGGATAAGATTATTGTCCAGGTAAACGAATCTGAAGAGGTGAGGGCATCCACAGAGTTCCTGAGCAGGATGCTCTTCCGGAGGCATGCTGAGGTTAAGGATTATGAGATCACCGTACCTGAGGAGTTGCTCAAACAGGAGCAGCGGACCAAAGATATTTTCAATATCGTGCTCGGGGCCATCGCAAGTATCTCCCTCCTGGTGGGAGGGATAGGTATCATGAATATCATGTTCGCCTCGGTCATGGAAAGGATCAAGGAGATTGGGACAAGAATGGCCATCGGTGCCAGGAAGATGGATATCGTGGTCCAATTCCTGGCAGAGGCTATCCTGATCAGTGTTTCCGGCGGACTACTAGGGGTGATCCTGGGAATAGTCCTCTCAATGCTGATCAATAAGTTCGCCGGGATACTGACCATTGTCTCACCTTTTTCCGTCATCATTGCATTTATGGTTTCTGCCTCGGTAGGAGTGATATTTGGCTATTCACCAGCAAAAAGGGCCTCCGAAAAGGATCCCATCGAATCATTAAGGCATGAATAATTTAAGCGAACATTCAGTGAAAAAACACAGCATAAGATTCATCTTACTTTTTATCATTACCGGGTTTTCGCTCACCGGGACGGCGCAGGTCCAGGCCCTGAATTTCACCCTTGATGATGTGATCAGTTTAGCCAGAGAGCAGTCCCCCATGGGAATCATGGCGAGGCACCGCTTCAGGGGAAGTTACTGGGAGTACCGGACTCATAAAGCAAAATTCCGGCCTAGCCTTACCCTCCGGGGGACCATGCCGGATTTGGACCGGTCCATTGACATCGTCACACTCCCTGATGGAAACGATGCTTTTGTAGAAAGAAGCCAGGCCACCTATAATATAACTGCTTCCCTGCAGCAGAATATTGCACCTACAGGGGGCTCTATTTTTATGAGTTCCGGCATGCGGCGGATTGATCTGCTCAGGAGTGACCAGACCACCAGCACCTATTCTTCCACCCCGGTAAGTATAGGAATCCGGCAACCCATTAAGGCACATAACAGTTTTCGCTGGGAAAGGAAGATAGAGCCACTGAAATATGAGGCTGCCCAGAAAAATTACGTGGAATCACTCGAACAGGTGAGCTTAAGGGCAGTGGATTATTTTTTCGGTCTGACACTTGCTCAGGTAAACATCCAGATAGCCGAGTTGAATTTCGCCAATAACGATACACTTTACCAGATAGCCAAGGGAAGGTATAATATCGGGACCATAGCCGAGAATGAACTGCTCCAGCTGGAGCTGGCTTTCCTGACTTCCAGTACTGACCTGAATGAGGCAGGTATTCAGTTGGAAATTTCCAGATTTCGACTCAGATCTTTCCTGGGGTACAATGAAAATGTAAATATTGAACTTATCATACCGGTAGAGATCCCTGATATGGAGGTTGATGTGGCCAAGGCACTTGAACAGGCCCATGCCAACAATCCTGAGATTATTGACCTGCAGAGACAGTTGTTGGAAGCTGATGCATCAGTAGCCCAGGCAAAGGCGGAAAGGGGACTGCAGGCAGATCTTTTTGCCCAGTTTGGCCTAACGCAGCGGTCCCCCACCATCGCAAATGTCTACCAGAACACGCAGGACTGGGAGCGATTGCAGATAGGCCTGGAGGTACCTATTCTTGACTGGGGACTTGCCAAGGGGCAGTTCAAAATGGCCCAGTCAAACCAGGAAGTGACCCGTACCAATGTACTGCAGGACGAGATTGACTTTGACCAGAATGTCATGCTGCAGGTCATGCAATTCAATCTCCAGGATGACCAGCTTCGTATTGCCGCAAAGTCTGATACCGTTGCACAGCTGATGTACAATGTAACAAAGCAGCGGTTTTACATAGGCAAGATTGATGTGTTGGTCTTAAACCAAGCCTTGAAAGATAGAGATAATGCCACCAGAAGCTACCTGACGGCCCTGCAGAATTACTGGAACTATTTCTTTCAAATACGACGGCTTACGCTGTATGATTTCCAGCGGGATCTACCCTTGAACGAGGATTTTGAATCATTGATCGAATGAGAATAAGAGCATAACATGCTGAAATATTCGTTATTAGGTATTTTATCATTTGTTTTATTAACTGCCTGTACACAGCAGGAAAAGAAACCGGAGCAGCCTGCCAATCCCTCAGGTATCCAGGTATTCAAGGAGTATTACCCCGATGGCAAAATTAAATCTGAGACAGAGGCGAAAGGGAAGTTAAGGCATGGTACATCCAAAGATTATCGCAAAGATGGCACCCTGGAGAATCTGATAACTTACGAAAACAACAAGAAGCATGGCATGGCCGCCAATTATTACCCGGACGGGAGAACGGTTAAGACGGAATTGAACTACATCAACGGCTATAAGCAGGGGGAGGCCACCTGGTATTATCCCGATGGAAGTGTTTACAGGAAAACCCCGTATGAGAACGGACGGATCATCGGTATGCGGACAACCTACTACGAAAGTGGCATATTGCAGTCCGAAACGCCCTATTCAAACGGGCAACCGGGTATTGGTTTAAAAGAATACACACAGGAAGGTGTACCGAAACCCTATACTGCAAGGGTTCAGATCAGGGAAGTTGACAGGATCAGCCTGGATAAGACCTTTACGCTTATCATCTCTTTATCTAACCGGAGCAAGAATGTAGAGTTTTACCAGGGAAAGCTCACCAATGGGGCATACTGGAATGATAAACTAGAACCGATTCCCACCAAGAATGGTATGGCAGAGCTCAGTTTCTTTGTATCAAAAGGTACCTTCAAAATGGAGACCCTGAACATCATAGCCAGGGATAAATCCAGGCTCAATCATTACCACATGCTGCAGAAGGAATATCACCTGGCTGTGGAAAACAAATTTTAATCATTCGAAGGACTTCAACTTCAATTTCATTTCGAGGTTATGTGGGGCATATGTTAGTCCCTTTTCAAGTATTTTCCTTGATTTCTGTACCTGGCCCTTGCGGTAATAGTAGATGGCAGCCGAGGAGTATGATCTGCCAACAGCCAGAAAATTTATGGTTATGTTGGGGTGCTGGTCAACCAATTCCTCGAAAATGGCCATATAATGTTCACCATTTTCGCCATCCTGGAGTTGATATGCCTCTCCGAAAAACTCCAGGCAGACATGTTGTTTTATCGTTAGATAGATCTCATTATCGACGATCTCAAAGTATGCAGAATCATATAGATTTATCTTTTCCAGGACCATTGGAGGATTTGTATTGATGGAATATCCAGCCAGCGCCCTGGTCAAATTATTTTGGTTATTCACATCATTGGGATTCAGGGAATAGGCAGTTTCAAATGACGTCAGGGCTTTCCAGTATTGTTCATCATTAAAATGGTACTTCCCTGTTTCATAATAAAATTGGAAGCTAAAATCCTTCATCAATACCTCATCAGCAAGATATTCCTGCATGTAATCATAGATGTATTGCATTTCTGTCAGGTCCTGTTCTTTGATCAGCACTTCATTTATAATGTCCTGCAGGTAGGCAGCTATTCTTTCCCTGTCCACACCAAATCCGACCAGCTTGTTGGCTTTGATCAGGTATCCCAGGTCCGCGGGATTGTGATAATCCATGGTAGTCAGAAAGCTATTCAGATGAGCCAGCAGTAAGTATTGGGTTTTGCTGGATGGATACAGGATAAAAGCCTTTTCAAACTGTTTATAAGCATTTGCAGGTTCTGATCTATTCAGATATTCAATGGCGGAATTCAGATACAGCATCCCGATCATTTCCTGTATTGTTAATCCATAGTCCGCAAAGTAATATCTTTCAAACAGCACTCGTGATGATGTCGAGGAAAAGGTGGCATTATCAATTACCTTTGAATTCCGTAGAAATTCAACAAAGCTGTTGCGCGTATCATGTGCAAAGGCGAAAAACTGTGAGCCAGAACCCTCTATTTCAATAGTGATCTGCTCATCATCCGGATAGGCAAGCAGTGAAATCGAGGTCGGTAATTCCTGAATTTTATAGGGGATCTCCAGCTGGTCCAGGATAATGGCATAGACCGATGCGGCTGTAAAGTAGTTATACTCTCCGGCCCTGAACAGATCGCTGAATCCGGACTGATGCTCAAAAGAGATCAGCAGGGCTTTGTTTACTGAATTCTTAACCTGGTTAATCTTTTTTGCTTCACTCAGCCGCTCAAATTTATTGTCCCGGATCTCCTGCACCATATCCCTGATCCAATCCTGGTATATTTCGAGCTCATTTTCAGTGCTAGCTGTATTTACGGCAATGATCATCTTGAAATAATCAGGCTTGCCTTCGAAATACTGGCTGAACGATTCCCTCTCAAGGGTGGAGAAGTAGAATAGATCGGATGGCCGGAAAAGTGTGTCAGTACCCTGAATCTGTGCCTGGCTTCCGGTCATTAGCACAAATGTGATTGATGCACTTATGAATCCCCGCAAGAACATACCCTAAAGATATAATAATTACTTACAGTTTGAAGCTGTCCAATTTTTAAGTAAATTTGATAAGCACTCATATTAAAACACTTCAAAATGGATAAAATTACCGTTATTGGCGCCGGGGCCGTTGGGGCAACCTGCGCAAATGTTATTGCACACAAAGATGTTACAAAAGAAGTTATCCTGATCGATGTTAAGCCCGGGGTGGCCGAAGGGAAAGCCCTGGATATCTGGCAGACCTCGGCCATAAACAGTTTCAATACCAGGGTGGTCGGTTGTACCGATGATTATGAACAGACCAAGGATTCAGGGATTATTGTGATCACATCAGGCCTGCCCAGGAAACCGGGGATGTCGCGAGACGATCTTATCAAAACCAATGCCCTGATCGTTAAGAACGTTGCAGATAAGGCCATGAAATATTCCCCTGAGGCCATCATCATCATGGTAACCAATCCCCTAGACGTAATGACCTATGCTGCCACCATTGCAGCCAGGAAAACCGGAAACCCGGTCTTCGGTATGGCTGGCATACTGGATACTGGGCGTTACAGGGCCTTTCTGGCCAGTGCACTGAATGTTTCTCCCTTGGATATCCAGGCCCTTCTTATGGGCGGACATGGTGATACTATGGTGCCCCTGCCTAGATATACAACCATTGCCGGAATACCACTTACTGAACTGCTGGGGAGTGAGGAAATTGAAAAAATTGTGGACCGGACCCGCAAGGGAGGTGGAGAGATTGTCAAGCTCCTGGGTACCTCGGCATGGTATGCCCCGGGTGCTGCTGCAGCCCAGATGGTTGAGGCAATCGTAAATGACCAGAAAAGGATCTTCCCTGTTTCTACCATACTTAATGGTGAATACGGCCTCCAGGATGTATGTCTTGGAGTTCCTGTCGTACTGGGCAGAGGCGGTATTGAGAAGATCATTGAAATAGACCTGAATGATGATGAAAAGGCAATGCTTGATACTTCAGCAGGTCATGTAAAAGAAGTAATGAAGGCACTTGATGACATGAACCTGTTTTAAGGAATAGCTACCTATAATCCAACCTAATCCCCCTTTCGCCAGAATAGGGGGATTTTTTTGCCGGAAAGATTTTACAAAAGCGGCAATTTATACATGTATCAGACTGTTCCGGATGTCCTGAAAATTGTATATATTTGCGCGTTCAAATAACAAAACAAGAACCAAATGCAGAATAAAGGAGCCATTAGGGTATTTGCCATCGCCCTGGCTGTAGTATGCGTCTATCAATTGTCATTTACTTTTGTGTCGCGGAAGGTGGAAAGTGATGCCAGGAATTATGCCCAGGGAGATACTGCCAGAGAGGAATTGTACATTGACTCCATTGGGAGCGAAGTAGTGTACAATATCATTCTCCGGAAATATACCTATAAGGAATGCCAGGAGCGGGAGATCAACCTGGGACTTGACCTTAAAGGCGGGATGAACGTGACCCTGGAAGTATCCATGGTGGATATGATAAGGTCATTGTCAAATTATAACACTGATTCAACATTCAACCGGGCCATAGCCCTGGCACTGGAATACCAGAAAGACAGCCAGGAAGATTTTGTTACCCTTTTTGGAAGGGCTTTTGAGGAAATCGATCCAAACGGAATGCTCGCAGCCATTTTTGCCACTCGTGAGTTAAGGGGACAGATAGATTTCAACTCCAGCAATCAAGATGTGATGAGGGTTATCCGCGCTGAAACGGAAGGATCCATGGATAACGCGTTTAATGTGTTGCGTAGCAGGATAGACCGTTTTGGTGTCGTTCAGCCTAACATACAGAGATTGGAAACACAGGGCAGAATCCTGGTACAATTACCGGGGGTCAAGGAACCTGAGAGGGTGAGGAAGCTTTTGCAGGGGACTGCCGTGCTGGAATTCTGGGAAACATACGACAATTCTGAAATCTATCCTTTCCTGCAGCAAGCCAATGAGAGACTCCGGGAGATACTTGACGCGGAAGCAGCCCTAAGAGAATCAGAGGCGGATGTAGCAGAAGGAGCCGGGGAACAAACCGCAGCACCCCCGGCAGGGGAAGTGAATCCCCTGCTGGCTGAACTTGAGCAACCAGCAGAAACGGAGGACCAGGAATTAAGCCTGCTTGACCAGATCTCAGCTGATAGCCTGATGGGTGATACAACGGCTAATTTAACCCTTGAACAATTCGTTCAGGAGAATCCCCTGCTTGGCATACTCCAGCCAAATGTAACTAGGCAGGGACAATTCGTACCCGGTGCCGGTATTGGATTTGCCCATACCAAGGATACTGCGAAGGTAAGGAGATACCTGAATATGAATCAAATACGGTCCCTTTTTCCAAGGGATGTCCGTTTCCATTGGGACATGGCCCCTTATGATGAAGCTGAGAATTATTTTGTTCTATACTCATTGAGGATAACCGGAAGAGACGGAAGACCTCCCCTCGAGGGTGGCGCAGTTACCACCGCCAGTGTTGATTTTGCACAGACAGGTGGGGCACCTACTGTTACCATGGGAATGAATAGTGAAGGAGCCCAGGTCTGGGCCCGCCTGACCAGGGATAATGTAGGCAAGGCCATTGCCATTCTGCTGGATGGTTACGTGGTTTCAGCCCCAACCGTTAATGAAGAGATTCCCAACGGGAGGTCAACCATCAGTGGTAATTTTAGCTATGCCGATGCCGAAGACCTTTCCAATGTGCTGAAATCCGGTAAATTACCAGCTCCGGCAAGGATTATCCAGGAAGCTATTGTCGGTCCTTCCCTGGGAGAGGCAGCCATTAAATCAGGAATGAATTCCTTCCTGCTGGCCTTCATGGTAGTATTGCTTTATATGGTATTCTATTATAGCCGAAGGGCTGGATTGGTTGCAGATTTTGCCCTGGTAGCAAACATGTTCTTCCTGATCGGTGTGCTGGCATCTTTAGGTGCCGTACTTACCCTGCCTGGCATCGCGGGTATTGTTCTTACCATTGGTATGTCGGTGGATGCTAATGTCCTTATCTATGACCGGATCCGTGAAGAGATTATTGCCGGAAAAGGCATTAGGCTGGCCATCACGGACGGGTATAAAAATGCCCGGTCGGCGATTATCGATGCAAACGTAACGACATTACTCACCGGGATTATTCTTTTGGTCTTCGGGACCGGTCCTATTAAAGGTTTTGCCACCACCCTGGTGATCGGTATCTCCACCTCATTGTTTTCTGCTATTTTCATCACCCGGCTGGTATATGAAAGAATGCTTACTAAAAACCGGAAGATTACTTTTGCCACCAAACTGACTGAAAATGCCTTCAGGAACACCAATATAGATTTCCTAAGGAACAGGAAGATCTTTTATGTAGTCTCATCAATCATAGTAATCGCCGGTATTGTTTCACTTTTTACACGTGGACTGAACCAGGGGATTGATTTCACAGGGGGGCGGACCTACGTGGTTAAATTCGAAGAATCAGTCAATACCATGGATGTCCAGAGCAGCCTGGAAAATGTGTTTGGTGAAACACCCCAGGTTATTACTTTCGGATCAGACAACCAGGTAAGGATTTCGACCAAGTATAAGATTGATGAAAATGCAGTGGAGGTCGATGAAGAAGTTGAACAGCTGTTATACGAGGGGTTGCAAACATATATTGGAGATGATGTGAGCTTTGAATCCTTTCTGAGCGATTACAGGCAAAGTTCCCAGAAAGTCGGCCCCACCATCGCTGATGATATCAAGGTCCAGGCAGTCTGGGCCATCCTGTTCGCCCTGCTTGTGATATTTATCTATATATTGATCCGGTTCAGGAACTGGCAGTATGGTCTCGGGGCAGTTGCTGCCCTGGTGCATGATGTACTTATTATCCTGGGGATATTCTCCCTGTTTTACGGGATCATGCCCTTCTCACTGGAGATAGACCAGGCATTTATCGCAGCCATCCTGACAGTAGTGGGTTATTCAATCAACGATACCGTGGTGGTATTTGACCGGATCAGGGAGTATGTCGGGCTTTACCGGAAACGGGAACGAACGGAAATCCTGAACATGGCATTGAACAGTACACTGAGCCGTACCTTCAGCACCTCCTTAAGTACGTTTTTCGTGTTGTTGATGATTTTCCTGTTTGGAGGTGAAGTGATCCGTGGATTTACATTTGCCCTGCTTATTGGTGTTGTGGTCGGTACCTATTCATCTCTGTTTATTGCCACACCTGTAGTTTATGACACCATACTGAAGTCGGAGACAACCAGGGTGTTAAAAGGTAAAAAAAGATCATAGGCTATTTTATTTGATTGGGTAGTAAAATGAAGCTACATATTCCGCTTCGCGAAACAAGTCAGGCTTCATTTTACTACCCTTTCAAAACAAAAATAAGATGAAGAACATTATTTATTTTACCTCCTAATGGATATTGAATGAGGAGCCTACATTTTGTGCGTGCACAAAATTCAGCAACGAATTAATATCCATTAAGAGAAAAAATGGATGATTATCGCAATTACTGTATATTTGTATTAGATTTTTGAAATCATGTTCCAGGTAGTATTATTCATAAGTGGTCAGGAGATTGTCATTCTAGCATTGGCAGTACTCATTCTTTTTGGCTCCAAGAAGATACCGGAAATGGCCAGAGGCCTTGGAAAGGGGATGCGAGAATTCAGAAAGGCCGCAGATGATATCAAGCGTGAGCTGAATCAAAGTGTGCCTGACATTAAAAGTGGACTGGATGACATTGGCAAGAATATTAAAGAAAGTTCTGAAGAGCTGATGGATGATTTCAAAAAGTTCAAGAACGACCTCGATTAACCATCCAGCTAACCAATTGATAATCTTTAGACCCGAGTACAAAATCTGATGGTATACCTGTTCCTGTTGATTGGTTTTGCACTGTTGGTTTTCAGCGGCAGGATCCTCATAAGGAGCAGTGTTTCAATCGCCCGGCGTTTTAAGCTTTCTCCTTTTCTTATTGGCCTTACCATAGTTGCCATGGGCACATCTGCCCCCGAATTGCTGGTGAGTCTGACAGGTGCCATCAAAGGGCACGCAGATGTGGCTATATATAATGTGATCGGGTCAAATATTTCAAACGTTCTTCTTGTGTTGGCTGTCACAGCCCTGATCCTACCAATCCCGGTGCGTTCAAAGACCTTTTGGCCGAACTGGTCTGTCATGTTCATTTTCAGCCTGCTTGTCTTCCTCTTCCTGCTGGATCTCACGTTCTCGTGGAACGAAGGTTTATTAATCTTCATCCTGCTGATCGGTTATGTAATATATTCTATTTACCGTTCTGGTAGCGGTGAACCACAGGATGAGGAGGAAGATCACAAGGATATGAAGATAGTTCACGCTCTTATTTTGGTTGTAGTATCCTCGGGAGGACTTGCCCTGGGGGCGAGTCTGCTGGTGGATAATGCAGTTATCCTTGCCAGGGATTTCGGTGTGAGTGAGAGGATTATTTCCGTTTCACTGATCGCTGTTGGTACCAGTATCCCGGAGCTTACTACCTCAGCCATAGCGGCATTCAGGAAACAGACTGATATTTCCATCGGCAATATAATCGGTTCCAACATTTTCAACCTTGGTTTTGTCCTTGGCATCACCAGCATGGTCAAACCACTCGAAGTTAATCCCCTGATCCTTTCCTTCGATATTTACTGGTTATTCGGAATTGCTTTTATCCTTATGGGGATGCTGTTTATCCCGCCAAAATTAATTCTCTCACGCTGGAAAGGATTGGTCATGCTTTCCATCTATTTGATATATTTGTACATTGTTCTAAAATAATTCATTAGATCGGGGAATGATCCGGACAGAAAATATCAATAAATCTTTTGGAGACCTTCAGGTACTGAAGGGAATTGACCTGGAGATCGGCAGTGCCGAGATCATCTCCATTGTAGGTGCCAGTGGGGCAGGGAAGACGACCCTGTTGCAGATCATCGGGACCCTCCTTCAAAAGGATAGGGGCAAAGTCTGGATCGATAATGAGGACATTGATTCCTTTCGTGAAAAACAACTGGCAAAGTTCAGGAATCTAAAAATTGGTTTTGTATTCCAGTTCCATCATCTGCTGCCTGAATTCAGTGCCATTGAGAATGTATGTATTCCAGGGTATATTGCCAGGCGTTCGCGAAAGGAAGTAGAATCCCGGGCAAGGGAACTATTGACTTTCCTCAACCTGCAGGACAGGCTGGAACACAAACCCTCAGAACTCTCTGGCGGGGAACAACAACGGGTTGCAGTCGCCAGGGCACTCATCAATGAGCCGGCCGTGATCCTGGCAGATGAACCTTCCGGGAACCTGGACAGCCAAAATAAGAAGGAATTGCATGAGATGTTCTTTGTACTCCGGGAAAAATTCAAACAGACTTTTGTCATCGTGACCCATGACATGGAGCTGGCCGGCATGTCTGACCGGAAGATCCGCCTGAAGGACGGGCAGATCATTAGTTGAAATCCGGAAATTCCCTGGAAACCCTGTCAAGATTTATTTGCAAAAGAATATGGACACTGAACTACTGGGTACTGTGCAGCAGTTTCTTGAGGAAAAAGTGAGGATGTATAACCGGACTGAATTTATCCGGGAGGATCCAATCCAGGTGCCCCATCAATTCCACAGGCAGGAGAACATAGAGATAGCTGCCTTTCTGACTGCCACAATTGCCTGGGGCAGAAGAGATACCATCATAAGGAATGCCTTTGATCTGATGTCGAGAATGGATCATAATCCATATGAGTTTTTAATGAATCTGAAGAAAGATGACTTGAAAGTTTTCAATGGATTCAAACATCGCACATTCAATGATCAGGATTGCCATTTTTTTATCTGGTCATTGCATGATATGTACAAAAATAAAGGTGGTATGTATCCCATTTTCCTGGCCGGGTATAAAAAAAGCAGGAGCATAAAGCACGCAATACAGGGATTCAGAGAAATCTTTTTCGGCACTAATCACTCCCTGCGAACAGAAAAACACCTGGCAAATCCTCTTGCCGGTTCTGCAGCAAAAAGATTGAATATGTTCCTGAGATGGATGGCCAGGAAAGACGAGAATGGGGTGGATTTTGGGATATGGGATGCAATCAGTCCTGCAGATCTTTACCTTCCACTGGATGTACACACTGGAAATGTAGCTCGAAAATTGGGATTACTGAACAGAAAACAAAATGACTGGAAAGCAGTGGAGGAGCTTACCACTGTGTTGAAAGATTTCGACCCTTCTGATCCGGTAAAATATGATTTTGCATTATTTGGATTGGGAATATTTGAAAATTACTGATGCCAAAGGATTATTTTCAATTCAAGCAATTCCTGGTCAACCAGGGCAGATCAGCATTTAAGGTTGGGACCGATGGTGTAATGCTGGGGTCCTGGGCCAGTATAGAGAATGCCGGATCCATCCTGGATGTCGGCACCGGGACCGGCCTCATCGCCTTGATGCTGGCTCAACGCACCGCTGCCAGTCCCATGGAAACAGTTGCCCATATCGTAGCCCTTGAAATCCATAAGGGATCCTGTGAACAGGCCATAGATAACGTCAGGATCTCACCGTGGAAACATAGGATCAAGGTGATCAACCAGTCATTTCAGGATTACTGCTGGACCGGTCCGGCCAGGTTTGATCTGATTGTTTCCAACCCGCCTTTTTTCAGTGATTCTTGGAAACCGAACAGACAGGAGAAAGAAATCAGCCGGCATGATACCCTCCTTGGCCTTGGGGAACTTATATCGGGTGTGGGAAAACTGCTTGCACCCCAAGGAAAGTTTTGTGTGATCCTGCCGGTTGACGAAAGCAAAAAGATTCAGAAATCTGGTATAGAAATGGGCTTGCACCTGTATAAGATATCCAGGATCTCTCCCACAATCAATTTACCAGCCAAAAGGCACCTGCTTGAGTTCCAAAGATGCCCAGCTGATAAGGTTCAGGATTCTGAGATAGCTATCGAAGGTGATACAAGGCATGATTACACTGATGCCTACAGGGAGTTGACGAGGGACTTCTATCTTGCGTTCTGATGGCTACAACCAGCGCGTATTATTCTCCCAGGAAACGAATGCCATGGCTTTCCAGTTCATCCAGCACAGGTTCATAGATCTCTTCATGTATGGGGATATGAACCCCTGTCATTTTGACCTTACCCTGTAAGATCAATTTTGTGGCAATGGCAACTGGCAAACCGACAGTAATGGACATGGCGGTATTGACGGTGTCTTCTCCCGTAAAGGCCATGGATGAAACGATACGTTGTTTCTTACCATCCAGGAGGTATTCAAACTGGTGCTGCATGACTATCCTATCTTTATCATCGGGTTCCAGTTTCAGTTTCTCCTCCAGCAGGTACTGAAGGATCCTGGCCGGGGTACGGTCTTGTATTCCTGCCTTTTTCCGGTCAAACAATCCGAGCCACGCAAGCTTTTGCATGATCTCCCCATTCGGATCGATCTCCAGGTAGCTTGCCAGCTTCTTTTCAACCGGATCAACGATATTGTATGCCAGGAAACTGTTGGTGAAATCACGGTAAGTCATTTCTCCTGGGAATTCGACCTCGTATGAATCATCTGTGGCTCCCAACTGTACGAGGGCATTCCACGCATCACAAAATCCCACCCTACGGATGGTCCCTCGAAACATAGTTGACAGATCAAACAACTGGTAATCATCCTGGTAGGTAAGTGAATCACGGTTAGGATAGGCTTCAAATTTACCGAGGTCGAGTACCCTGATTATCTCGTAGCGCTGAAAAAGCTTATGGTAGGGAATATATTTGAATTTTCCATTGTGCAGGAACCTGGCCCCTGCCTGGCCGGCCAGAACAACATTTCTTGGGTTCCAGGTAAATTTATAGCGCCATGGATTATTATCGTAGGTCGGTGCAACGAGTCCACCAGTATTTGACTCAAATACATCAATTTTCCCTCCCATTTTGTGTATCCTGTGTATAATGCGCATGGCCGACATATGGTCTATGCCGGGATCCACACCCATTTCATTCAGCAGTATAACCCCCTGTTTCCTGGCCTCTGCATCAAGTCCCCTGATCTCCTCAGATACATAGGAGGCTGTTACAAGTGGTTTCCTGCTTGTTACACAGTTTTCAGCTACCGGGAAATGCATACGATGAGGTAGCATGGAGATTACAATATCAGCAGCATCGATTATTTTCCCAAGCAGGCCTTCATCTTTAACATCAAATTTCATCCCTTTGCCATTAGGATGATTGTCAATCTTCTGAAGGGCCAGTTCTTCGTTGATATCACCAAGGGTAATCCGCCAGTTGTTTTCCTGCGATTGATCCAGCAAATACTTTATCAGGGTTGAAGAGGAGAGACCGGCTCCCAGTATGAGAATATGTTGCATTTGGTTCAGGGTTTCCTTCAGGAATTTAAAGTTAATATCCCGGATTAACATTATCCTTTGAATTCATGAGTTGTAAAACATGAATGGTATGAAAAAGGGGGTCGTCAAAAGACAACCCCCTACACAAGGAAACATCCGGCAATGGATCTCTAGCCTCCTGTGTAATAAGGATTTTGTACCAGGTTTTCCGGATTGGCCTCCATTTCCCGTTCTGGGATCGGGAGGATCAGGTTGCCTGCATTATAGGGATACTCATCTATACTTTCCTTCCATCGTTTCAAGTCATGCAGCCTCAATCCTTCCCAGCACAGCTCAAGATATCTCTCCTGGCGTATGGCGTCCCTGTCGACACTGGGAAGTGGATTCGTCTGGGACCTTACCCGGACAGTATTAATATCTTCCAGGGGTGCGGCACCATGGCTTGTTCCGGCCTCGAAATTGCCCTCAGCACGGGTCAGGTACATCTCTGCCAAACGTATAACCGGGAAATTCCTGCGGCTGTCACCGTATTTTGCACAGTTGATAAAACCTGAATTGGTTGAACCAATGCCGATATAATACATATCGGTGACATTGTCAATCTGGGTAACTTCCGGAATGGTTTCGGTCATCAGCCCACCCCTCCGGTCATTCGGACCATAATTGTCCAGGAAGGCAGAGTTGATTTCCACATCACCTCTTCCCTGACCTGCAAGCGAAGCATAATGAGTGGAAAGGCCACCGTTGCTTTCACCGTGGTTGCTGGTCTCAGTCTGGCGGATAGCGAAAACGTCTTCTGATACGAAGCCTTTATTGTTATAAGCTTCCAACGGATCTTCAACAAGCGCATATTCCCCGGACTGAATTACCCTGTCTGCTTTTTGAGCAGCCTCCTCATACCTTCCCTGCTGCAGGTAGATCCTTGAGAGGTATGCACTTGCTGAATAAGTGGAAATGTAACCGTCATTGCCTCCAAATCCAGTCAGATTGGTTTCTGCATCTCCAAGATCTGCGATGGCCTGGGCATAAATTGCTTCTACCGTAGCCCTGCTTGGAAAAGTTACATCTTCTGCTGCGATGGTTGCGGAAAGAATTAGGGGAACACCAAGCTGGTCATTGGTTTGTCCGGCTTCGTAAGGGAGGCCCCAGAACCTTGCCAGCTCAAAGTAAACCATTCCACGGATACCCTTTGCTTCTCCTTCAATCCGCAGCTTCTGGTCTGCATTTTCAATTACATCCAGGACGCCAAGGACAGTGTTACAAATATTGATCACCTCGTAAGCCCTGATCCAGTCATCCCTGACCATCAGGTTGGTGGTGGTAATGGCTTTTCGGTTGTATTCGCGTTGTTCATCGAAGGAACCAACCCAGGATACATCCCCTGAAGTAGCCAGGAGTTCACTGGCGAAATTGAATCCGCCTCCCCATAGTTCACCACTT
>RCNC010000989.1_pt1 | contig 18916 bp, 13 predicted proteins | sample 2041301 | NCBI WGS metagenome assembly RCNC01 (sample SAMN09708231, study PRJNA481090) | Marine sediment metagenome, whole genome shotgun sequencing project. | biome: marine sediment; feature: ocean; material: sediment; isolation source: Sewage treatment plant 13A marine sediment (STP13A) ...
CGGCAGTTCGGAGTGCGGGCCGAAGACGAGGATGCGCTGGATTCCCTGGTTGCAGCCGGTCGGCTGATCGAACTGGAGGACAGCACCCGGTACTGGATCGTGCGGCCGGACATCTCCCCGGCTCACGTGGTGCCCGATCTGCGTACCGTGCTTGAGGTGCTGGGACGGCGATTCCAGGAGCGGCTTGCCGAAATGGAGTTGCCGCCCTACCGCATGGAGATCACGAGTGCCCTTCGCACTGCCGAACATCAGGCGCGCTTGCGCGGGAACAACGCCAACGCCGCCGCCGGTGTGAGCTCTCACGAGTTCGGGACCACCGTCGACCTCTCCTACGCGGCGTTCGCGCCTCCGGCGGAGGTGCCCGCGGAGATCATGGATGGGGTGGCCGAAGATCTCCGACCTCATATCCGACGGATCGCATCACTCGCCTTCGAATCGGTGTCTGGACGGAAGTCACGGGAACTGGGGCGGATTTTCAGCCAGGTCCTGGCAGAGGCGCAGGACGAGGGGATCGCCCTGGTGATCTATGAACGACAACAAACGGTGTATCACCTGACGTTGGGTAGGGCGATGTAACGAGGGGAAGGTAGCAACGCTTTGCGGTGGGTCGCCGGCGCCCCTAGCCCCCTGAACCCGAAGGAAACAACGCCCGGAACTCCCTGTCGAAGGTGCCGTCTGACAGGTACTGCATAAGGACCCCCACTCTCAGTGCCTGCCCGACCTCAAGGAACGAGAGCGTGAAGACGGCCTCGCCGTACTCGCCTTCATTCTCCGGTGCCCGGATGGCCGAAAGGCTAGTCAACTCTCCTGCCAGGAGTCGGGCCAGGTCCTGGGCTTTAGCAGGGAATACGGCCCGAAAGGGCCCACCATCCTCTGCTTCCATGCTCCAGATGACATCGTCTCCCGAAAGGTCTCCGAAATGGAGTAGGTAGTGGGTCTCGCCGCCCACGGGAGGTGGCAGCGTTCCCTGCAGGTCGATGCCCGGAGCCATGGCAAAGCCCGGGTGATCAAAGGTGAAGCCCAGGGAATCAAGATTGGCCTGGTACTGAGCCAACTCCTCGTCGGTCAACTCGGAACGCGTCCTGAGCAAAGGCCTGAGAGTCAGCCGGAGCTCCACGTTTCCGATGCGCGCCCGGGCCGAGGTACTGGCGCCGACCAGTTCCCCCTCGGGGCCGATCTGGATCGGCTCAGGTTCGGACCAAGGCCCATAGGCCTCAATGCCCCACAGGCTGTTCGGGGTGTCGACGAAGCGATAGGGTCCTTCAGGTTCCTCTGCCCGGGCCGCGTCACACACAGGGTTCGACTGGCTGCCGCACTGCTCCAGCACGGCGCCCCGGATCAGGATTGCACCGGTGCATGGTTCGGCCGCGGCCTGGATGCCCACGCCGTCGTTCAACCTTCCCTGGGCCTCAGCCGACACCTCCTGGATACTCTGGCGCATTTTGCCGAGGATGTCCTCTCGAGCATTGCCGCGTTCCACCAGGATCGTGGAGTCGCCCTCTTCGAGGAAGCGAGCCGCAAGGACGCTGTCGGCAGAGAACCAGCTTGCCACAGCGGCTTCGATTGGGTCATCGCCGTCGAGGGGGAGCGCGTCCTGGCGCTTCTCGAGAGATACCGCCACACCCAGTTCGTTTAGACGGGCCACCCGATGGGCGTACGGTTCGATTGAGGCATCGAGCCCAGCCAGGTCGACAAGAGCTCCCACGCAGGCACTGGACCGGGCCAACTCCACCTCGGCCAGATTGCTGGGAGTCGAGTCCTGGGCTGCGAGAGCTCCTGGAAGGAGGACGAACAGGGGCAGAATCAGGGGTCGGATGGTGGCTCTCAATTCAAAATCCGGTTGAGGACGCTAGCAGAACTTCCGGTTCTTCAATGACCGGGAGACGGAGGTCCGTCGACGATCCACATAAGATAGTGGTTGGAAGCCCTCAGATGTTCCCCATCTCGTGGATCCTGGCGTGTATTGGGCGGGTTCCGTGACCGCCTGATAAGCGTGAAGTGGGTAGCTCGAGTCTACCCAGGCCCCCTTTGACGCTTTTTGTCTACGAGCAGGCGACGTCTTGCTGACTCGCGTCCCAGCATGCCTTGACGCCGCCATTGTAGTTCGGGGCGATCAGGTACCCACTCCCGTCTGCGGCGCTCCAGTAGATCTCCACCAAGGTCTGCTCGGAAGCGTCACTGTAGGTGATCAAACGATCGTCGCCGCCCACGCTGGCGGAAAACACATCACCGCTTGCTGGGCCACCGAGGGCGGTGGCCATCCACCCGTTGTCCGTCTGTGAAACGTGCGTCCAGTCGATTCTGAGCAGAGCCGTCGAAGCGGAGGGCGTGATGGGATCGTAGAAGGTCCATCTACCCGAGCTCCGGTCGACGCGGCCTTGGCCAGCATACCAGACGAACTCATCCAGGGGTGGTGCGTGGGTTGGTGATGTGATGCGCATGTCCCAAACAACATCGTTACCCTGCACGACTCCACTCAGGTGAGCCATATAGGTCTGGCCGCCGAAGGGGCCTCTCCCAGCTGTGCGTCCGGGTTCCCGAAGATACTGAAGTCACCCGTCATCGAGGTCAGGGGAGGCAGGTCGGGGGGTGACCCGGAGTCGACGGGCGCCGTGGAGTCGTCGCCGCAAGCCACGAGACCGGCAAGCATGGCCACGGTGAATACCCGGTTGATGATGGAGGGATGGTTGATCATTGTCATATTCCTCTTCTAAAGCACGGGGCCGTTTCTATTACTGAGTGACCCGAGCCTCCCGCCTATATGACACCTCGCCCCACGGAAATCCATCGTCGTAGGGAAAGGGCCGCCTTCAATCCCGTTGAGAACGGGGTTTTTTCTGACCTCCGCTACCCAAGCCTCCGGTGTCCTTCTCCCCTCCTTCACCCTATGATGGCCTTATTCTTCCCAAGCACTACGGAGATAGCCTCGTGACATCACTGCGCCCCATCGCTGTCGGCCTTCTTCTCCTCACTCTCATCGGATGCAGCGCTCCGGGTGATGCAGGCCCTGCCCAGGAAGCCGTCGGTTATCAGTTCGGCTCCTGTGGAGTGCCCTTTGAGGGCCCCTACGAAGTCGGCCCGGTTCGGTCTCTGTATGTGCCCATGCGGGACGGCGTCGGCATCGCCCTGGATGTGGTCCTCCCACAGGGGCTCCAGCCCGGCGCCCGGGTCCCTACTATCCTCACCATGACCCGCTACTGGAGGTCCTGGGAAGAAGACGGGCCCAACGATTTTCAGCAGTTCTTCTCCAGCCAGGGGTACGCGGTGGTATGGGGTGATTCACGGGGCACCGGCGCTTCGTTCGGGGTTTGGCCTCACCATCGGGCGCGAGACGAGACTCTGGACTTCAGCGAGGTCATGGACTGGATCGTGGCCCAAACATGGTCGGACGGTACCATTGGCGGATGGGGCAGTTCCTACACTGCCAACACCAACGATTGGTTCGCCGAGCGGAACCACCAGTCCTTTAATGCGGGCATCTCTCGCTTCCCCGACTACGATCCCTACACCGACCTCTATTTCCCGGGCGGCGTCCCCAACGCCTACATGGGCTCCAACTGGGGCGGGCGGGTGAAGCAGATGGACCTGAACACACTTCGGAGCCGGGGTGGAGGGCCTCCGGTCGGGGTGAAGCCGGTGGATGAAGACGTGAATGGGACCCTCATCGCGGCAGCTGTGGAGGCCAGAAGGCACATCCCCTCGGTATACGAATCCATGCGGGGACTGGTGTTCAAGGACGAAGCCATGCTCCTATGGGACGGCGTCTCAATGGACTGGTGGGGCATCCACTCCCACGGCGATGATGTCCAGCGCTCCGGCTCCGCCATTTACTCCTGGGCCAGCTGGATGGATGCAGGGACGGCCCAGGGTGTCCTTCACCGGTTCATGACCCTCTCCAATCCCCAGCGGGCCGTCATCGCAGCGTGGAGCCATGGCGCCCGACAGGATGCCGATCCTTTCCATGCGGTCGATCATCCCCTGGACCCTCCCACGGAAGCCCAGCTTCTGGAAGACCTGTGCTTCTACCGGGCTTATCTGGGTGGGGAAGGGGACTCTGGCAAGGAGCTGGTCTACAAGACCATGGGAGAGGACGGGTGGAAGCGGACCGGCCAGTGGCCCCTGCCCGAGACGGAGATGACGGCCTGGTACTTTCGTGAGGAGGGCGGCCTTTCTTCAGAGCCCCCCGATGCCACGGGCACCGACGAGTACAGGGTGGACTTCGACCACACCACCGGTACTCGGAACCGCTGGGCGACGAACAACGGGGCAGGGGACGTCGTATACCCGGACCGGGGGGAAGCCGACACCAGGCTCCTGACCTACACGTCAGCACCGCTGGAAGAAGACCTGGAAGTCACGGGCCACCCTGTCCTGACCCTCCACCTCCGTTCCACCCATGCGGACGGGGCGGTCTTCGTTTATCTGGAGGATGTCACGCCGGAAGGCCGGGTTCTCTACATCGGCGAGGGTCAGCTGAGGCTTCTGCACCGGAAGGTATCGGAAGAGGAGGCCCCGTTCGTCACTCCAGGACCTTACCATTCCTATAAAGAAGCCGACGCCGAACCCATGGTCCCCGGGGAGATGGCGGAGGTGACTTTCGCCCTCCACCCCACCTCCATCCTCTTCCGGAAGGGACACCGGATCCGCATCGCCATCGGAGGCGCCGATGCCGGCACTTTCGCCCGAATCCCAGCCGAGGGGACGCCGGTGTGGACCGTGGAGCGGAGCCCGGGCCGGGCCAGCCACATCGTTCTTCCGGTGATTTCCCGGTAGACTTTGACAAGGCTTCAGATCGTAACCCGGAGCGACAATGATCAAGCATGAATTAACCGCCATCTGCATCGCCCTTCTCTTGCCTGCGACAGTGCTCGCACAGCCGGGCGCTGCAGCTCACGACGTTCAATCGCAATCGCAGAACGCCCAGGTCATCACGCCGGACGTGTTGCTGGATCTAGCCCAAAGGGGAATCCAGTTGCCTTCTGTATCCTGGATGCCTGATTCGCGTCATCTCCTGATGGAGCGCTGGGAGCAAACCTCTCCGGACGGAAGCGGAACCCAGCAGATATCGCTATACGATATCGAGTCAGGAGAGGCAGAACGGATTGTTGCCGGGCAGAGCGCGTCTATATCTCCCGACGGAAAGCGTGTGGCCTTTGTTCGTTCCGAGAACCAAGAAACGACGCTCTGGGTTCACGACCTCACGACGCAAGAAAGCCAGGCTGTTGCCTCTTTTGGACCGGTTGCCCAGACCTTCCGCTGGATGCCGGATTCGGAGCACATCATTTACGTCCGCCGCGAGCGGCTCAGTGGAGTGGATCGAAGGCGTTATGCCAGCACCCTTTCGGGACCGCCGCCCGCTGTCCGGGTGATTGGGGGCGATCAGGACGTACCGTCGGACTCGGAGGTTCGAATTGTGGAGGTGGGTTCGGGCCAGAGCCGGCTCCTGCACTCGGTGGCTGCCTTCCCGCGTGGGCTGGCCGTATTCCCCGGGGGCCGGGAGATCCTTATCGAGACGCTTCGCCTGTTCGAGTATCGAGACGACAGCGGGACGGAGGAGTTGGTCGTTGTCGACGTCGAGTCGGGAGCCAGGCGGACGCTTTATTCAGGCCACGGGCAAGGGGTCAGTCCGGTCATCTCGCCGGATGGGAAGAAGGTTGCGATTCGCTACGATCCCGCCCAGCAGGTTTATCCACGGTTTATGAACGTTGCGGTTCTCGACAAGGAAACGGGGGAGATGCAGCAACTCACCGCGGGGCTCTACCTCTCCGGTTCTCTGACCTGGACCGAGGACAGCCAGGGGCTCAACTTCGACTACAAGCCTGGAGTCTACCGGCAACGAGGCTATGTGGACCTTGAGGGCAACGTTTCGCTCGAGGAAAAAAACGAGTACGACGTCACCACGCGTCAGGAATCTCCCGATGGGCGCCATCTGCTGTGGGGGAAGGAAGACGCTAGCGGCGAGTCGGAGTTACTACTCACCGATTCGAAGACCGGTCAGACCCGTGTTCTGTTCCAGGGCCTCGGCCTAGACGTCGAATATGCGAGAGGGGGAGCCAGCCTCGTGCGCTGGGAGAGCCACGACGGCCTCGAGTTGGAAGGACTTTTGATCAAGCCCGTCGGTTTCCGTGAGGGCGAGAAATACCCGATGATCGTGGAACTGCACGGTGGCCCGACGGGCGGCGTCAGGCTCGGGGGCCAGATCCTCAATGACACCCACCTCGAATGGCACATGTGGGCGGGCCGCGGCTATGCGGTCTTTATCCCGGATTATCGCAGTAGCGCGATCTACGGTTGGGAGCATGTCGAGAATGCCCGGGAGCATCAGGACAGCAATGATCAGGACATGAAAGACATCCTTTCAGGAGTGGACCACGTGGTGAGGATGGGCTTCGTTGATGAGGACAAGATGGCGCTCATCGGCCACAGCTACGGAGCGTTGATGACGAATTGGATCATCCCCCAGGATCATCGCTTCGCCGCCGCGGTCTCAAAGGAGGGCTTGATCGAGTTCCACATTGCCTCCGTGACCGGTTCCCGGGTTGGCGGCAACTCTATCTACGAGTGGCTTTTCAAGGACACGCCATGGGGAGCCCCGGAGAACTACCGCGCCAACTCCATCATGTGGGAACTGCACAACACGCGGACTCCGACGATGCTCGTCAACGGCGGACGCTCGCATTTGTACCACAACGAGTACTTCTACACTGTGCTCCACAAGCACAACGTTCCGGTGGTGTACGTGGCCTATGACAACGAAGGGCACACCATTGGGCGGCCGGAGAATCAGCGTGACCTGCTTTACCGTGTGCTGAATTTCGTCGAAAAGCACCTTAAGACTGGCACCAGCGAGAAACAACCGTAGTTAGCTGGGCCATAGTGGCAGGGCTCTTCCGGGGAACGGGCCTTCATACCAGCTCCGGATCGCCCACCACCTCCACCAGGGACGGGCCGTCGTGAGCCAGTGCCCTGGCCAGGGTGTCGTCCAGATCGTCCCGCGAGGTAACCCGGAGCCCGAGGGCCCCGCAGAGTTCGGCGTAGGCCGCGAAATCCGGGTTCCGAAGCCCGGTCTGCCAGACCGGCCACTCTCCCGACCGCTGCTCTTTGCTGATTTTCCCAAGTTCGTCGTTGTTGAGCAGGACATGCGTAATGTTCATATCGTACTTCACAGCCGTGGTCAGCTCCGCCATGTACTGTCCGAACCCCCCGTCCCCGCTCACCGAAACCACCTTCCTCCCGTGAAAGGGGGTTCCTTCCTCCTGAGTGGCGGCCCAAGCCCCAAGGGCTGCCGGGAGGGCGAATCCGATGGAGCCCAGGTACCCGGACATGAGAACGGACTGTCGGGTGCATTCGAAGTACCGTCCAAAGGAATAGGTGTTGTTTCCCACGTCTACGCAGAGAATCGCGTCTTCCGGGACCTGGCGGTTCATGGAAGCGAAGAGGGCCGCGGAACTGATTCCCCTGCCGTGCTCCTCCAACTCTCGCCTGGTTTTCTCTGTGCGCCAGATCTGCCATCGGTCTGCGACTTCCCCACGTTGGTCCACCCAACCTCCATTCTTCGGCAAACGTTCCCGCAGGAGGCCCGTGGTCACACCGATTTCCCCCAGCACGGGCACCGAAACCGCATGGAACTTGCCCAGGGTCATGGGATCGAAGTCAACCTGGATGATTGGTTTCTTTGGGGTGATCCCCGTGTGATTGGAGAAGCTTGCGCCCAGGACCAGGAGGCAGTCGGCTTCGTTCATGAACCAGGAGGCCACGGGTGTTCCGCTTCGTCCCAGGACCCCGGCTCCTAGCGGGTGACCGTCCGGGATCTGCCCTTTTCCCTTGAAGGTGGTGACGACAGGGGCCCCCAGCGATTCGGCCAAGGCCACGATGGAGTCCATGTGGGATCGAGCGCCGTGGCCCACAATGACCACCGGACGCTTCGACTCTTCCAGGAGAGTCAGGGCGTCCCGGAGGGAGGCCTCAGCCGGAGCTATGTCTCGGCGTCCCAGGCGCCCCTTTGGAGTACCGGGCTTCGCCCCCTCAACAGCAGGAATCCGCTGAACCTCGTCGGGGAAGACCAGGTGGGAAACACCCCGGTTCAGGATGGCGCTCTTGCACGCGAGACTCCCGAGCTCTCCATGCCGGCTGGTGGGGAGCACCGTCTGGCTCCACTGGGCCACCTTTCCGTAGGCCGCCATCAGGTCGATCTCCTGGAAGGCGCCTGGGCCCAAGACCTGGGTGTCCACCTGGCCAGTTAGAGCCAGGACCGGGGAGCGATCCACGTTGGCGTCCCACAGTCCGGTGAGAAGGTTGGTGGCACCCGGGCCGGCGATGGAAAGGCACGCCGCGGGGCGGCCGGTGAGTTTCCCGTAGGCTGAGGCTGCGAAGGAAGCCGCACCCTCGTGACGAATTCCGATGTACGTGAGCCTCCCGGCTTCCTCCTGCAACCGCAGGGCGTCGGCGAGGCCCAGGTTGGAGTGACCTACCATCCCCCACACCCAGCGGATCCCCCACTCGACCATGGTCTCGGCCATGACGTCGGAGACGGTACGGACGTGGGAGCTTGCCGCCGGGAACCCCACGTACACACCGTCCTCCCGTACCTCCACCGGAAAGGTGTCCACGCCATCATCGAACCCGGGAGCCTTCCCGGAGGTGGGGTGGTAATCCCAACCGTGCCAAGGGCAGCGAAGAAGTCCGTTCTCGATCGACCCCTCACCCAGAGGTCCGCCCTGGTGAGGGCACCGGTTGTCCAGGGCTGCGTACTCCCCCTGGAAGCGGGTCATGCACACGGTAGAGTTCTCGCAAGTAACGGGCTTAACCCGTCCTTCCGGAAGTTCATCGGTGTCGAGGGCCTTCCGCCATACTAGCGGTCCCTCCCCGCTGTTCTCGACTCTTCCAGACTCTTCGCTCATGGGTGCCTTTCGGCGGCTATTGCTGCCGGATGATCCTGGTGCCGGGCTTGAATACGGCCCAGGCGAACCAGAAATGATTACCGTGTGGGATGGGTTCCAGGGATTGGCCCGTCAGGGGCCCCTCCAATGCGTTCCCCGATAGGCTCCAGATGGTTCCCGTTTCCCTGTCCCGGAATGAGCCGTTCTCCAAAGCCTCAAGGGTGAGGGCGGTGTCTCCTGCACGAGCGGAGAATACAGCGGTTGAGCCGACGTCCCTACCGTCGGCCATCTGTTTCGTGTCCAGGGGGCTGGCCGTTCCCGGCGCCCAGAGAACCACCCACGGACCGTCGTCTCCTTCCAGTTCCACCACCCTTCTTTCCCGCATCACCGAGAAGGGAATGGCCAGCGGCTCCCCACGGATCTCCAGGGCCACAACCCGCTCCATACCCGGAAGGCGGTCGTCGCGACGCCCCTGAAAGAAGGAGGCGATTGGGCCGGCACCCCGGTCATACCCCGCGTAGGGGTTATCTCCGTAGGGCCGGTCATATCCCGTTTCCAGGGAGAGTACTCGGGCATGCGGAAGCTGGTCCTTGACCTCTTTCCAACTCAGGACAGGGGCCGGGATGAAGGAGAGTTTTTGACCGGCATACGTGCCCACGATCCCCTCCCCCGTGGCCTGCTGCCACCAGCTTTCCGTTTGCCTGTCGTACATGATCATGTCCGAATGCCGGAGCCGCCCTGTGGTCCCGAAGTCCAGGACCCGACCGTCGAAGGCCCGTTTGAAGGCAAGGGTGGTGTTGCACAGAGGACAGAATGTGACAGTCACCGGAACCCCGCCCACCTCATCGTTCACGATCTCGTGCCAGATGAGGATCTGGAGGGGGTAGGCTCGAGCTTCTCCTTGGATCCTCACCACCGCCACGGGATCCTTATCGGCGAGCCACCGATTCGCTTCCTGGACCGACTCGAAATTCGGCTGGTCCAGGGCCGGGATCCCGTCCTTGGGCGGTCCCCCGGAGACAATCTCCTCCAGCGGCACAGTATGCCGTGAAAAATCAGTCTTCCAACTTTCCCCGGTGGCCTGAGCACTCACATGGACTGGGGGAAGAATGAGATGCGCGCCCAAGAAAAGGGCCGCGATTGTGATGGGTCCGGTATTCCTTCCGGGCCCGATCATCGGACCAATATGGGATGATCCAGTGCCCCTAGGCCCCAGGCGAGGCACACTGTCAGCCACGCAACTGCCAGCACCCCCTGGTAGGTCCGATCGCTCCAGCGAATCGCGATCAGGAAGGCCAGGCCAAACACCACCAGGGAGATCAGATGGAGGGGTGCCCAGTCGGTGCCGAGTGCCTGTCGCTCCAGGGCGGCATCCGCGAAGTCGACGAATTGAAAAGCCAGGCAGACGCCGAAGAACCGCGGCCGATTCGCCTCGAAGTGAGCTCGGAAGTCGACGATCTCATCACCCCGCACCGGGTAGAGCAATCCGCTCATCAGATACAGGACCACCGAGTACGCTACAAGATTCAGGAAGTGGGGCAGGGTCCAGACTTCCACGGCGGTCAGCCCGAAATTGAACCACCACACCAACAGCGTTGTGACGAATACGTTGACTGTCCACAAGGAGTGGATCCAGTCGGTCTTTTCGCGCACCCTCGTATCCAGAATCAATGACACGCCGCCGAGCAGATGAACTACGGCAAGACCCAGAATGACGGAGACGAAAACGGTCAGGTATTCGTAGGGGTCCATACTCAGTTCCCACCCTTTCCGTTCAGGCTCCAATCATAGTCCGTGAACTTCATTTCGAACCGCCCACTCTCCAGCAACTCCCTATCGGGGCCGGGGGGATGGTAAGGGGCGAGGAAACGCCCCAGGCCCTCTTGCCCGGAGGGGAAGTCGTCCCGGTACCAATCAAAAATCCGGCTCAAATGGACGACCCCGTTTTCCGTTTCGACGCGGTTCTTCATGGGGCTCCTCACCACGAAGGTACCAGCCTGATCACTCAGTTGGTCTTCCAGTTTCTCGCCCACATAAGCCTCGTTCCTCAGAGGGGGACACCCCAATGCTGCGCAGACAAGGGCGAAGTGGATTCTGGGTTCGGAAAACCGTTCCCTGATGATCTCGTGTTCGATCTCGTCCAAGGTCCAGATCTCGCCCCCGACCTCCGCCAATCGTTCCTTCCATGGTCCATTCCCACCGAACAGACCAAGGGTCTTGTTGATGTTTCGTATGGATTTCCTCTCACCGTGTTTGTTGATGAGCTGGATGGTGTAGGCGTTGTAGGCGTTGATCCAGAGGGCCAGCCGATCCGCCTCGTCAAGGGACTCCAGTCGGGCCTCCCTAAGGAGATCGAGGTATTGTCGAAACTCGGCGCTTTCGCTGAAAGCGTCATAATCCACCAGACCTTGCGGAGACACGTGAGACCTGAGGAGGTCGTCGAAAAGGGAATGGTCGAACATCCTCGGTTCCTGGGCTCCGAGCGCGGTGGCGGCCAGAAGGCCGAGGGTGGCGAAGAGGGTGTTTTTCATTGTCTATTCCGTTATGCATCCCTGTTGAATCCCATGACACCATCCCAATAGCTGAAAAGCCGGCGATGTTCCCAAACGGTACCGCCCATCTCGGATTCGGCGGGTCCTATCCGCAACTCCAATAGAATGTGAACTCCTGGAAGCGCCGCCGCGTGGAACCTTGATCGGCTCCCATGGCTTTCATGTGTTGTTCTTTTCATCCATCGGCCCAACGGGAAGGTGTCGAGGGCCCGCATAGATAGTCCGGAGTTACACCGAGAGGAGACTCAGTGTTCGATCCCGCTCTTCGACCTTTGAAAGATCGGATTTTCGATCCCCTCGCCCGTGCCTTGCCCGGAGTCGATCCGGGGATCATCACGGCGATAGCCCTTCTCGTGGGTCTTGGGGCTGCAGGGGCGGCCTGGCAAGGAGCGTTTCTCTGGGGGTTTTGGCTGTGGATCGGGAACCGGCTCCTGGACGGGTTGGATGGGGCCGTGGCTCGCGTCCACAACAAGTCCACGGACCTTGGGGGATATCTCGATCTGTTGGCGGATTTCGCCGTATACGGAGCCGTCCCGGCAGCAATCGCCCTTCGCCCCGGCGCGCCGGAGGAACTTACTCAGGCTGCGGTGCTGCTCCTGGCCACCTTCTACGTGAACACGGCAGCGTGGATGGTGCCGTCGGCCCTTCTGGAAAAACGGGCCCAAGGAGTCGCGGCCCGGGGTGAACTGACCTCGGTGACCATCCCTGAGGGGTTCATCTCCGGTGGCGAGACCATCCTCTTTTACAGCCTCTTCTTCCTCCTCCCAGACTTCCAGGTGATCCTCTTTCTTCTCATGGCGGGTCTGACGGGAGTCACCGCCCTTCAACGAGTATTGTGGGGTTTCAGGAAGTTCGGAGGGACGGCTGCTGCTCTGATCGTCCTGGGAGTGGCTTTCGTCTTCCACCCCGGCAGCCTGGAAGCCCAGGTTCCGTCCGGGGTCGTATCCGGGTCGGTTCGCGTCCAGGGGGGTGGACCCCTTCCTGATGTAGAGGTTCACTTCGAACCGGGAGGTGTCCTGGCGACCACTGATAGTTCTGGTGTCTTTCGCCTCGAAATCCGGCCGGATGCCGGGGGTGCCCTGGTTTTTCGGCACGCCGGGTTCATGGAGGCGCGGTTACCGGTGGATCCCCTGGAACCAGGTGAAACCCGGGAGGTGGCGGTGACACTGGTCCAGCTTTATGCCCTGGACGCCCTCACCGTGGTGTCCCGAAGGCAACGCCCGTTGTTGAATACCGACGACGCCGAGACCGGGGGGACTGTCGAGGCCTTCGAGCTTGAATTCCTTCCCACCGATGCTCGCGACCCCCTGGCACTGGCGTTTAATGTGCCTGGGGTTTCCCAGTCCACTGGATTTTTCGGGGATGCTCCGCCCCTCACCATTCACGGGGAGAACTCCCTCTATACACGGTACTCCGTGGACGGCCTGGACAATGACGAGGGATTTCTCGGCGGACCCAGGGTGTCCCTTCCCCTGGCGGCCCTGGAGAGGCTGAACGTGCACGCGGCTGCCTACCGGCCAGCTTTTGGGCGCTCCACAAACGGCGTCGTCGTTGCAGAGACCCGGGCAGGCGGGCCCACCTGGGAGGGTGAGCTCTTTGTGGTGAGCCGGCCCGGGATCCCCTTCGATGCTGACCCCAAGTACGCGCCCGCCGGTGTTGATCCGGAGGGCTTCCAACGAACCCAACTCGGGGGGGCGATAGGGGGTCCCCTGCTAGCCGGAAAGACATTCTTCTTCGGGGCGGTGGAATACACCAACGAGCAGGAGGATCGCATCGGCTCCACGGCCCAAACGTCCTTCCTGGGGACGGAGGAGCGAGAGACCTGGAAGGCCTTCGCCCGCCTGGACCACGGTTGGTCTCCGACCCAAAGCACGACGGTTCGGTTTGGATTGAGCGACCTGAGGAGGAAGGGGCAGGGGGGAGGTGTGATCGTTCCGGAAGCCGACATCACCACCCGTCGGATCGGCAGCCTCACCAGCCTTACCCATCGGACCGCTTTCCGTCAGGATCGGGCCAGCAACGAATTCTCGGTCCAGGTGGGGACCTATTCCTGGGACTTTCCCCCCACAGCCAGCGATTTGAATACGCCCCAGGTCACCATCGTTTCCCCCGATCTGACTACGGTGGAAGCAGTAGTGGGTTCCAGCAATTTCATCTTCGACGAATCCGAGCTACAGATTCAGCTCAAGGAGGACTTGGAGTTCCGCATCGGAACCAGTCACACTCTCCGAATGGGGGCTGACGCGGTCCGATCCTCTTTCGAGCTGCTGGGAGCGAACACGAACCCCCAGGGGGCTTATACAGTGGTGAACGAGGGGAATATCACCGCCTCGGGGCAGTTCCTCTCGATCACCGATGTGCCTGCTGATGTAAGGGTTCTACGCTACTCCATCGACGCTCATCCGCAGCAGGTTGACCTCTCTCAAACCCTGTGGGGGGCCTTCGTCGAGGATCGGTGGCGGGTTACCCCCTCTTTCACGTTCCAGTTCGGTGTCCGCTGGGACTACGACGACATTACCTCTCGGGGAGAAAGCGATCCGGACCTGAACAACTTCCAGCCTCGGGCTTCCTTCAACTGGTTCGCCTCTCCCAGAAGCGTGATCAGGGGCGGGTGGGGGCTGTATACCGGGAAATTCCCTTATGCCGTCTACTCCGATGCCGTGCAGTTCGGCCCCGATGGGAATGCGGTCGTGACCTTCGAAGAAGGGACCTCTTTCCCTCCGCCGGCGTTCGAAGAGGGCCCTACGGCGGGGGAGCTCGAGGCACTGGAGGGAGGGCTTCCTCCCAGGGAGGTTCGGAGGATGTTCGCCCGGGGCTTGGAACAGCCCTACAGTTCCCAACTCTCCCTGGGCATCCAAAGGGAGTTGAGCCCGGTCTGGAGCGTTTCCATTGACGGCGTCTTTGTCGAAACCCGGAACCTTCCGCGGTCCTGGGACTTGAACGCGGTCCAGTACGAGCTTCTGGCGGGGGACACAATCCACCGCTCCCCCGAGTTCGGTGACACATATCGACCGGTGGATCCCGCTGAGAGCGGGTATCGCCGTCTTACCACTACCGACTCTGGGGGAAAGGGGCGGTATCTGGGTTTGAACACGACCGTTCGAAGGGCCTTGGTGGACGGTTTCGCAGTGGAGGGCTCCTGGGTCCTGTCCAGGACCAGGAACGACACCGAGGACATCAACTTCAACGCAGCGTCCGGGAATGACTTCGACGCGGAGTGGGCCGACGGCATCAACGACCGGCGGCACCACGTTACAGTTCGGGGCCTATGGGAAGCCATCGATCACCTTCAGATCTCAGGCATCTTCGACCTTCAAACCGGCGCTCCCGCGAACAGGGTTGCGGTCTTCCGGGACCTGGACGGATCCGGAGGGGTTTTTGGGGAAGGGTTCGTAGGAAACTACGATAGGTTTCTGGGTGTGAAACGCAACGCTGAGCGACTCCCCACGGCTTGGACACTGAACGGTTCGTTGTCCTGGGGTCAGCCCATTTCCGGAGGGGTGTTCTTCGTCCGGGCGGAAGGCTTCAATCTCTTGAACCGGACCAACTACACCGGCTTCGCCAACGGCATCCCGGGGGGTGGTCCCCGGACCCAGGTCGGGCGTCCGGGAGACCCGTTCACATACACGACTGCTGCTCCTTCCAGGCAGTTTCAGTTTTCCGTCCGATGGGTCCTTTGAGAACGAGGGGGCCGTTGGGGCCCTTCTTCTTCGCCGGTCTCCTCTTCGCAGGAATGTGGACGACGGGGTGCGGGCAGGATCGTGAACGGGCCGGGCACCCGGCCGAGGAACGGGCCGGGCACCCGGCCAAGGAACTGGCCGGGCACCCGGCCGAGGAACTGGCCCAGCTGCCATGGGATTCCGTGGTGGCTCTGGCGAGGAATACCGAGGTTACCTGGCGAATGTGGCGGGGCGATCCAGCCGTCAACGACTTCGTGGACGGGTGGGTGACCAGGACCCTGGCTGACCGATATGGGGTCCGGTTGGCGGCGGTAGAGGGCCGGGGGGCCGAGTTGGTGAACCAGTTCGTGGTGGAACGGGAGGCTCGAGCCGGAGGGGGGAGCGATCTCGTCTGGATCAATGGGGAGACCTTCCACAACCTCATGGCCGAGGGGCTCCTCCAGGGGCCGTGGGCGGGAAGCCTCCCCGCCTCGGCCTGGGTGGACAGCACGTCCAGTATCATCATGAAGGACTTTGAGCAGGATCCCGGGGGTTTCGAATCCCCGTGGGGCCGCGTCCAATTTTCCCTCATCTACGATCCGGTGCGTACTCCAAACCCTCCCCGGACGGTGGAAGAGCTGGGGGAATGGATCCTGGCCAACCCGGGGCGCTTCACCCATGACCAATCGTTCACGGGTGTCACCTTCCTCAAGGTCCTCATGTACTCGCTGGCCGGGGGCGTCGGGGAATTCCAGGGCGGCTTCAGCCAGGGGGCGTACGAGCGGGGGAGCGGGGAGGTGGTGGACTGGCTTCGGCTTCATTCTCCAGCCTTTTGGAGAGAAGGGAGAGCGTATCCGGCTGATGTGGCCGAACTGCACAGGTTGTTCGCGAACAGGGAAGTGGATTTCTCCATGTCCAACAACGAGAGTGAGGCCATCACCAAATCCCGCCAGGGCGTTCTTCCTGTCACGGCCCGTCCCCTCTTGCTTCGGGACGGCACCATCGCAAACGCGCATTACCTGGGGATTCCCTTCAACGCCCCGAATCCGGCCGGGGCCATGGTCCTGGCCGATCTCCTCCTTTCCCCGGAAGCTCAGTTCGAAAAACAGCGGCCAGAGGTGTGGGGGGATGGGAGTGTGTTGGACGTGGCCTCCCTTCCCGACGCGTGGAGACGTCGCTTCGAGGCATTGGAAGCCGATCCGAGGGCCCTGCCCGGGGACTCCCTGAAGCGTTACGCCTTGCCCGAGGTGAATCCGGAGTACCATGAGAAGCTCTCCGAAGCCTGGAGGCGTCTCGTGAGGCGATCCGGCGGTTGAAGCTCCAGCGGTTGAAGCTCCGGCGGTTGAAGCTCCAGCGGTTGAAGCTCCGGGGCACCGGGCTCCGGGATGTGTACGCTCCATCCCTTCGAGGCTCTACCGTCTTGGGGATCCTGGCGGCGTTCATCCTCGCGTCGCCGGTTCTGGTAGGGGTGACATACTCGGTGCTGGGAGCCCTCGGCGTGGTGGGTCCCGGATCGGGACAGATAGCTGTTTCCTTGAGCCGGTTCGCTCAGGTTCTAGGGGATTCTGCAGTGTGGGAAGGGACCCTCTGGACACTTTGGGTTTCCATCGCCTCCACGGTACTGGCTACCCTCGGGGCCGCCGGGCTGGCCATGCTCTTTCGAGGGTCGGGGTGGGCGAATCGCCTGGGACGGGCTTTGGCCTTCCTTCCCCTGCCCGTCCCACACCTGGCCGCAGGGGTGGGGGTTCTTCTCGTCCTGGGCCAGAGCGGATTGTTGAGTCGGCTGGCCTACCATTTGAACTGGATCGCCGGGCCCGCCGACATGCCGGCCCTGGTTTCCGATCCCTTCGGCATCGGGCTGATTGTTGCCCTGACCTGGAAGGAGCTCCCCTTCCTCTCCCTTGTTGCTGTCTCCGTACTCGAGACAAGGGGAATCGCCCTGGAGGATACGGCCAGGGGGCTTGGCGCAGGGGCCTGGAAGACAGCGAGGTTGGTAACCTGGCCTCTGCTCTGGCGGGGGATGCTCCCAGCAGCCTTGGCGGTCTTTACGTTCGTTGCCGGCAGTTATGAAGCCGCCGTGCTCCTCGCTCCCAGCGATCCCCTGGCCCTCCCCCTCCTTACATGGGAACGCTACCTCGATGCCTCCCTCGCGATGCGGGGTGACGCCTACGTCCTGGCTCTGTTGGGGATGCTGCTGGCCTTGGTAGCCGTGGCGGGCCACGAGTGGTTTCGATTCCGGGAGGACATACAGCTGGAGGTTGGAGGAGGAAGGAATGGAGGGACCGGATTGTGACGGGCCGAGGCAAAGGTAGGTACCTGGTCCTGTGCTGCCTGGCCGTCTGGTCTCTCCTCCCACTGGTGGTCATGGGATTGGTTTCGATGAGCGGCGGATGGCACTTCCCGTCCCTAACCGGTTCCAGTCCAAGCCTGAGAAGTTGGATCTCCCTGTGGGAAACCGGGGGCCGACTCATGGGGGCTCTTTTTGTGAGCGTGGGGTTGGGGTTGTGTACGGGTCTCCTGGCGGCCAGCTCTGGCCTGGCCCTGGGGCGGGCCCTCTCAGGACTCAAAGGGTGGGCCCGGGCTGTGGGCGCCGGCTGTGCCTTCCTTCCCGTGGCAGCGCCCCCGGTGGCTTTGGGACTCGGACTCCAGTATACCTTTCTCCGAGTGGGTTTGGGCGGGACTGCTCTAGGCGTGCTTCTGGCCCACCTCATCCCGGCCGTGGGATACACGTCCCTTTACTTCTTGAGTGTGTTCTCCGCCTTCGACAAAGAGATTGAGAACGAAGCCCGACGCTTGGGTGCCGGGCGCCTTCAGACGCAGCTTCTCGTGACCCTTCCTCTTCTCCGCCGCCCCTTCATGGAGGCTTTCATCCTGGGATTCCTGGTGTCGTGGGCGCAGGTGCCACTGACTCTCCTGGTGGGGCAGGGTAGCATTCGCACCCTCACGGTGGAGGTACTGTCCTGGATGAGAGCTGGGCAGGATCCCCTGGCCGCGGCCGGCGCCCTTGGACTCACCATTCCCCCCCTCCTCCTCATGGCCCTCATCACCCTGGCGGTAAGGCGGGCAGAGGTGGTTGCTCCATGATCGAGCATGGACGTGGGATGGATGGCCCCGGAGCTGGAGGACCAGCAAAATCGCGAGTCTCTGGAGCCCCGCCCCTGGAACTTCGAGAGCTTGAGGTCCCATTCGGAAAGAACCCCGGGCTAAGTGGGATCTCCTTCAAGGTGGAGAAGGGTGAACGTTTTGCCCTGGTCGGGGCCTCCGGTGCCGGAAAGACGTCTCTCCTGAGGGCCGTCTCCGGATCGGACAACCCTCAAAACGGGAAGATCTTTGTGGAGGGCAGGGACGTGTCAAACCTTCCACCCGAAAAACGAGGGATGGTCCTATTGTCCCAGCGTCCCCTACTCTTTCCCCATCTTTCCGTGTCGGAAAACATCGCTTTCCCCCTCAAAGTTCGAGGAGTGGGGCGGGGGGAAACCAGCCGGCGGGTAGAAGGCGCATTGGCCGCCGTTCAGCTGGAGGGTTACGGGCCGCGTTCGCCTCAGAGCCTCTCGGGAGGGCAGGCCCACCGAGCGGCCCTGGCAAGGGCTGTGGTGGCCCGGCCTCCCGTTCTTCTGCTGGACGAGCCCCTCACCTCCCTGGATCCGTCTTTAAGGGAAGAAGTCCGGCAGTCCATCCGACGCGTCCAAGAGGAGTACGGGCCTGCGTTGGTCCTGGTCACCCACGATCTGGAGGAAGCGGGAAGGATGGCAGACAAGATCGGGGTCCTTATGGACGGGACCCTGGCCCAGGTAGCCTCTCCCTCCAGCCTCTTTCGGCAACCGTC
>RCNC010000990.1_pt1 | contig 18915 bp, 16 predicted proteins | sample 2041301 | NCBI WGS metagenome assembly RCNC01 (sample SAMN09708231, study PRJNA481090) | Marine sediment metagenome, whole genome shotgun sequencing project. | biome: marine sediment; feature: ocean; material: sediment; isolation source: Sewage treatment plant 13A marine sediment (STP13A) ...
ATTAGTTTTAATAGGAATTATAGCAACAGAAAAAATTTGGGTGGAAGCACCTCAAAGAATTCCGTTAGCTTAATTTAAAATAGAAAGTGCCATGGGCTATAAAAAACCATCATTTATAGAAAATATTGCAGAAAAAATTGGTCTAATTCCAAATCTGCACAAGGAAGGGTATCAAGAATTTGACGAAGATATGCGTCATTTTACCGACGAACAAGTTGCGCAACTATATGAGAATTTTCCACCACCTGAAAAATGGGATAACTGGGTAGAATACGATCCAAAAGTTTGGCCTAAAAAGGAAAAGAAAACCTATCAAATAATACCGACAACGTGTTTTAATTGCGAAAGTGCTTGTGGATTAACAGCCTTTATTGACAAAGAAACGCAAGAGGTTAAAAAATTTGAAGGAAATCCATATCATCCAGGAAGCAGAGGCAGAAACTGTGCCAAAGGTCCTGCAACCATCAATCAAATTACTGATCCTGATCGTATATTATTTCCTTTAAAAAGAAAAGGGAAAAGGGGTGATGGAGAATGGGAACGTGTTTCTTGGGATGAAGTATTAGATACCATAGCAAACAGAATTCGCAAAGCAATTTTAGAAGATCGTCATAATGAAATTGCCTACCATGTTGGAAGACCAGGAAAAGAAAAATTCATGAACTGGATTTTACAAGGCTGGGGTATTGATGGACATAATTCACATACAAATATTTGTTCTTCCGGAGCGCGTTTTGGATACAATCTATGGTATGGCTATGATCGGCCATCACCTGATCATGCAGAGGCAAAATTCATTTTATTAGTTTCTGCTCATTTAGAATCAGGACATTATTTTAACCCGCATGCCCAACGTATTATTGAAGGTAAAATGAAAGGGGCCAAGTTAGCAACTATGGATCCTCGTTTGTCGAATACGGCAAGTATGTCTGATTATTGGTTGCCTTCATATCCGGGTACCGAAGCTGCTGTTTTATTGGCAATGGCCCTGATTATTTTACAGGAAGGATTGTACAATAGAAAGTATTTAGAAAACTGGACGAACTGGAAGGAATATTTAAAAGCCAGACATGCTGACAAAGAAATTACCTTTGAGAATTACATCGCAGCAATGATTGAAGAGTACAAGGAGTTTACGCCTGAATTTGCTGAAAAGGAATCAGGAGTAAAAGCTGAAATGATTGTTGAGATTGCGCATAAAATTGGAGAAGCCGGAGAACGTTTTGCCTCTCATAACTGGCGTGCCGCAGGAGCTTCAAACCTTGGTGGTTGGGCAGTTGCCCGTTGTTTACATTTCTTAACAGCCCTAACCGGCGCTGTTGGCGCAAAAGGTGGAACCTCACCAAATTCCTGGAATAAGTTCAAACCAACACAGCCAAATCCACCAAAACCGCAAAAGAAATGGAATGAATTGCATTTTCCAAAAGAATATCCAATGTCATTTTTTGAAATGAGTCAGTTATTGCCACATTTCTTAAAAGAAGGAAGAGGAAAAATGGATGTTTATTTTACAAGAGTATTTAACCCGGTCTGGACTTATCCTGATGGATTTACCTGGATGGAAATGCTTGCTGATGAAAGTAAATTTGGCTTGCATGCAGCATTGACGCCAACTTGGAATGAAACTGCTTTTTATGCTGATTTTGTATTGCCGATGGGCTTGGCTTCTGAACGCCATGATTTAAACAGTTATGCTACTCATGGTGGAACTTGGATTGCCTTCCGTCAACCAGTATTGCGCGAAGCGGCTAGAAGAAATGGGAAGCCAGTGAAGTTAACTTATGAGTCAAATCCAGGAGAAGTATGGGAAGAAGATGAATTCTTTATTGAATTGTCCTGGAGAATAGATCCTGATGGAAGTATGGGTATTCGTAAACATTTTGAATCGCCCTACCGTCCGGGAGAAAAAATATTGATTGATGAATATTACCAGTACATTTTTGAACGTGTAAAAGGTCTTCCGGTAAAAGCGAAAGCTGAAGGGTTAACTGAATTACAGTACATGCAAAAATATGGCGCTTTTGAAATTGAAAAAGGAGAATCCTATAAAGTAAATGAAAATGAACTTTCAGCGGAACAATTAAAAGATTCAAAAGTTGACCCGGAAACCGATGTGATTTCCAAAGATGGTAAAGCTATCGGTGTTATGATTGAAGGAAAGGCATGTGTAGGTTTCCCGACACCATCACGAAAAAATGAGTTTTACTCACAAACTATGGTAGATTGGAAATGGCCTGAATATGCAACTCCAAAATACATTAAAAGTCATATTCACAATGACAATTTGGATAAATCAAAAGGAGAATATGTTTTGGTTCCAACATTTAGGTTGCCAACATTAATCCATTCTCGTTCTGGAAATGCAAAATGGTTGGTTGAAATTTCAAATAGAAATCCAATTTGGATGCATCCTGATGATGCTAAAAAATGGGGGTTCCAAACGGGTGATTTGGTAAAACTAAATACAGATATCGGCTATTTTATTGATAAAGTTTGGGTAACACAAAGTATGAAGCCTGGAGTAGTAGCTTGTTCGCACCACATTGGGCGTTGGCGAAGACCACAGGATCAAACTGGAAACCGATGGGCCACAAATACAGTAAATATTGAAGGAGATGGGAAAGGCGCCTGGAAAATGAATACTATTTCAGGAATCAAACCCTTTGAATCTTCTGATAAAGATTCTAAACGAATTTTTTGGAAAGATGGCGGTGTTCATCAGAATATCACACATGCGGTGCATCCTGATCCAATAAGCGGTATGCATTGTTGGCATCAACGTGTACGAATTGAGAAACCTGGTAAGGATGAAAAATATGGCGATATATTTGTTGACACCAATAAGTCTCATGAAATTTATAAGGAATGGTTAGCAATGACGCGACCTGCTCCAGGTCCAAATGGAGAAAGGAGACCTTTATGGTTCAATCGTGCTTTTAGACCCGATGATTCAACCTATTATATCAAAGAAAATGATAAATAACAGCTAATGTAAAAGTATTGTGTTTTATATTTGGCCCGGTTAATTATTATTAAAAATTGAAAATGAAAAAAATTGTATTATTTATTGCCGCTATGGCAATTGTCTCTTGTGAAAATGAACCAAAAGATTTTGTTTCTTTATCTGGAAAAATCACCGATAAAAGCAGTGATTCACTGGTTATCAGAAGCCGTACCTATTCAAAAACCATTCGTGTAAATAATGATGGTACATTTAGTGATACTTTAAAAGTAGACTCAGGTGTATATTCACTTTATGACGGAAATGAATCCACTTCGGTTTTCTTAGAAAACGGCTACGATCTTGATATAAGCTTTGATACCAAAATGTTTGACGAATCTATGACCTATGTTGGAACAGGAGCCGAAAACAGTAACTTTTTGGCACAAAAATCGTTATTGCAAGAAAATTTATTAAATATTGATAGTTTAAAGAAATTAGACTCCTTGGAATTAGATGCAAAATTTGTTGAAATTAAAAATGAGTTATCCGCTTTTTATAATGCTGATAAAAACATCGATACTTCCATTACTAACAGTGCGTTAGAGAGCATTGATCCGTTGTTAAAATCCTATAAACACTACCTCGATGATGCCTTGGCTTTAAAAAGAGACCTTCCTAAAGGAGGCCTGTCTCCTACCTTTACTGCATATCAAAATTTTAATGGTCAAAAAACTTCGTTGTCTGATCTAAAAGGAAAATACGTTTATATTGACGTTTGGGCTACCTGGTGTGGACCATGCAAAGCAGAAATTCCCTCTTTAAAAGAAGTAGAGAAAAAATATCATGGAAAAAATATTGCGTTTGTAAGTATTTCGGTAGATGACCCTAAAAGAAATGGTTCATGGGAAAAAGCTACAGAAAATTGGAAAAAAATGATTGAAGAAAAAGAACTCGGGGGAATTCAATTATTCGCACCTGAAGCTTGGAAGTCTGAATTTATACGAGATTATAAAATTAATGGTATTCCTCGATTTATTTTGATCGATCCAAATGGAAATATTGTAAGTGCCAGCGCACCAAGACCTTCCAGCGATGAGTTAATCAAATTGTTTGATGAGGAAAATATTTAGCAATTCATCTTATTGCTAAAATCAGGAAAGTTAAAATTTGTTCTCTCCATAAATAAAAATACTTGCGCTTGAATAAAATTCATCGCTCAATTTTGTGTATTTTTATTTATGGAGGAATTCTATAATTAATTGATGCTGTTCAAAATATTTCCTTTTTTAACATGGTTACCTCTAGCAAAAAAATCTTGGAAAGATGATTTAATTGCAGGTATAACCGGAACCATAATCGTGATTCCACAAGCTGTAGCATTCGCTATAATTGCTGGCCTGCCTCCCGTATATGGTTTTTATACAGCCATGATAACGCCTATTATTGCAGCTCTTTTCGGGTCTTCTTACCACCTTATTTCAGGACCAACTACGGCTATTTCCATAGTCGTTTTTGCCACCGTTAGTGAACTAGCTGATGTTACAAATGATTTGGAAAGCTATATTGCGTTAACCCTGGTACTTACTTTTATGGCAGGGGTCATTCAGCTGGCCATGGGGCTCGCCAGAATGGGTAAACTAGTCAATTTTGTGTCACATTCTGTAATTATCGGGTTTACGGCCGGTGCTGGTGTTCTAATTGGTTTTAAGCAACTTAAACACGTCTTTGGTTTGGAGGTGCCAAGAGGAAGTTCCTTTTATGACATTCTAAAAACCATTGTTTTAAATATAGACCAGACCAACTGGTATGTGTTTATCGTGGCTATAAGCACGCTGATCATCGCCATAATAATAAGGAAGTTTGTAAAACCTCTTTCAAAATTTTATATGCTCATTGCGATGGTATTAGGAAGTGTACTGGCCTTATTGCTAGGTGGAGAAGCAAATGGGATTGAGAATGTGGGTAAAATTCCGTCAAATCTCCCACCGTTTCGCATTCCTGATATAAGTTTGACCAATGTTCGAAAACTAAGTGGTGGCGCTTTAACATTAGCTTTACTAGGTCTAATAGAGGCGGTAGCCATAGCAAGATCAATCGCATTAGCTTCAAATCAGAAAATTGATGCGTCTCAGGAATTCAAAGGGCAAGGACTTTCAAATTTAATTGCAAGTTTCTTTTCAAGTTATATGGGGTCCGGATCGTTTACGCGCTCAGGGGTAAATTATCAGGCAGGAGCCAAAACCCCTTTATCGGCCATTTTTGCGGCGGTTTTTTTAATGATTGTCTTGCTTTTATTTTCCAATTACGCATCTTTTTTACCAAAATCAGCTATGGGCGGTATCATACTTCTCGTAGGATATAATCTTATTGATTTCCATCATATTCGTCAAGTGATAAAAAGCAGTGGCAGGGAACTAATTGTATTGAGTACAACTCTTTTTGGCGCCTTGTTTTTCGAATTGGAAACCGCATTATTTTCCGGTATTGGATTGTCCTTGTTTTTCTATTTGGAAAAAACTGCCAAGCCAAATATTGCTATTCTAGGTATAAACAAATTGCATCGTTTTATAAACATCATCAGAGATTCGGATTCCAAGGAATGCCCACAATTAAAAATTATCAGAATAGATGGTTCCATTTATTTTGGCGCCCTGGAAGTGGTTTCTGAATTTTTTAATACCCTTTATGAAAAAGGAGATGTAAAACATGTCCTGGTGATTGCCAGAGGAATAAATTTTATAGACCTGGCCGGTGCAACCTGGCTTACTTATGAGGCTAAAAAATGGCAGAAAAGAGGTGGGGGGATCTATTTTAGCGGTCTAAAAATCGTAAGTCAAAAAATCTTAACAAAAGGTGGTTTTAGAGAACAAATTGGTGAAGAAAATTTCTATACAGATAAACCTCATGCGATTAGTGCGCTATATAAAAAGCTTGACAAGGACATTTGTGCCAACTGTAAAGTTCGTATCTTTAATGAGTGTGACCAGCCTTAAAAACTTCAATTAATTCAAAATCTAAGTGCTTATTTCATATAGTTTATGAATATAAAAAAACATGTCCCCATCTTACAGTGGTTACCCAACTATAAAAAATCCTGGCTTAAAGGTGATTTATATGCAGGGCTTACCGTTGGGGTCATTCTCATCCCACAAGGTATTGCCTATGCCATTATTGCAGGCCTTCCTCCTATTTATGGTCTTTATACGGCCCTGATACCACAAATAGTATACGCATTTTTAGGTACATCACGGCAACTTGCAGTTGGTCCGGCAGCAATGGATTCGTTGATCGTAGCTTCGGGAATTGGTTTACTTGCTGCAATGGGAACGGAACATTTTATTGTTCTCGCAGTTTTACTGGCTTTTATGGTGGGCTTTTTTCAGTTCCTTTTCGGAATTTTTCATATGGGATTTCTGGTTAATTTTTTATCAAGGCCAGTGATCAGTGGTTTTACTTCTGGTTCTGCGATTATTATTGCCTTGAATCAGCTTGGGAATCTTTTGGGCGTTGATCTTGACAGGAGTAATCATGTACAAAAAATTATTATAGAAATATGGGATGAAATTGCGCACATTCATTGGCTGTCTTTCTTACTCGGAATACTAACCATTGCCATTATACTGATCCTTAAAAAATTTTATAATAAAATTCCAGCTTCGTTAATTGTAGTTGTTTTGAGCATTCTTTCAGTTTATTTTTTCGGATTCGAATCCAAAGGTGTAGCAGTATTAGGCGAAATACCACGTGGCTTACCTAGTTTCTCAATTCCTTCTTTTGACAGAGGTCTTATGGAAGAGCTTTCTGGTCTGGCATTAACACTTGGTCTTATTGGGTTTATGGAAGCCATCTCAATTGGTAAATCAATTGAGGCTAAGCATAACAATTACAGGATACGGCCCAATAAAGAATTGATTGCCCTTGGATTTGGAAATATGATAGGCTCTTTTTTTCAAACCTATCCTGCAACTGCCGGGTTTGCAAGAACCGCTGTAAATGATCAATCAGGAGCTAAAACTCCTTTAGCATCATTATTCGCAGCTATTATTATCGCTCTAAGCCTGATGTTTTTAACACCTGCTTTTTATTTCCTACCTAAAGCTGTATTGGCTGGAATTATTATCGCTGCTGCCTATAGCTTGCTAGATTTTTCTATGCCCAAAAACTTACTTAATTTTAATGTAAGAGACCTGATTATTTTGAATAGCACTTTGATTATAACCCTTTTTGTGGGTATAAAAGAAGGAATTTTGGTGGGCATCATTATATCTCTGGTTATGTTAATTTATAAATCTACAAAACCACATATCGCTGTTCTTGGACAAGTTCCGGGAACTCATTTTTACAAGAATGTAAATAGATTTAAGAATGTAATGATTGACAAAGAACTTTTAATCATCCGATTTGATGCACAGTTACACTTTGCCAATACCACTTATTTTAAGGATAAACTTAAAGAATTTGAAAAAGAAAAAGGGTCTTCCCTTAAGATGATCATTATCAATGGTGAAAGTTTAAATGCACTGGATAGTAGCGCCATTTATGCCTTAGAAGAAATACATGATGATCTGACTTCACAAGGAGTAGTGATGACATTTGCCGGATTAAAAGGGCAGGTTCGAGATGCCATGGTCAAATCTAAATTGATGAAAAAAATTCGGTACGATCATTGCTTTATGAGTATACAGGAAGCTGTAGATTGTTACCACAATAATTGTTTTGATCTACCTAAAAACTATAGTTTTCAGGAATATACCAAACAATCCAATCGATAAAAAAGATTGATTATCAGGTAACATTTATTACATATGATAACCCTTCATTTACTAACTTTGAGTAAATTAAGTCTAAAAAATAAATAATATATTATGAAAGTTGAACAATTGTTTACGGGATGTCTTGCGGAAATGGCTTATTATATTGAGTCAAATGGTGAAGCTGCAATCATTGATCCTTTAAGAGAAACCGAGCCATATCTTAGAATGGCTGAAGCCTCTAATTCAAAAATAAAATATGTTTTTCTAACTCACTTTCATGCCGATTTTGTTTCAGGTCAGTACGATTTAGCGCTAAAAACAGGTGCTAAGATAGTATTTGGACCTAATGCTACGGCAGAATATGAAATATATAATGGTACTGATGGGGAAGAATTTCCACTGGGAAATGGTAAAATTACCTTACTTCATACGCCCGGACATACTATGGAATCATCTTCTTATCTTATTACTGATGAAAACGGCAATACCCCTTTCGTGTGTACTGGAGATTGTTTATTCATTGGCGATGTGGGACGTCCTGATCTAGCTGTAAAATCGGATCTTACACAAGCTGATCTGGCAGGCCATCTTTTTGATTCTTTAAGAAATAAAATTATGACCCTCCCGGATGATATCATCGTATATCCTAATCACGGTGCAGGTTCTGCCTGTGGAAAAAATATGAGCTCAGAGACTTTTGATACCCTTGGAAATCAAAAGAAAACAAACTATGCGCTTCGGGCTGATATGACAAAGGAAGAATTTGTAAAGGAAGTGACTACTGGTTTAAAGGCTCCGCCTCAATATTTTCCTAATAATGTTAAGATGAATAAATCCATTAATAGGAATATTGATGAGGTGATACACCAAGGTTCAACTCCTCTGGATGCTGATACTTTTCACGAAATGAGTCTTCAAAAAGACATTTTGGTGGTTGATACCCGGGCCAAAGAAACTTACACAGAAGAAGGAACGGTTCCAGGAGCCTGGTATATTGGATTGGACGGTAGTTTTGCCCCTTGGGTTGGCTCACTTATAACAAATATCAATCAAAAGATCATTTTTATTGCTGAAGATGAAACCAGGGTCAATGAGATTGCAACGCGTTTCTCAAGAGTAGGTTATGACAATACTTTGGGTTATTTATTCGGAGGCATCAAAAACTGGATCGATCACGGATATCAAATTGATAAAATAAATTCAATATCTGCTCATGAATTTGCTGAAAGAATAAAGGAAGGCACTATGGAGAAACCATTGGACGTAAGAAAAGAATCTGAGTTCTTATCAGAACATATTGTGGGCGTCGAAAACTTTCCACTTGACTTTATCAACTCTAATTTTGCAGAAATTGATTCAGAGAAGGAATACTTTTTACATTGCGCCACTGGCTACCGCTCATTAGTGGCAGCTTCTATTTTTATGGCCAATGGCGTGGAAAAGGTAACGGATGTTAGGGGTGGTTTCAAAGACATTAAAGAAACTGATACGCCAATGACGGATTATGTTTGCCCTACTACCTTGTTATAAAGGTATATTGAAACTGTTAAAGGGAGTCAAAGACTCCCTTTTTTTATGTAATATTATATCCGAAATTAAACAAAATTTAAAATGAAAACTATTAATTCCAAGATTTTACTGCTAACTTTTGTTTTAATAAGCTTTATTGCCTGTGGTCAAAAAGAGAATTCCAAATCAAATAATACAAATGCTGCTCAAGCTGTTATTTCTCTAATTTCTCCCGCTGATTTGAATAGTGTAAACAAGGACATCATACTTATAGATGTAAGGACCCCTCAAGAATTCGCTTCGGGCCATCTTGAAAATGCAGTGAATATGAATTATTTTGACGGTGACTTTTATGCGCAGTTAAAAACGCTTGATAAAAACAAACCGGTCTATCTGTATTGCAAGAGTGGAAGAAGAAGTGCAAATGCAGCCGAGAAATTAGAAGACATGGGCTTTGTAAAAATATACGACCTTGAGGGAGGGACATCAAACTGGCAAGCGAAAGGTTTGACATTATCCAAATAGACGTTTTAAAGAAATTAAAAAAATAAGAATGGAGGTTAAAGAAATTAGTGTATTAAATTTAAAATGTGGGGGTTGTGTGAATTCTGTAAAAAAAGGTCTTTCAAGCATTGATGGAGTTGACAAAGTTGAAGTGGATCTTGATACCTCCACAATATCATTTGGCATCTCAGATGAAAACATCATTCCCCTGGTCAAGGAAAAGCTTTCTGCATTGGGATATCCCGAAGAAAATGAAAAAAATTCATTGATTCATAAAGCCAAATCAATGGTTAGTTGTTCAATGGGAAAATTTAGCTCAGATGCGCAATAATTTATCACATGGATTAGTCGAATATTTGACTACTTTTACCTAATACTCAATAATTAAATAGTAGCATTATGAAAAAAAACGTAGGTTCAATAGATAAGATAATTAGATTTATCATAGCCATAGTTGCAATTTATGTGTCGTATCAAGGTCTTGTTCAAAGCCCTTGGAATTACGTTCTATACGCAGTTGCCGGCATCATGATTTTGACAGGATTGGTTGGTACATGCCCAATTTTTTCTGTGCTCGGAATCAAGTCAAATAAAAAGGCTTCTTGAAAATAAGGTCTAAAATTTAAAATTCACACCTATCAGAAAATTCAATTCTGCCTGTGGATAGTATCCGGCTCCCGTTATCGTCGTCACTTCGTTTGGATCTGTCCAGGTGTCATCATAAGTGTAAAAATATCCATTAGACACATACTTTACATTGAAAAGATTATTGACCAAACCACTGAATACGATTGATTTGAATAATTTGTCAGTAACTATTTCATAGCTAATTTGTAAATCGTTTGTTAAGTACCCATCCAACTTTGATTCTTTAAGTTGAATATTACTCATATATTGCTCACCTACATACTTAGTCAATAAACTTATAGCAAGATTTTTTGCAGGTTCGTATTTAATATTACTACTGGCAACTAAACTTGGAGAAAACGCAAGATCCGTATTGCCAAAATCTCGTAATTCACCGTCGAAATCATAATATTTGTCCACGTTTTTATTCGTACTAAGCGCCAAATTGGGTCCCCACGTTAGATTTTCCATAAATTTAATTATCGCTTCTACTTCAAGTCCAAAACGGTAACTGTTCCCAATATTATCAGCAATTGGATTTCCAACATCGTCTATATTTCCTGTCAGTACCAACTGATCCTTATAATTCATATAGTATAGATTGGTTTTCAACCTAAATTTATTGGCATTGTAATGCCACCCCAACTCAAAATCATCCAAGGATTCCGGTTTTACATCAGCATTAGCCATGTAATCGGCTCTTTTAGGCTCTTTATGTCCCTTTGCATATGACAAATAGAAATTGCTTTTGTCTAAAAAATAATTCACACCAAATTTGGGGTTGAAGAAATTATTTTGATCTTCGAAGTTCACAGGTACAGGGCCTTCATCAATACCAGTTACTTCATAATTCAAACTCCTGTATTGCAGATCACCAAATAAAACCCATTGATCACTTAGTGATACTTCCGCTTTGGCAAAAATATTGAAATCTGTTTTCTTTCCTGTATTTTCATAAAATCTTTGGTCAGCCATTTCGCTTCCATACTGGGCCCATTTAACTTCTCCATAATGATCTCCATCATATTGGCTTAAGGCTCCTCCTATGATCAAATTGACGTTTTCAAGGTTTTTAAGTGCAGAAAATGTGGTCCCGTAAAAATCGTTGTCGAGCCATTTTCTTTGTACAAGATCAGTGGAATTGATTTCTTCTCCGTCAACAATAATAGGCTTGAACCCATAAGTTGAAAAATCAGCATCATTCTCATACTGTTCGTAAAACCCTCTTCCATAAGTATAATGAAATGCCAGGTTACCCGTCCAATTGCTGCCAAAATCATGGTTAATATGCAGTTGATAATGATCTTGCTTATAATCATCAACCTGATTTTCATAAAAGTCAACTAATTCTCCCGCTTCATTATAAATTTCTCCCGCAGGATTATACCTCCTGTTCGTATTCAAGGTTTCTTCGTCAATTCCGTACCAGGCCTGATATGTGACTTCATGGCCACCAAATGCGATTGCTTTAATAAGGGTTTTTTCGCTGTAAAAACTTGCTGACAAATAAATTGATTTTAAATCGGCTGATGCGCGGTCTATGTATCCATCTGATTGTATCCTTGACACCCGTCCCGTAAATTCAGCCTTAAATTTACCATTGGGATTGAGTACCCCGGAACCAAATTGAGTGTTCGCCTTAAATGAATTATATGATCCTCCTGAAAATCCTACTTCGGCAAATGCCTTTTTACGAATTCCATTGGTAGACAAGCTGAGGCTTGCTCCAAATGCCCCTGCCCCATTTGTAGACGAACCTACGCCTCTTTGCAATTGCATGCTTTGCGTAGAACTGGCAAAATCCGGAAGGTTAACCCAAAAGGTTCCATGCGACTCACTGTCATTTAAAGGAATTCCATTTATCGTAACATTTACTCTTGAAGCGTCACTACCCCTTACCCTGATACCGGTGTAGCCAATTCCATTTCCCGCATCACTTGTAGTAACAACATTTGGAAGGAAATTTAGCAGTACAGGGATATCCTGGCCCAGGTTTCTGGCCTCAATTTCTTCTTTAGTAATATTGCTTAGGGTAAAAGGTGCTTTTTCATCTAACCTCGTTGCCTTTACCAAAACCTCATCAAGGTTAATGGTATCTTTCAACATATTTTTTTCTTGTGCATTGGATAAAAAGCCAATACACATTGTTAAAATAACAATGTAATATTTCATTGTTTTCCCTAAGGGGACGATTTAATTAATAAAAAATCGAATTAAAGAGGTGAAGTTCGAATTGAAAATTAATTTCCTAAACAGCATTATCCGTTCCAGGTTCAATGGGTTTAATCTCAGCCTATATTGGGCACCCCTTTTAAGATCGCAGCAAATTTAATCAACAATTTTGAATTATCAGATCAAAATTTAATAATTAATCTAATTTAGGTTTTTGTCTTAAATATTTCTTGACTGCCATTTTTTTCTTAGACTCTAACCTCCTAGTCCTAATTGCTTTACTCACTTTTGTTGGCACCCGTCTTTTGGGTTTCACAAGCGCCGATTTCATAAGTAATATAAAACGCTGGATTACGATTTCCTTGTTTTTATGCTGACTTCTGCTTTCATCACAGGCCAATGTAATCACATTGTCCTTAGAAATTTTAGTCGATAGTTGACGCGTGGCCGTTATCCTTTCCAGGTCAGACAAAGCCTTGGTTTGTTGCATATTGAATTGTAAAATTACTTTGGAAGAAACTTTATTGGCATGTTGTCCGCCAGGTCCGCCAGATCGCACTGCACTGAATGAAATTTCCTTCAATAAAAGTTCGATATCCATGATTATAATTTCTTAGTTTTAGTGTAAAAATAACTTATTGCAGCACTAAAGGTGTCCGGAATAAGAATCTAAATCAGTTCTCGATTTAAGGAGTTTGTCAATAGCAATAATAGCAATTTCCGCCCTTTCTTTTATGCTTCCGTTTAGTTCTAAAAAAGGTCTGTTATATTTGACCAAAGCATTTTCAAAAGCCTTGTACATTTCTTCTCGTTGGTCGGGCCTGTCTCTAAGATCATCTGCTTCCCATGGCGTATCAATATTGGTGAGAAGGTAAAGATCATATTGGTTTTGCAGCGCGAATTTATCAAGATCCGGATGGGCATATCCTCCATAATACGCTTCAGAATAAACTTTTGTTTCCAAAAGATCAGTATCACAAATCAAAACTTTATCCGCCTTTTTAGCTAGCTCGTTTTCCAGGGCTATCTGACCTTTCGCTATGGGGATCAAATCAGAATCTTCACAGGTTTTGCGCTCATTATTCCACTTGTCCTGTAAATATTCTCTGGCATATTCAGCAACCCATACGGTACTATAATGCTTTGCCAAAATCTCTGACATTGTCGTTTTTCCAGTAGATTCTGGTCCAAACAATACTATTTTAATCAAGTTTGCGGGCTCTTGTCCAAGTGTTTTTTCCATGCTATATAACCATAAATTGCGATAAACGTAAAACCTAAATACTGTATGCTGGTAAAAGCCAGCCCTTTATATAAATATAGTGGTACAGATATAATATCACCTATAATCCAAAAGATCCAATTCTCAATTTTTCTTTTTGCCATTAACCACATGCCCACAAAAAATACAGCAGTGGTTATCGTATCTACATAAGCTGTCCATGTATTCCATTTATCATTATAATAATATACCAGGAATACAAAAACAATAGCCGCAAAAAAAATGAAAACTGATTGTCTTTTTTCTTGCTTGTTTACCCTGCTTATTTGCGTCACATGGGTTTCATCCACTTTACGTGTCCAGATAAACCATCCGTATACACTCATGGCAAAATAATAAGCATTGATCATCATATCACCAAGAAGCCCCCATCTGAACAAGAGGTATACAAAAATAGAAGTACTGATCATCCCGGTGGGAAACACCAATATTTTATTCTGTTTTGAATACCAAACCGACATAAACCCAAAAATCACTGCAATGATCTCTAAAACGATATCCGAGGTTTCATAGGTTCGATATTGTTCGAACAAAAAATCAATAATTTGGTTCATGATGGCTTCTATCGTCAGGGTTTTTCAAAATCCTTATGCAAAGGATACATTGAAATATCAATGGATATGTTCATTCTTTTTAATTTTATATAAAACCTCATTGTCTTCTTCAAAGGCAGTACCAATGACGACCATATCGGCTCCGCTTTCATAAGCGCGTTGCAATTCTTCTTCAGATCTTATACCTCCTCCAACGATTAAAGGAATGTCTATATTTTCCTTAACGGCATTTATAACCGATGCTTGCACAGGTTTTAAGGCACCACTCCCCGCCTCAAGATAAATAATTTTTTTACCCATATACATTCCCGCACATGCCGTATCAGTGATCTCTTGAATCGCTTTTGATAATAGCGGTAGCGTTTCACTGACTTTCTGTACTGATGTCTTCTTTCCTCCATCAATTAGTATATATCCAGTAGGAATGACCTCTAATCCAGATTTGCGAATCAATGGCACTGCCTTAACCTGTTGATTGATTAAATATTCGGGATTTCTCCCTGAAATAAGTGAAAGGAATAAAATAGCATTAGCATCAGGCGTAATTTGACTATAGTGCCCAGGGAACAATACAATGGGAATTGCTGTTTGTTGTTTAAGTCGTTTTACCAGTTGTTGCGTCACCCCTTTTTTTACCGTACTTCCGCCAACAAATATAAAGTCTACCTCTGAATTATTAATCTTATTTAAGGAATCTGCAAGCATATCAAGATTAACCTTCTCAGGGTCCAAAAGAATGGCCAGGAGTTTTTTTCCTTTTTTCTTTGCGGATAAAATATCTTGGTATATCATGCTTACTATTACTTACAAGAATCATCAAAAATATGAATTCCTGTCATTGGTTTCATTTAAATGCTATACTTTCTCAATTGCATATACTAAGGTGAATCCTTCTTTAAAAAATTGAAAACTTATATTGTATTCTTTTTTCCAGTCTCCAAATATAACCCTTCCCGATGAGCCGCCCTCATCAAAAAGAAAAGGGTCAATTCCTATATGGTCGTGAAAACTCAAGCCGCCATAAGGATATGTTTTATACATTGATTCTTTGGCTCCCCAAATGACGGTTAACTGTTTTACCAAATCCTCTTCAGAGAGTGAATCATAAACTGTATTGACAAATCTGTGATGAATATTGACAATTTTATCCCTGTTTTTTTCAACGTCAATTCCCGCTTCTTTTTTACTGATCAAAATAGCCGAAAAATTAAAAGAATGCGTGATGGAAATGTGTTTCCCATCTTTCAACAAGGGTTTTCCATAAGAATTATAATTCAGATCTTTGTCAGCATAACCAGCGTGTTGCAGCAACTTTCTAACACTTAAAAATCCTTTTTGATGCAACTCAGACCTCATTCCCTCCAACCGCTTAATAGTTGTGTTTTTTAAGGTCAAACCTTTTCTTAATTCATCTAATGATTCTTCAATTTTCCAAACGTAAATAGAGGTGCAATCTTCAGGAGTAATGGTTTTATAAATTGGCATGTATTGTTTAATAGGTATTTTGTATTTTTGCAAACTCAAAGCAAATATAAAAAATATGAGTTCAGAAACATCGACATACGTAAAATATAAGGTTAAAGACATTAACCTTGCAGATTGGGGAAGAAAGGAAATACATTTAGCCGAGGCAGAGATGCCGGGTTTGATGAGTCTTCGTGAAGAATACAGAGACGAACAACCCCTTAAAGGAGCTAGAATTGCAGGTTGTTTACACATGACCATCCAAACAGCTGTTTTAATTGAAACCCTAATCGAATTAGGTGCAGAAGTAACATGGAGTTCATGTAATATTTTTTCCACTCAGGATCAGGCAGCTGCAGCTATGGCTGAAGCAGGAGTTGCTGTTTACGCGTGGAAAGGTTTGAATGAAGAAGAATTTGACTGGTGTATTGAGCAAACACTTTTCTTTGGTGAAGACAAAAAACCATTAAATATGATTCTCGATGATGGTGGCGATCTTACCAATATGGTTTTAGACAGATATCCTGAATTAGTAAAAGGTGTCAAAGGGCTTTCAGAGGAAACAACTACAGGCGTTCACCGTCTTTATGACAGAATGAAAGCTGGTACTTTACCTATGCCGGCTATTAACGTAAACGACTCGGTAACAAAATCTAAATTCGACAACAAATACGGATGTAGAGAAAGTGCAGTTGATGCGGTAAGAAGAGCCACTGATATCATGATGGCTGGAAAAGTTATTGTTGTTGCCGGATATGGAGATGTGGGTAAAGGAACTGCTGCTTCTTTTAAAGGCACAGGCGCAAGGGTTATTGTAACCGAAATTGATCCTATTTGTGCTTTACAAGCTGCTATGGAAGGTTTTGAGGTGAAAAAAATGGATAATGTAATATCAAAAGCAGACATCGTAATTACCACTACTGGAAATAAAGATATCATTCAGGAACGTCATTTTAGAGCATTAAAAGACAAGGCTATCGTTTGTAATATTGGTCATTTTGACAATGAGATTGACATGACCTGGTTAAACAATACATACGGTGATACAAAAATTGAAATAAAGCCTCAGGTTGATCAATATACTATTGATGGCAAAGAACTCCTTATTTTGGCTGAAGGCAGATTGGTAAATTTAGGATGTGCAACCGGCCATCCAAGTTTTGTAATGAGTAACTCTTTTACAAACCAAACACTTGCTCAAATTGAACTTTGGAAAAATTCAGATAAATACGAAAATAAGGTATATATGTTACCTAAGTATTTGGATGAAAAAGTAGCCCGTTTACACCTTGAAAAAATCGGTGTAGAGTTAGAGGAATTGCGTAGTGAACAAGCTGATTATATTGGTGTTAAGGTTGAAGGGCCTTATAAACCTGAATATTACAGATACTAAAATTAATTGCATTAAATAATTAAAACTTCCGGGTATTTTCACGGAAGTTTTAATTATTTTTAATCTTTTTATTATAAAAATCTCATCGTATGAAAAATATATTAGTTCCTATTGGAAGTAATGACCACGCATTAAACACCTTGCAATATGCCATTGATTTTGCAGAAGCTGTGGAAGCCAAAATTTATCTGGTCCATGTGTATAACAGTCCAAAAATTAGTGGTGCTGTGATTAGGGTAGATAATATCATGGAAAGGGATAGCAAAAAAATTCTCAAAGAGCATTTAACCAAGATAAACAGAAAGAACGTTGATATTGTTACCAGTACTTTAAAGGGCCATTCAATTATTGATACCCTGAAACAGTTAACTAAGTTGCTTAAAATTGACCTTATTATTTCCTCTACCAAGAATGACGGAGCAGATGATACCCTGTTTGTGGGTAAAATAACGGGTAATATAATTAAAGACACTGACGTTCCAATGCTGATCATCCCGGCTGAAGTCAAATTCAAACCTATCAAAAAAATCTTAATGACCCTCAAATCAGGATCAATTAAGGCTGTTACAACGCTTGATCTACTTGTGAAAATTCAGAGGACCTTTGATGCCAAGATCAACTTGCTACAGGTTAAAACACCAAAATTAGATGCAGCTGACCTTGAATTGAATAAAACATTAGCATCCCTAATCGAAAAGTTGATCCCTACAAAAAATGCAACAGTATTTCAAGGAGTTCTTGAATTCTTGCACGAAGAAGCTCCTGATCTCTTATGTGTGATCAGAAGAAAACGTGGATTCTTCAAAAAACTTTGGGAAAATGACAGTATAAAAAAAGTTGATTTCGACAGCAATATTCCTTTGTTAGTCTTAAAAGGAATGTCGTAATTTGCAATCGAAATAAATTTTGGGGCCTATACGAATTCATTTGGGGCTATAGCTCAGTTGGCTAGAGTGCTTGACTGGCAGTCAAGAGGTCGGGGGTTCGAATCCCCCTAGCTCCACAGCAATAGAAGGGCTTCGCAAGAAAGTGGAGTCTTTTTTATTTTTGATTTGCACAATATTTGCACAAAAAAAGCAATAAAATCACATCACATCTCAATTTACCACAGGATAGTATTTAAAAGTAGTTATACACGTTCATATTTTTCACCTTTTACACTTTTCGATAATAGAGCATTTTAGAATAACTACCTCCCCCTCTGCATATATAAAAAATCAAATTCAATCAACCCCTAGACCCTATCTCTCGCTTTTCATTTTCCCATAGAAAGAGGCTGGGGGCCTTTGGCAGGTGGCTATAAGCGGGCTCATAGAAAGAGGGCGGCCCTATATATAAGGTCCCCATTACCACAATGCCAAACCTTTCTATAAAGGTTTTGTTGAGGCAAAGAAAGTGAATGAATGTGGCTATAACTGCGCATTATGTTGAGTAGCTTGGGATTTGATACAGTTCATTGATAGGGCTTATTTTCCTCCAGCATATAATTTCATTTCTTTCATAGCTTTTTCGTTTCTGTTTGTGAATCTGAAATTTTATAAAACCTTTTTGTCATATACTTAAAGCTAAGAAATTGTGAAAAACCTAAAAATAAAGACATTGGAATTAAAGCAATAGGTATTTTCAATCCATAAAACTGACCATGCTTATCAAAATTTTCATCTGATTTAACTATTACACTTTTAGTTTCGTCAAATGTTTCCAAATCGTTA
>RCNC010001155.1_pt1 | contig 18913 bp, 13 predicted proteins | sample 2041301 | NCBI WGS metagenome assembly RCNC01 (sample SAMN09708231, study PRJNA481090) | Marine sediment metagenome, whole genome shotgun sequencing project. | biome: marine sediment; feature: ocean; material: sediment; isolation source: Sewage treatment plant 13A marine sediment (STP13A) ...
AACGAGGAGGCGGTGGCGCGGGCCATCGCCGCCAGTCCGGTGCCCGTAATTTCGGGTGTCGGCCACGAGGTTGATTTCACAATCGCCGATTTCGTCGCCGACATCCGGGCCACAACTCCGACCCAGGCGGCCGAGCTGGTGGTGGCGCGTATAGAGGATCAGGAGCGGCGTGTGCGCGACGCGCGGGGCATCCTGCTGCGCGACATCAACCGCCAGCTCCAGCTCGCCCACACCCGTCTTGCCGGCCTCGCCGGCTCGTCGGGGCTGGCGCGGGTGCCTGAGAGGGTGCGTCGGTATCGCGAACGTCTCCGCAGCGCGGCTCGCCTCGGCCCGATGTTACGGCGAATTCTCAGGGTCGCCAAGACCCGTCTGAATCATGCCGTTCGCAGTCTCCATCGCCTTCCGGCCCACATTGCCGCCGGCAGCCAACGGCAATTGTTGGACAGCAAGCGGCGGCAGCTGCAACAGCTCATGGCCGCGCGCATCTCGAGCTTGCGCGCCCGGGTGGAGGCAGGGGAGCGTGCCCTCGGTCATCTCGGGCCGACCCAGGTCCTGGAGCGCGGCTACTCGATTACATGCCTCGAAGGGACCACGATTCCGGTCAAGGACGCGACCCGGGTGCATGGGGGCCAGGTTCTCATCACCCGCCTCGCACGCGGTGAGGTGCGGTCGCTGGTGAGCTCCGCCACCGCCGAGCCTCAGGTTGCGACACGAACGCCGGACCCGCAACCGTCCCTTTTTGATGAAATAACCGAAACGGGCGAGATGCCCGAAGAGACGGAGTGACCCATGAACGAGAAGGCAAAGGACGGCCAACGGTTCGAAGACCAGCTGGCAAAGCTGGAGGAGATCGTCACCGAGCTCGAGGATGAGTCGGTGGGTCTCGAGCAGGCGTTGGACCTCTTCGAGGGCGGAATGGAGCTCGCGCGCAGCTGCCGGATGCGCCTCGAGGAGGTCGAGCAGCGGGTGACGCAGCTTCTGGAAGACGAGGATGACGAGGAGGCGGCCGACGAGGAGGCCGAGTGAACCTCGACCTCCTCCTCGCTGAAGAACAGTCGGCGGTCGAGCACGCCCTCGAGCGGTTGCTCCCAACCGTAGGGGTGTGGCCGGAGCGACTCCACCAAGCCATGGGCCATGCGGTGTTTGCGGGCGGCAAGCGTGTGCGTCCGGTGCTCGCCCGCCTCACCCACCGGGCCGCCGGGGGGGACGCCGACGCCATCACCGAGGCCGCCTGCGGGCTCGAGTTGATCCACACCTACTCGTTGGTCCACGACGATCTCCCCGCCCTCGATGACGACGTCCTGCGGCGAGGGCAACCGACCGTGCACGTGGCCTTCGACGAGGCCACCGCGATTCTGGTCGGCGACGCCCTCCTCACCGAGGGGCTTCTCCCATGTGGTCCGACCGCCGCGCAGAGGCGGTAGAAAATATTGCCGAGGCCATCTCGGCACGTGGAATGGTCGGCGGCCAGATGGAGGACCTCGAGGCCACCGGAAGCAGCAAGGACGGCGACATGGCCCCCGAAGAGCGGCTCGATCTCATTCACAGGCACAAGACGGGGTCCCTGCTGCGGGCGTCGGTCGAGCTCGGCGCGATCCTCGCCGGGGTGGATGGCGCCACGCGGCGGCGTTTCACGACCTTCGGCGAGAACCTCGGTCTCGCCTTCCAGATTGCCGACGATGTCCTCGACGCCACCGCGTCAGCAGATGACCTCGGCAAGTCGCCCGGTAAGGACTCGGCTGCCGGGAAGTTAACCTACGTCACGCTCTACGGCCTCGACACCGCGCGCCGGCGGCTCGACGAACTCGAGCGCAAGCTGGTCGACGAGGCGTGCGTTATCGAGGGCGATGGCGGCGAGCTCGCCGCGATCGCCCGCTACGTCTGCCGGCGCCGATCGTAGGCGCCAATCCACCCCAGTCAAACGTGAAGAAATAGTCTGTCGCCCTTTCAGGGCTCCCGGTTATTGTCGCGCTCATGACCTGGGGCTGACGCCCCAGGCTATTGATCTATCGCGCCTTCGGCGCTCGATCGCATCTCCAATTCTCCGAACTCTCTCTCAAGAGATTCCAAATCTCCCTTCTGATCGATCGAGCCAGCCGCGAAGCGGCGGAATACTCATAGCCTGGGGCGTGAGCCCCAGGGACCAGACGGAAAAAATAAAACCAAAGCCGCGAAGCGGCGACAGACAGCCAGAAGTCCAAGCCCCGGCGAGAGGAGCGGGCTGGACGATTCATGCTCTGTTCCGTTACTGTTTTAATTGATGTTGCGCAAGCGTACCTGGATTCTCCTCCTGATCGCATTAGGTCTCCGCCTGCTCCTCCTGGGGTGGGATGCCGGCGGTGTCTCGTCCTCGATTCACCCGGATGAACGCCAGGTGGGATACGTCACCGAAAGGGTCGAGGGTTGGTTTGCCGACCCCGGGTTCTTCGCGTACGGATCGCTTCACTTCCAGGCGGTGCGCACAGCCGCGGCCGTGCTCGCGAAGGATGAGGGAGTCCGGGGGCTGATCGTGGGTGGGCGGTTGTTGTCGGTGGCCGCCTCCATGCTCACCATCCTCCTCGGATTCGTGATGGCTCACCGGGCGTGGGGGCGGCGAACGGGAGAGCTATTTCTGGTTCTTGTCGCCTGGATCCCCCTCGATCTCCAGCAGTCTCATTTCGCAACCGTCGAGGCGCACCACGCAGCATGGGTCGTGCTCGCACTCGCGGCCTGCTACTGGCTCGCGACCGGTGGTCGCGAGGTAGCTGCGGCAGCCGCGGGCGCCGCGGTCGGCGCATCGCTCGCGGTCAAGGTCGCCTCGCTCGGCCTGGTCTTTCCGCTCGCCCTGGCGTTGTTGCTGACCCTCCGGCAACGGGATGTTCTCCACCTTTGCCGGCTGATCACAGTTGGCGTCGGCACGGGGGCCTTCGCATTCTGGCTCTGTCAACCGTGGGCCTTTGCAGAAGGCCGGCCGCCACTCGCACTTTTCGCGGCGGTGGCGATCACGGGCGCCGCCCTTCATCTCGTGGACCGGACGACGGGCTGGACTCGACGCGCCCTCTCCGGCCTCGCCCTGATTGGCGCCGTTCTCACCGCCACACAGATAGCGGCGCTCGTCGGTCTCATGGAGGGTGGTGCCGGCGGACCAATCATCGCCTCCACCCTGCTCGGCGCTGGCCTCAATCCCGAATACCTGAGAGGTGTCGGTGAGCAGGTGGCGATGGTCATGGGTCGCGCCGACCTGGCATATGTCCGGGTCTACGTTGACACCCTGCCAATTCTCTACCCCCTGCGGGAGCTCGCCCTCTGGGGGCTGGGGCCGCTCATGTTGTTGGCGATGATCGCTGGAGCGGCGGTCGGCGCATGGAAACTGAGCGCTCGCTGGCGGCGATGGCTGAACGGCCGCTGGACCAACTCGTCGGTGTTGCTGCTGATTCTCCTCGCATGGCTGATCCCGATGAGTTTTCGCCTCAGTACCCTCTACGTCAAGTTCCTGCGTTATTGGGAGCCGCTGGTCGTGCCGGCGATCATGGTTGCGGTCTGGTGGCTGGCTCGTCTCCCCAAACGATTCCGCCGCCCGGCGATACGAACTGTCACGGCGGGCACGATTGTGTGGGGTCTCGCCTACGTCTGGGCCTTTGTCGACCCCCACCCCCACCTCACAGCGTCCGAGTGGTTGCAGCCGATGCTCACCCCGGACCAAGTGGTCGCTTTTGAAAGTTGGGATGAGACCATCGGCCTCGCGCCCGAGGACGGCGCCATCGAGCGCATCGATCTCCCGTCGTACGATCTTCCCGACGACCGGGAAAAGGTCGAACGTTGGTGTCAACAACTCGAGCGCGCGGACTGGGTGGTTCTGACATCGAACAGAGTGATTCGAACGGTCTTCGAGAACAACCGCAGATTTCCGCACACCGCGCGGCTCTACCGACTGCTGCTGGCTGGCGAAGCCGGGTTCGAACCCGCGACCAGGGTGTCGCGAGGACCCCGAATCTTTGGCCTTCGCTGGCCGGTGCAATTGGCGGACGAGAGCTTTGTCAACTACGAGTTCCCACAGGTGTTGATTCTGCGCCGCACCAGCGGTATCGCACCGACGGACCTCGCCGAGAGGGTGGAGCGGCCGCTGCCTTTCCTTGACGAGCTCGATTTTGCGGGTCTCGAGCGGAGATTCGTCGATGGCATGCCGCTGCTGGCTCCAGTCCCGTCCAGGATTCGACAGGTGTTGGATGTCACGATCTGGCTGGTCGTTTTCTCAGGGCTTGGGATCGCCTTCTGGGGGCTCCTGTTGCCGATTGTTCGCGGCTGGCCGGACGCCGGAGTCGGGCTCGCCCTCGTTACCGGGTGGATCGCACCCGCGTGGCTGATGTGGATGGGCTCGGAGATCGGAATCTGGGCCACCGGCCCCACAACAGCATCGTGGATCTATCTCGGGCTGGTCGTTGCCGGCGCCGTGGCGATCCGATGGCGGTGGCACGAGGTCACCGCCGTTCTCCGGCGGCGGTATCCCGCCATCTTGAAGGTCCTCGTGATCACCGCTGTGGTCGCTTTCCTCTTCCTCATCGTTCGCGCCTTCAACCCCGCCATCCACTGGGGCGAAAAGCCCATGGACTTTTCCTTTCTCAACGCATTTCTGCGCGCCCCGCAGTGGCCGACCGGCGAGCCCTGGATGGCCGGAATGCCCCTCCACTACTACTATTTCGGTCAGGTCCTGGCGACATTTCCGATCCTGATCGCCGGCTGCAGCCCCGCGGTCGGCTACAACCTAATGTCAGCCACGATCCCAGCTCTCAGCGCCGCTATCCTGGCGAGTCTCGGGTTGTTCGTCGCGCGGCGGCGGGGATGGGGCGCGGCGTGGCTGCCCGTAATTCTGGTAGTGCTCACCGGCAACCTGGCGTGGCCGTGGCTGGTCGCGGCGGCAGACAAGGGCAACCTCTTCGATGTGTGGTGGGCAACCTCGCGGGTCATACCCGGTTTTGCTATCGACGAGTACCCTCTGTGGACCACCCTCTTCGCCGATCTTCACGGCCACTTCATCGCGCTTCCGGTGATGTTGGCGGCCCTGATTTGGGGATGGATCTGCGTCCAAGCCGGGGGGCGGCGGTGGATCGTTGCCGCGATCCTGTGCGGCGTCTCGACCTCGGTTCTGGTGGCCACCAACCCGTGGGATCTCGTCATTCTCAGTACTGCTCTTGGCGTCGGGGTCGTCGCGGCCGCTCGCCACCCAGTGATCGGAATCGGCCGCCTCGCCACTGCCGCAGCCGTCAGCCTCCTCGCCGCCGCGCCCTTCGTGGTGGAGCTCGTCGCCGGTATAGGCGCCGGCGCGGGAGAACGGGGCCTCTTCCTCACCGATGCCGATTTTGCGCCTGCGTGGGCGATTCTGCGCCACTTCGGGCTCTTCCTGATCCCACTCGGTGCGCTGGCATTGGTCAGCCTCGGCCGCCGTTTGTGGATCGTGCTGCCGACGGTCACCATCGGGATCATCGCGGGGCTCTCGTTCGGCTCGAGCGCAGCTGCTCTCGGGCTCGCCGCCGCCGCCATCTTCGTCACGGTTGCGGTTCATACCCCTGATCGCCTCTCACGTCTCGCGTGGTCATTGGCGACGATGGGAGCTATGGCCGTGGCTTCGGCAGAGCGCTTCACCCTCATTGATCGCATGAACACCTTATTCAAGGTGTACAACGGGGTGTGGGTTCTGCTCGCAGTCGCTCTCGCCATTCTCCTGCTTCGCACTCGCGGCGGCAGGCGCCGGCTCGTCGTCGCCGTCTGGCTCCCTCTCCAGCTGGTAGCAATGGCCAACCTACCTTTGGGAATCGCACAGGGGTGGCTGTGGCCCCGCATCGCGTCCCCCCGACCGACTCTGGATGGACAGGCCTTCCTCGCCACCACAGACCCCCAGACCTGGTTCCTGGTGCGCGCCCTGCAGGGCGTCGCCCGCCCCGGTGAGACGATCGCCGAGGCGGTGGGCAACTCGTATAGCCGGTTCACCCGCATCACAATGCACACCGGCCAACCCACCGTGGTCGGATGGGACTGGCATCTGAAGCAGCGCGGGCAATCGCCGGAAGAGATCGCCGCCCGTGTCGCGGACCTCGAGACCCTGTACGGCAGCATCGACAGCAGGGCGCGCCGGGCTGTGCTCGACCGTTTTCGCGTGGGCTGGATCGCGCTCGCAGATGTCGAGCGCGAACGCTACGGCCTGGACGCTACCAATCCGTTGCAGGGGTTGCCGGGAGTCTCGATTTTTGCCGAAAAGGACGGTTCGATCCTCTATCGCGTCGGGGACGATGATCGACAAGGCAACACCGCAATTGCACCAAAGCTCGAATCACCTGCCGGTACGAGACTCATCGGGCAGATCCCTGCGGTCTCGGACGACCTCGTCCGATCGCTCGCGGTCGATGATTTTGGGGCGTCCGTGGTTCTGCGCGATGGCAGCCTCATCGAGCTCGACACCGAGGCCAACCCAGTCGGCGGTCTGCCGTCGCCTGGATGCAACGTCTCCTCATTGGCTCGCCGCGGAGAGGAACGCTGGGTTGCGTGCCAAAACGGAACCGTGTGGCTCTTCACCGGCGAGCAATGGCGGAACGCGGGGAGGGTTCGCAGCATCGACTTCATCACGGCCGACTTTGTCGTTTGGGCTGGCGGTAGAGACGGCCTCTGGCGCCGCGAGGGCGACGTCTGGCAACAGATTGACGACGTTCCCGTAACTGCCGCAGCGGCTATTGGACCTGCGGTGGCGTGGAGTGACGGGTCCCACGTGTGGGTCGGCGATGGCAGCTCGCAGCGCCTGGTCGGCCGTTCTCTCACCGGTGTGAGAGCTCTGGCCTGGCGCCGCCCCGACCTCTGGGCCCTCGGTAGCGAGGGGCTCTTTCGCAGCGGTGGCGCCGAACTGCCCTGGCGCCGGGTGATGGATGGCGCTGGGTCGTTGGCCACCGTTGCCGGGAGCAAACAGGGTCTATGGCTCGTGCAAACGGACGGTTCCGTGCTCGAGCTCCCCGCGCCCCAATGTCGTTCTCCATGGAACAGGGAAACCCCACTGACCGACGCCGGACTGAACGAGCCGCGAGGGCTGGCTGTCTCTCCATCCGGCTGGTTCGTGGTCGCCGACACCCTCAACCACCGGCTGCGCTGGTACACAATGCGGGGCTCCTGCCTCGACACTTTCGGCGTCCTCGGCGCCGCACCCGGCGCCTTTCGCGAACCATCGGGAATCGCTCTCGCCGAAGACGGTCGATTGGCCGTCGCCGATACCTGGAACGGCCGCGTGCAGCTCATCAGTCCGGACGGCGTCCCTCAGGTGATCGATGACGGGCTTTTCGGCCCGCGGGATCTGCTGTGGGAGGCGGACGGCTCGCTGTTGGTCGCCGACACGGGCAATCGAAGAATCCTCCGCTACTCGCCTCCGGGCTGGCAAAGGAAGATCGTCGCCGAGCTCCCCGCCCCGGTGGTCGGTCTTGCGTGGGCCGGTGGTCTGGTGGCCGCCGCGGTTCCCTTTGACGGAGCGATCTTCCTCGTTGATCCTGACAACGGCGTGACAGAGCGCCGTCTGGTGGTCCCCGGCTGGAACACCGGCAACCAGCAAGAGGGCTATCTGGCGCTGCTGCCCTCCGGCGAACTCGCCGCCAGCGCCCCGTTCCCCGGCGAGCTGTGGATCATCGATCCCAGCGGTGACTCGCCGCCCCGCCTGCAGCGCTCCGACCTCCTTGGCCTCACCGCCATCGTCCTCCTCCCGGACGGCAACCTCCTCGGCTCACTCACCTGGGACCATCAGCTGGTAAGGATCGATCTCGAGGAGTAGCTGCGAGAATCCGAAATGCCGCGGGCGGATTTGTCACGGCGTAGCCCGCAGGGCGAAGCCGGATGGGCGACATTCCTAATTCCTAATTCCTAATTCCTAATTCCGAAGGTACGATCACCCCATGGCGAAGAAGAAGCGTCTCGACGTGGTGCTCACTGAACGCGGCCTGGCGCCGTCGCGGACCCGCGCGCAGGCGCTGATCCTTGCGCACAAGGTGCGGGTGAACGACGAGGTAGCGAGCAAGGCCGGAACCCAGGTGACGGCGGAGGCGGTAATCGAGGTCGAGGCGCCGGATCATCCCTATGTTTCGCGCGGGGGGCTCAAGCTGGCCGCCGCCCTCGATCACCTCGCAATCTCGCCCGAAGGCCTCGACTGCCTCGATGTCGGCGCCTCCACCGGCGGCTTCACCGACGTGCTGCTCGAACGTGGGGCGCGGAAGGTCATCGCCCTCGATGTCGGTCGCGGTCAGCTCGATTGGCGACTGCGGAACGACGACCGGGTGGTTGTGATGGAGGGGGTCAATGCCCGCCACCTCGAGGAGGGTTCGTTGCCCTTTGCCGCCGATCTGGCGGTGGTCGACGTGTCCTTCATTTCTCTGCGGTTGGTCGTGCCCGCGCTGCTGCCCCACCTCGCGTCGGCCGCCCTCCTGGTGTGCCTGGTCAAGCCCCAGTTCGAGGCCGGGCGCCATGAGGTCGGTAGGGGAGGCATCGTGCGCGATGAGTCCATCCGCCGCCGGACGATCGACGACACCGTGCGGGCGCTGGAAGATCTCGGCCTCGAGCTCGTCGGCATCGTCCCATCACCGATCCGCGGCCAGAAGGGCAACCTCGAGGAACTGGCAGTCTTTCGGACGCCAACCCAAAACGTTTGAACGTTCAACGTTTTACGTTTGAACGTTTGTGGATCGAGGCTCAGTTTTACGCTACGATTCCCCCCGCCGAAGGAGGGCCGATGAGCAGTCAAATGACCGTGGACTTCCCGGGCGGCAAAAGGGTCGACGCCAGCTACGACGGCTTCACAATCGCCACCGACCAGGCCGTGGACTCCGGCGGCGACGGCGCCGCTCCGGAACCGTTCGATTACTTTCTCTCCTCGATCGCGACCTGCGCCGGCATTTACGTGCTCGGTTTCTGCCAGAAGCGGGAGATCCCCTATGAGGACGTTCGCATCGTCCAGAGCTGGGAGCGCGACCCCAAGAGCCGACGCATCACGACCATCAGCATCGCGATCGAGGTCCCGCCCGAGTTCCCCGAGAAGTACCACACGGCCCTGATCCGCGCCGCCAACCAGTGCGCGGTAAAGAAAACGATGGAAGATCCACCGCAGTTCGTCGTGGAAACGGTGGTTAATTCTTAGTTCTCAATTCTCAATTCTTAATGACATCCCATCCCCCCTCAGACGACGGGAAGCTGGATTGGAATTGAGAATTAAGAACTGAGAATTGAGAATTCCTACAGTTCGTCAGCTCTCGTCGAGATGGGGCCGCGGTAGTTGTGTTCGAGACGCACTTGCGCCACCTGCGGCCCGAAACCGCGGTAGGCCTCCTTGATCCGGGTCAGGGCGTTGGATCGCCAGTCGACGTAGGGATTGTCGATTTGAACCGGGTCGAGGCACCCGGCCAGCGCCACCTTGGAGGTCGCGCAGAACCGGCTCATCAGGGTCTTGGCCAGGTGTCGATCACCATTCTGCAGCTCGTCCACGAGCACGATCGAGCGCTCGATGTCGAGACCACGCAGCATCGATGTCGAGACCATGGTCAGCCGGTCGGTGGACCGCAGCTCGTCGATGAAGTCGTGCTCATTCGACAACGACAGCGAGCGAACTGCCTGGAAGAAGGGCTCCAGCCAGGGTGACAGCTTGCTCTCGTAGTCTCCCGGCAGGTAGCCGAGATCGTACTGGCTCGAGGCGTGCTCGGGCCGCAGCAGGAGCAAACCGTGGTCATACCCGTATTCCGGGGTCAGCGGCTGTGACTGTGGGGCCACCCGCCAGGTCGTGGGCTGGCCCACCAACATGTAAAGACCGGTCAGCACCATCATCCGGGTCTTGCCGGAGCCGGCCGGCCCGTCGAGGACCACCAGCTGCACCTCGGGGTCGAGCAGAAACTCCATGGCCAACGTCTGCTGCGGGTCGCGAGGAGTGAAGCCGAGGATGGGGCGCGGTTTGTACATTACTCGCTTGCGATCCCAGTACTGCGCGTAGCGGAGGTCCTCCACCCTCTCGAGGTCAGGGTTGGCGCGGGTCAGGATCAGCTCCTCGCCACAGCGCAGCACCACCCCGGTGTTCCACAAGAAACCGGCCGGTTGGTTGAGAACCACATCGTCGAAGGGCAACCAGCGCTCGCCGGGGGCGCCGCTATCGAGAAAGCTCTGCACCGCTTCCTCTTCGATCTCGCCGTCCACAACTCCGCGATAGATCTCGTCGACGCTGTCGAGGCTGACCTTGCCGTACCGCAGGTTTTCGGCAACGATCGACAGCGCATCGCACTTGAGCAACAGATTCGAGTCCTCCGAGATCACCACCACCTCGTACCCCGGGTGGCCGTTGGATTTAGCCACCTCGGCGAGGCGATGTGCGCTGGCGAGGATGTGGTTGTCCCCGGACTCCGCGCAGTATGGTTCGACGGTGGCGCCGTCCGGCTCCCAGGCGAGGATGCCGCCCGCCGGGGTTCGCCGAAAGGCGTCCGGATCCGGTTGGGGCTGGAAGAGACGCTCGACGTTATGGTGGATCAGCTGGTGACGCCGGTACTCGAGCATCTTCCGCATCACCAGGCGCGCCGCGTGCCGCACGCCATCGGACTTCGAGCGCGAGGCCTGCAGCCGCCCGAGCTCCTCAATGACCTGGTGCAGGAGCACCACCACATTGCCATCGGTGAGGAGGCGATCGAGGGCGTCGGGATTTTCAATGAGAGCCGATGTGTCAGGGATATAGACCGTGCCGGACAGGCCGTCAACCGAGTTGTGCATCGGCGGATAGTTTACCACCAGTGGGATTTCTGTCCTACCATGAAACCATGACGGTAGGCTCTCCCCTACTGGTGGCGAACGCCCCCTTGAGCTGGACCCCGCGATTGGCGGCGCTGGCGGCAGCGGCCGTCCCCCTCCTTGCCGCCGACGGCGGCGCCGACCACCTCGCCCGAATTGGACTGCGGCCGGCCGCAGTCATCGGCGACCTCGACTCGATCAGTCCCGAGACCCGTGCCTGGCTCGGCGAGACATCACTCATCGAGCGCCCCGACCAGGATCGAACCGACCTCGACAAGGCCTTGGAATACGCCTTCGACAACCTCGGCGCGGAGCATGTGACGGTCATCGCAGCCCTCGGCGGCAGGATCGACCACGAGCTCGGCAACCTCGGTCTCCTGGCACGGCTGGCGATGGGAGAACGGCTCGTCTTCGAGGGGGCCGACCACAGGGTCCTGGCGATCGCCGGTGAGGCCGCGCTCGTCGCCCAACCCGGCGAAACCTGGTCGTTCTGGACCTACGACCCATCAGTGCGAGTCACTATCGACGGAGTACGCTGGCCAATCGAGGACGCCGCCATTGACGCCGGCGGACAACCCTCGATCTCGAACCAAGCAACGGAGGAAGAGGTTCGCGTCCAGGCAACGGGAGGCGCTGTCATCGTGATGCGCCACTTAACCCGTTTGAACGTTGAACGTTAGAACGTTTAACGTTCAAACGTTGTAACGAAGACGCCCGGCGGGTGCCGGGCGGATTCATCGAATTGGCTGGGGTGCAGGGATTCGAACCCCGATCCTACGGTCCAGAGCCGCATGTCCTACCATTGGACGACACCCCAACAGGACCCAAAAGGGGAGGTGATTATACCAACAAGCCGGCACCCGTCAACCGTACCGAAACTACCCTGATTCTCAATTCTTAATTCTCAATTCTCAATTCCCATCCACACCCGGATAGGTGATGAGGCCGGCCGATGGCAATTAAGAATCAAAAATTCAAAATTGAGAATTCGGGGTTAGGCCCAGCCTCTGAGGTGGCAGGCGGTCGCCACGCGTTGGATGGCGATCATGTACGCCGCGTCGCGCATGAACTCCCCGGTGTCCTCGGCGAGATCGGTCACCGCGTGGAAGGCGGTGGTCATCTTCTGATCGAGGCGTTCGAGCACCTCCTCCTTGGGCCAGAAGAAGTTGGTGTTGCATTGGACCTGCTCGAAATACGAGCAAGTGACGCCGCCGGCATTGGCCAGGAAATCGGGTATCACGAAGATGCCGCGTTCCTTGAGCACCTCGTCAGCCTCCGGCGTGGTCGGACCGTTGGCCCCCTCGGCAATCAACTTGACCGCCGGGTTGATGCGACCCACGTTGTTGGCCGTGATCTGGTTTTCGAGTGCCGCCGGAATCAGGATCTCGACCCCCTGCTCGAGCCACGCGTCGGCTTCGAGGACATCGTATCCGGTGGCCTCCGCCTTCTCCTTGTCGATCGTTCCGAAACGGTCGGTGATCGACAGGAGCTGCTCGACGTCGATGCCGTCCGTCTTGCGGAATGTATAGGCGCAATGGTCGTCGTTGTCCCAACAGGACACCGCCACGACCGTGCCGCCAAGCTCGATGAACAACTTGGCCGCATACTGCGAAACGTTGCCGAAGCCCTGCAATGAAGCTCGGACACCCTCGATCGGAATGCCGAAGCGCCGGAGAGCCTCGCGGACCGTGTAGATCACGCCGAAACCGGTGGCCTCGGTACGACCGAGCGAACCGCCCACCTCAACCGGCTTGCCGGTAATGAAGCCGGGATAGTGTCCGCCGACGAGCTTTTCATACTCATCGAGCATCCACACCATGTGCTGGGGGTTGGTCATGACATCGGGCGCCGGCACGTCCTGCACCGGACCCACGTTACGGACCACCTGCCGGACCCAACTACGGCACAGCGCTTCCTGTTCGCGCGGCGACAGATCATGGGGGTCACAAATCACGCCGCCCTTGCCGCCACCGAGGGGAATATCCACCACCGCGCACTTCCAGGTCATCCAGGTGGCAAGCGCGCGAACCGTGTCGACGGTCTCTTGTGGGTGAAAGCGAATGCCGCCCTTGGCCGGGCCGCGGGCGTCGTTGTGCTGCACGCGGTAGCCCTTGAAGACCTTGACTGAACCGTCGTCCATCTTCACCGGCACGGTGAAATGAAACTCGCGCTGGGGCCAGCGCAGGAGATCGCGGATCCCTTCGTCGAGCTGGAGCTTGTCCGCCACCCCATCGAATTGTCGTTGTGCCATCTCGAACGCGTTGAACTCTGTCGCCATGATCGCCTCCTTGCGCACCGTCACACGCCCGCGCGTTATACGCCTGGAATGCCTGCACGTCAATGAGTTTCTGGGATGGAGCCTGCATTTCTAACCGGCTCGAACGCGGGAGACCGGGGCAGGCGCCCCGGGGGATTGATGTGCTGGCTCCGCAGGAGGGACTTGAACCCCCAACCTAGTGGTTAACAGCCACCCGCTCTACCATTGAGCTACTGCGGAACATCAGTGGCAACCGCATATTGTAGGGACAGGTCCCCGAAAGTCAACCGACGGCAGATGAACGCAGCAGGGTGAAGACCAATCGAACCGTCGGCGCTCGCGTCATGGTCTCAAAAAACTCCTCCTGAGAAGAAAACGAAGAGGCTGCCAATCGACGTCCTTCGCACTGGATTCGCAGGCGCTCGCCCTGGAGTGGCCAGGGCTGGACCCTCCAGGTCGTGTCGTCAACGGTCTCGAAGGTGACGGTGGAGGTCTCGTCCGCAGCGTTCTGGACCTCAATTTCAAAGGGAGAAGGCAGTGACGCACAGAGAAAGACAGAAATGCGGTCGCACGCATCCAACAAGGTGGCGTTGACCGCTCGCCCGGGGCCACTCAGATACACCTGATAGCGGGCGTCGGCCCCCAGCTGCTCCTGCCAGGTGTGCTCCAGGCGCTCCATCTCGGCGCTAAAGCTCTGGGCCAGGCGGGCGCCCGCCGTGTCGTTCCGCTCGAGAAGATCGGCCAGCTTGCGCTCGGCCATTCCTGCGAAGTGTGCAGCCACCAGGAGGCCGGCATAGCGGTTGTACTGGGCGCATCGCAACACGCTTCGACGCCAGATTGCCAAGTGCTCGGTGACGGGCATACAGTCGAAAGCGCGCGGCCGGCCGTCTTCGCCGAGGGTCGGAGCCTCGTCAAATTCGGCCCAGCCGCAGTCGTGCAGCAGTACTGCGGCAAGGGTCTCAGGAAGCGGCGCCGGACGCGAAAACGTCCGGTTACCCCAGTGCTCCGCGACCTGCCACGCCAACCAAGCGTGGGAGACCTGCGGGATCAGGTAGTTACCGGCCGGGTCGCCCTCACGATAGATGAACACCCCATGATTCTACACCGCGCACGGGAGGGTTCAGTATTAAGTTTTGAGTTTTGAGTTTTGAGTTCGGACTTCCGGGAACCCTCGGGAAATCCTGGGCGAAAATTCCGAATTCCGAATTCCGAATTCCGAATTTGTTGCTGCGTGATAACCTTCCCCTATGGTGCACTTCGGAACCTCCGGGTGGCGCGGCATCATCGGCCGGGAGCTGACCTTTCGGCGGGTGCGGATCGTGGTACAGGCGATGATCGAGAGCCTTCGCGAAGCAAACGATCCGGTCGAGCTCATCGTGATCGGCTTCGACACCCGGCTGCTTTCCGAGAAGTTCGCAAAGACGGCCGCCCAGCTCATCGCCTCGAACGAAATATCAGCCGAGTTGACCCTCCGCGATGTGCCCTCTCCGGTGGTCGCGTCGATGGTCCTGGAGCGCTCGGCAGCAGCCGGTATCACCTTCACCGGCAGCCACAACCCGCCCGAGTACAACGGCCTCAAAATCTACACCGCGGATGGCATTCTCGCTGCGAAAGAGTTCACCGACCGGGTCGAAAAGATCTTCGACCGGCTCGAAAAAACGTTTGACGACACCTTCGTTCCCCGCGCAGAGCTTGTCGGCACGCACGATCCGAAACCCGCGTACCTGGAGCGACTTCAGAAGATCATCGATTGGGAGGCGATCCGCAGCTCCGGCATCAAGATGGTGGTCGATCCCCTGTACGGCAGCGCGCGCGAGTACCTCGACCACATCCTGCTCGAGAACGAAGTCGAGGTCGATGTCATTCACAACACCCGCGACCCCTACTTCGGCGGCTATGCCCCGGACTGCACTTCCGAAAACCTCTCTCGGCTGCGCGATGTGATGCGCCGCACCGGAGCGGATCTCGGGCTCTCCACCGACGGCGATGGTGATCGATTCGGGATCCTCGACCACGGCGCCCGGATGTGCAACTCGAGCAACGCTGTCGCGTTGATTCTCGATTACCTCGCGCGGCGGCGAGGCCTGAAGGGCGGCGTCGGCCACACCATCGCCACCTCGGGTCTGATCAACGCAGTCGCCCGCGAGCACGACCTCGAGCTGGTGGAGACCGCCGTCGGTTTCAAGAACTTCGGGCCGTTGCTGGTCGACGGCACCCTCGAGTACGCCGGTGAGGAGAGCGCGGGCCTGGCGTGGTCCAAACACCTGCCGGAGCGGGACGGGGTGCTCGCCTGCCTGCTGGCCGCCGAGATGGTCGCGGTCGAAGGCAAGGGAATGGCAGAGCTCAGCAGCGAGCTAGCGGAGCGCGTCGGCACCTTTAGCTTCCGGCGCACCCAGATCCCCCTCACCGACCGCTCGCGCGAGATCTATGAGGAGCGGCTCAAGCAAGAGTGGAAAAATGTCGACGACCTCAAGGTCGCCGAAGTGGACCGCAGGGACGGGCTCAAGCTCGTCTTCGAGGGCGGGAGCTGGATCCTGATCCGGGTCAGCGACACCGAGCCGAAGATCAGACTCTACGCCGAGGGGCGATCATCGGAGGAACGGCGTCACCTCATGCATCTTGTACGACAGTTTTTTTCCCAACGGAGGTTATGACCATGTTCGACATCGATTTTGTGACCGGCCGCGAAGTTCTCGACTCCCGCGGAAATCCCACCGTCGAGGCCGAGGTTGTTTTGTCTGGAGGCGCGTTCGGACACGCCATCGTCCCCTCGGGTGCGTCCACCGGTTCCCGCGAAGCGCTCGAGCTACGCGACGGCGACCCCGACCGATTCGGGGGCAAAGGTGTGCTGCGCGCGGTCGAGCATATCAACGGCCCGCTCGCCGAAGCGGTAGAGGACCTCGACGCGCGCGACCAACTCGGCGTCGACCAGGCGCTGATCGACTCCGACGGTACTCCCAACAAATCGGTGATGGGCGCCAACGCCATGCTCGCTGTGTCATTGGCGGTGGCACGGGCCGCCTCCGAGGCGAGCGGGCTTCCGCTGTATCAGTATCTTGGCGGCTGCGGTGCGCGCGAGCTGCCGGTGCCGATGATGAATATATTGAACGGCGGCGCACATGCCGATAATTCGGTCGACTTTCAGGAGTTCATGGTCATGCCGTTGGGATTCAGCACCTTTTCCGAGGGTCTGCGGGCCGGCGTCGAGACCTTTCATACGCTGAAGAAGGTCCTGTCAGAGCGCGGGCTTGCGACCTCCGTTGGCGACGAGGGCGGTTTTGCCCCCAACCTGCCTTCCAACCGCGCTGCCCTCGAGCTCATCATGGAGGCCATCGAAAAAGCCGGTTATGTCCCCGGAGACCAGGTGGCCCTGGCGCTGGACCCGGCGGCGTCCGAGTTCTTCGCAGATGGCGCCTATAATCTCACCGGCGAGGGGCGCGACGCCTTGACCTCGGAGGAGATGATCGAAGTCTACGTCGGCCTGGTCGACGACTTCCCCATCGTCTCCATCGAGGACGGTCTCGCGGAGAGCGACTGGGAGGGTTGGAAAAAGATGATGGATGCGCTCGGCGACCGCATCCAGATCGTCGGCGACGACATCTTTGTCACCAATCCAGAGATCATCGCCGAGGGAATCGAAAAGGAAGTTGCCAACTCGGTACTCATCAAGCTCAACCAGATCGGCACCCTTTCCGAAACCCTCGACGCGGTCGAAATGGCGCACAAGGCGGGCTGGACAGCGGTCATCTCCCACCGCTCTGGTGAGTCCGAGGACACCACGATCGCCGACCTCGCAGTGGGCCTCAACACCGGCCAGATCAAAACCGGCTCCGCCAGCCGCACTGACCGCATCGCCAAGTACAACCGTCTCCTCCGCATCGAGGATGAGCTCGAGGACGTCGCCCGCTACCGCGGCCGCTCGGCCCTGGCCCACGGGAGAGGATGAGGCGCGTTTCCTATATCCTGCTCGCCCTCGTGGCGCTCGTTGTACTGGGTCTGCTGTCCTCAATCGTCAACCACGGATTCGACGAGCTCGCCGCAGCCGAGGACGAACGGGCACAACTCGAGGAGCGCACGATCGAGCTGTCCGAAAGCATCTCCGAAATCGAAGCAACCCTCGAGGCACTCCGCACGGACTCCGCAGCGGTCGAGTCGCTGGCCCGCCTCGAACTCGGGTGGGTCCGTCCCGGCGACACCGTCATCCTCCTCGCCACCCCGACGCCGCCTCCCAACCCGGCCGCCTTGACAGGCCCGACACCGACTCCTATACTCTCCCTCCCTGATTGACGCGGGGTGGAGCAGTCCGGTAGCTCGTTGGGCTCATAACCCAAAGGTCGGGGGTTCAAATCCCCCCCCCGCAACCACACGAAACCTCCGGCCGCCTTCGGGCGGCCGGTTTTTCGTTTCTGCCAGTGCACACTGACCGCACACACAGACTGTTTTTTGTCAGTACGTTCCCTCCGTCAACCCGACGTGACCATTGATCAACCCTCAGCCGTTGTTCGGACTCGGCCGTGCAAAGGCACAGACCGCCCCGCATTGAACCCACGACCTCTGGCCGAAATCGAATATCGTTGGAAAGAAGAGAGATAAGCTCGGGAAGTCGAGGTCACAGGTTCAATACGCCCCCCGCAACAAATGATCATGCGAAACTTCAAAATCCACCGTATTATGTCTGGATTTCGTAGACATAGTGTGTTTAAATCGAGAGACGATGCCGGACCTGAGACAGCGAGTGGGACGCGAAGAATTCGACTACCAGGCGCTGATGGCGGCGTTGTCGGAGTACGCCAACCCCAGGGACAAGGTCACCACCTTGCTGCGCCGGGGCGACATTATCCGGGTGAAAAAGGGCCTCTACGTCTTCGGCGACGAGCTCAGACGCCGACTCTACTCGCGGGAGCTGCTCGCCAATCTCGTCTACGGGCCGTCGTTTGTGTCTCTGGACTCGGCCCTGTCGTTCCACGGTCTCATCCCTGAACGGATCGAAGCCCTGACCTCGGTGACGACCAAGCGACCGAAGACCTTCGACACGCCGATCGGGTCGTTCATCTACCGACAATCACCGAGGAGCAGCTTCCATCTCGGGATGGACCGGATGGAGGAGGACGACGTGGCCTTTCTGATCGCCACCCCGGAGCGAGCGCTGGCCGACAAGGTTCGGGATGACCGCGGACACGCCCTGAGCAACCGCGGAGAGGCGGCGCGATACCTGTTTGAAGACCTCCGGGTGGACGAATCGGACTTCCGGCAGCTGGAGCCGAAACAGCTCGACGAGCTGGCCAGGGCGCTTCGCTCGCGCAAGGTGGCGACGTGCGCCAGCCTGCTGCGCCATCTGAGGAACGGAGCATGAACCCTGCCATCGCCGGCATGTTGGAGCGATACGATCGACGCAGCGCCGACGACCACGTGAACGCAGTCCGCGAAATCCTGCAGGAGATCGCACTGTGCGGGTTGTGGAGAGCGAAGTTCTACGAGCACGCAGCGTTCTACGGCGGCACGGCACTGCGTGTGCTGTACGGGCTCGACCGTTTCAGCGAGGACATGGACTTCTCGCTCCTGACTCCCGCGGATGACTTCGACCTGGCACCATACTGCGGCGCGGTGGAGGAAGAACTCCTCTCATGGGGGTTCCCGACAACAGTGGGAGTGAAGGGCAAGACCGCCGAGTCCGCCATCGAGTCGGCCTTCCTCAAGGCGAACACTCGACAGCTCCTGCTGACGATCGAGGCCGGGGAAGTTGCTTCGGCGATCTACGGCCGACGCGAGCTCAAGATCAAGATCGAGGTGGACACCGATCCTCCGCCTGGCTTCTCCACCGAAACAAAGTTCCTGCTGCAACCCATACCCTTTTCAGTCAGGGCATACGATCCGCCGTCGCTCTTCGCCGGGAAGATG
>RCNC010000992.1_pt1 | contig 18901 bp, 15 predicted proteins | sample 2041301 | NCBI WGS metagenome assembly RCNC01 (sample SAMN09708231, study PRJNA481090) | Marine sediment metagenome, whole genome shotgun sequencing project. | biome: marine sediment; feature: ocean; material: sediment; isolation source: Sewage treatment plant 13A marine sediment (STP13A) ...
GGCTGGTATTATGCCAATTGGTTATGGAAACTACGAGGTCTATTGGATAAGGTTTGGGGAGGTATTGGTTTGAGAAGAGGGCGCACAAATTTGGACACGATATCTCCTGGAGACGTTATTGATTTCTGGCGCGTTTTGTATGCTGATAAGGAGGAAGGTCGGCTTCTACTTTTTGCTGAAATGAAACTTCCAGGCGAAGCCTGGCTGGAATTTAGAATAAAAAATAATTTGCTAATTCAAATTGCAACATTTAGGCCCAAGGGCCTATGGGGTCGTATTTACTGGTATGCTGTATATCCATTTCATGGATTAATTTTTAAAGGTTTGATTAAGAAAATTTCGCAATAATTGGAACCATGGCAATTTATCAGTTATACCAGGAACAGAAACTAGCAGTAACCATGGAGGAAATTTGGAATTTTATTTCCGATCCCAAGAATCTTCGAATAATTACACCAGATTATATGGGTTTTAATATTACATCAAAACATTTAACTGAGAGCATATATCCGGGAATGATGATTGAGTATAAAGTAAAGCCTCTATTGAATATAAATATGACATGGCTTACTGAAATCACCCAGGTAAAAGAAAACGACTTTTTTATTGATGAACAACGTGTTGGTCCTTATAAATTATGGCATCATGAACATAAAATTACTCCCATTGAGGGTGGTGTTTTAATGACCGACCTGGTGACTTATCAACCTCCTTTTGGTTTTTTGGGCCGAATAGCTAATCACTTAATAATTCGCGAAAAACTTGTTGAAATTTTTGAATATAGAAAAAATGTCCTTTTAGATCTCTTTGGTGAATTTTAGACTATTTATTCAATTTTATTTGTAAATTTGTTAAACACTGAACTGACGCTCCTGCAAATACCTGTAAATGAAAATTTTGATATAATACATTTGCAAATATTTAGTCTCTAAGAATTACTATTAATTCTTAATTCAATGTTTTTCAACTATCTGAAAATTGCCATCCGTAACATTCGCCGTCAGAAGTTTTATGCATTCATAAACATTACTGGATTAACGATTGGATTTATAACAAGTTTATTAATTGTTCTTTATGTTGTTGATGAATTTAGCTATGACAGGTTCCATAAAAATGCAGATTTAATTTACCGGGTAAACCTTTTGGGAAGAATGTCAGGGCAAGAATTTAACTCTTGTTACACATCTGCACCGGTTTCTGCCAGTTTTTTGGAGGAGATTCCAGAAGTGGAAAAAGCTTGTAGAATTGCTCCCTGGAAGGACATAACCATTGTTAATGAAAATGATAGCTACACAGAAAAAACAATACTACTGGCCGATTCCAATTTATTTGATTTCTTTAGCTTTAAACTAATCCATGGGGATCCTGGTACTGTATTAAACAAGCCTAATAGCCTGGTGCTAACTGAAACTGCAGCAGAAAAAATATTTGGCTATGCTGGTCCTGGAGATAATAGCGCTATTGGAAAAAGTCTGGTTTTTGGAGTAGAAAAATGGCCATGTACTGTTACTGGAATTATGGAGGATCCCCCAACTAATTCCCATTTTCATTTCAGCATGGCTCTATCGATGAATTCATGGAATTATAGTCAGACCAATGTATGGGTAAGCAATTCTTTACTAACTTATATCCAGCTCGATGAAAACTCGAATTTTCAGCAAATTGATACCAAAATTTCGGAAATCGTCTCAAAATACATTGGACCACAGGCAGAGCAATATCTGGGAATTTCATTTGATGAATTTCTGACTCAAGGAGGAGCATATGGATTTTATCTTCAGCCCTTACTAGATATTCATTTTTCTCCTGAAATTGACCTTCATTTGGAACCGGGAGGAAATTTGAATGCAGTTTATTTGCTTATTGCTATAGTTATACTTATTCTGACAATTGCCTGTATTAACTTTATGAACCTTTCCACAGCCAGATTTTCAGGAAGGGCTAAAGAAGTGGGTGTTAGAAAATCACTTGGCGGATCAATAGCGAATATGCGGTTCCAGTTTTTAATTGAATCTGTTTTCTATACCCTTTTATCTTTTCTAATTGCGCTGGTGTTATTGGTAATTATCCTTCCACAGTTTAATTCCCTGTCTGGCAAAATGCTTACTGTTAGCTCTTTATATAATTCCTACTTTTTAGCAATTGCTTTTCTGCTGGTTATTATTGTAGGAATTTTAGCGGGGAGTTATCCTGCATTTTATCTTACCTCCTTTAAGCCCGTTGAAGTCTTAAGGGGAAGGATAAAATCAGGTATGAAAAGTCAGGGTATCAGACAAATTTTAGTAATTTTTCAGTTTACATTGTCTATAGGGCTTATTGTTTGTACGCTACTTATTTTAAAGCAATACCAATTCCTACAGAATAAAGATCTTGGTTTTGATAAAAACAATTTATTGGTAATTCACAATATTGAGTCTTTGGGGGTTGACAAAATGGCTTTCAAAGAAGAACTAAAAAGTCTTCCAGAAGTACAGAGTGCAAGCATAACTAATCTTGTACCACCTGATGTTAATTATTCCGATATTTTCAAACCCAGGGGGGAAGATTCTCAGGAACGTGGGTTTAATTATTGCTTTGCAGATGAAGATCTTCTTGAAACACTTCAGTTAACTATGGTAGATGGGCGATTTTTCTCTAAAGAATTTCCTTCAGATTTAAAAGCTATAGTTATTAATGAAACAGCTGCCCGTTTATTGGGTTGGGAAAATCCTGTTGGCCAGAAACTCCAAACTTTCTGGCAGGAAGACAATGAAGATGTTAGAGATGTCATTGGTATTGTTAAAGATTATAACTTTCAATCTCTTAAAGAAGAAATCACATCCCTGGTTATTTTCCCGGGTACAGATGGAAATAACCTTATTGTTAAACTTACACCCGAAGATGTTAATAGAAAAATAAATTTGATACAATCAAAATGGAAATCATTTGAGCCAGATGCTTCTTTTGACTATTCTTTTATATCTGATAATTTTAGCGCCAAATTCCGAAAGGAACAACAACTCAGTAAGATATTTATACTTTTTACTTGCCTGGCCATTATTATTGCATCTTTAGGCCTGCTTGGCCTTGCAACATTTACTGCTGAACAGCGATCAAAAGAAATAGGAATTCGTAAAGCCCTGGGTGCAACTACAAGTGGTGTTTTAAAGCTTATTTCTATGGAATATTTGAAATTGATCCTTGTTTCATTTTTTATTGCTACTCCTCTTTCATATTGGCTGATTAATTGGTGGTTAAATAATTTTGCCTATAAAACCAATCTAGGAATAATTAGTTTCCTGATAGGCGGCATTATTGCTTTACTGGTGGCTTTTGTTTCTGTTGGCTACCAATCCCTGAAGGCTTCATCCCGTAATCCTATAGATTCCTTGAGATATGAATAGGCTGTAAAAAAAGGATATTACAGTTATTTACAAGGAACTTGGACCTACTAACTGCAACATAAAAAAAGAAAAAACAGCCAGGGTTAATCCAATCAGAAAAACAACATAGGCATGTCTCAGCAGGCGAAATTTCCTTTGTACAGTTTTGCCATAAAGATACATGTCAATATTCAGGCTATCATAAATGTAATCGCTTGATTTAAGAATATTTTTCATGTCCGCCTGAAAATCATCTAAACTACAATGTTGATAGTCTCTAAAGGATAATCGGCTGGCATTTTTTTTGGTCCAAAGGTTAGCAGCAGGCCTAACAACAAAAACAGCAAGAACACCTGAGGTAAAACTAGCCAGTACCATGATAGAAATGGGAAGACTTAAATTTAAATTGGAAATAAAACTCAACTGAACAACATTTGACACCAGTCCAATAATTGCGATGGAAATCGATATGAGAATGGTATTTATCCCAATAATTATATTGGCTTTTTGATCTGCAATGGAAATACTACGAAGTTGATTTTGAATGGTAACCCTGTAAAGGGTTTCTCTGGAAGAGTTTTTGGTTTTCACTTTAAATTTCTCCACCTCAACTATTTTTGTTTCTTGTTCCTCCATGGGTTTACGCTTTTTTGACAAAGTTATAATATTTTAGAGACATATACTTGTTTTACAATATTCCCAAAAACTCAAATTTAATATATTTTCATTCCCTACCCTTTCAATTAATATACCCGTGGGCACAAGATTTTATCTGTTTTTAAACTATTTTTACTCAAATATATTTAGAATGAAATTAATCCCTATTTTCTTTTTTTTAGGATTGTGTTTCCTTAATTCCTGCAATAGTAAAACCAATAAAATGGATCCTGACTATTCAGGGAATCCCGTTTTCCCGGGGTGGTATGCCGATCCTGAAGGCATAATTATTGAAGATGAATATTGGATTTACCCTACCTATTCTGATGATTATGGCAAACCCGACAGATCTACAGTTTTTACAGAAAAACAACTTGAGGCTCAAAAAAACACCATTAATGAACAGTATCTAAAACAAACTTTCTTTAATGCATTTTCTTCTAAGGATTTGATTAAATGGACTAAGCATTCACACATTTTGGACATAAGGGATGTTCATTGGGCCTCTTATTCTCTTTGGGCTCCGTCTATTATTAGTGCCCACAATAAATTTTTCTTATTCTTTTCAGCCAATGATATTCAGAGTGATGACGAACTGGGTGGAATTGGAGTAGCAGTATCTGATAATCCAGCAGGACCTTTTATTGATGCGCTTGGACATCCATTAATTGATAAATTTCATAACGGAGCACAACCGATTGATCAGTTTGTTTTTAAAGATGATGACGGCCAATTCTATATGTATTATGGTGGCTGGAAGCATTGCAATGTTGTAAAGTTAAGCGATGATTTATTGAGTCTTGTCCCTTTTAAAAATGGAGAGGTATTCAAAGAAATTACACCGGAAAATTACGTGGAAGGCCCCTTTGTCTTCAAACGAAATGGCAAATATTATTTGATGTGGTCCGAGGGGGGTTGGACAGGTCCTGATTATAGTGTTGCATACGCAATTGCAGATTCCCCCACAGGGCCCTTTAAACGAATTGACAAAATCCTAAAACAGGATACTGATGTCGCCACCGGATCTGGTCACCATTCATTAATCAATATCCCCGGCTCTGACGAATGGTATATAATTTATCATCGACGTCCCCTTAATACTGAAAATGGAAACCACAGGGAGGTGTGTATTGATAAAATGTTTTTTGATAAGGATGGCTTAATAATGCCGGTGAAGATTACATTTAGGGGTGTACCAAAGCGATTATTGAATGTGGAATAAATGAAAATACGAAAAGCTACAAGAAAAGATTATACCGCTGTTTGGGAAATTTTTCAACAGGTAATTCAAACAGGTGACACCTATGTTTTCTGGCCTACAACAGAAAAGGAAGAATTATCCAGGCTCTGGTTTGCTGACAATATGGAAACCTTTGTTGCGGAGGATAAAGACAAAATTCTGGGTACCTATATGATCCGACCCAATCATTTAGGACTGGGTTCTCATATAGCTAATTGTGGCTATATGGTGCATCCTTACAGCCAGGGGAAAGGAGTTGGAAATAGCCTTTGTGAACATTCTATAAGTGAGGCAAAGAGACTTGGATATATAGGTATTCAGTTCAACCTTGTTGTAAGTACAAATTTAAATGCTACCCATATTTGGAAAAAGAATGGTTTTCAGATTGTTGGTACTATCCCGAAGGGATTTAAGCACAATCAACTTGGATATGTCGATGCATACATTATGTATAGAGAGATTTAGAGGCTCATATTAAATTAACCTAATACACATTTTTTGTACATTCGCTTTATGCTTTGTAAACGGCTTTATCCAATGGTTCATAAATACATGCTTAAATTCTTATTGCTGATCATTGTATTATTTTTATTTACTTCTTTTAATTCTAGTTATGCTTGTTCAATTATCTATTATGTGGATAAAGCCACTGGTAAGATATATGTCGCAAATAATGAAGATTATTGGTATGATGTAAAGTCATATATACAAATTATTCCTGGTTCAAAAAATAAACTTGCCCGCTTATGGTATGGCTGGGATGATTTTGCCCAGGGTGGAGTCAATGAGGCAGGATTATTTTTCGATGGAGCGGCAACACCAGAACAAAATATACCAGAAGGATATAACGATCCGAATGGGAGAAATGTAGGAGATGAAATTTTAGCCCATTGTAGTAATGTAGAAGAAGCAATTGCATACCTGGAAAAAGAAAAAATTGCTGTTTCAAAAGGGCATATTATGTTTGGTGACTCTGCAGGAAATGCAGCTGTTTTGGAATGGATAAATGGCGAAAAGAAGCTTGTTAAATTAGAAAATAACGTATTGATTGCAACCAATTATTTGCTTTCCATGAAAAGTGCCGGAAACCTTCCCTGCTATAGATTTCAATCTATCGAAGACAGAGTAATAAAATTAAACGAAAGCAAAGGAACTGTTGATTTTAGATTATTTGGAAACGTGATTGCAGGAGCTGTTCAAACACCAAGAAAAGATAGTTCGGGAAGGGTTTTTGGAACCCTTTATTCAACTTTCATAAACATTTCAGACATGGAATTTGTTCTAGTATATCAACTTGATAATTCAAATATTACCAGGCTTAACCTGAAAGAGGAATTTGCCAAAACAAAAAAAAGACGGATAAAACTTAAGGCCAATTCATAATATGAAATCCAAATTAAATGAGGTGGAAACACTTGGCTTAGGAATAGATTTGGGAGGCACCAAAATAGCCGGAGCCTTATTTAATGAAAATGATATGGCTTCACCAAAGGCGGTAAGCTATCTTGAAAACAGGTCAGGAAAAGAGGTGGGGAAGAAAATCTCAAAATTGATTCAAGATTTTTTGAATCAGGCTTCTAAAAACAATCAAAAAATAAAGTCTATTGGTATAGCAGTCCCTGGGATCTATTACTCGAAAACAGGTATAGTGTGGGCTCCCAATATCCCAGGATGGAATAACTATCCTTTGTATGAAGAACTTGCTAAAAAGTTTAACCCTTCAGGTATCAGGATAAAAATTGATAGTGATCGGGCTTGTTACATTCTGGGTGAAAGCTGGAAAGGTTCAGCAATTGGTTGCCGTGATGCCATTTATCTTGCAGTAGGTACTGGTATAGGTGCTGGTATTTTGATTAATGGAAAGGTTTTACGTGGCTCTAGCGATATAGCTGGAGCTATTGGATGGATGGCTTTAACACATCCTTACCTGCCAGATTACAGTAAATACGGATGCTTTGAATATCATGCTTCTGGAGAAGGTTTGACAAGAATAGCCAAAAATTTTCATGACAAGGAGAAATCTTTTATTAAAGATGCTGATCAACAACCGGAAGAATTTATAACTACTAGAGATGTTTTTAAGGACTACCTGAATGGAAATCCTATCGCTAAAAAAGTAATTAAGCAATCTATTGAATTCTGGGGAAAGGCAAGTGCAAATCTGGTTAGTCTTTTCAACCCGGAAAAAATTATCTTTGGAGGAGGAGTTTTCGGGCCAGCTGTACAATTTCTGGATCAAATTTATCTGGAAGCTAAAAAATGGGCACAACCAATCAGTATTGACCTGGTTAAATTTGAAGCATCAAAGCTGGGGAGCGATGCAGGGCTTTACGGAGCTGGCTTTCTTTCCTTGAATTCAGAAATTGACATCCCCAAAAAGGATGCTTAAGAAAATTTCTAATAATGAAAGGTCTTTGATCCATCTTATTTGGTGAAGAATCATAAATATGTCTGAGAAATATAGTTTCCGATTGGTTTTTATTGCAGCATGCCTGGGAATGGTATTATTTGGCATTGCAATAATTAGCCTGGGCTCCACCCTACCCTCAATAATTGAAAAATTTGGTTTAGATAAGATTCAGGCTGGATCATTAGCGTCCATTCTTCCTGCAGGGATACTGCTTGGCTCACTTATATTTGGGCCTATTGTAGATCGACATAGTTACAGAAATCTTCTGATTATATTTACCATTCTTATTATTTTAGGATTTGAGGGGGCTGCTTTTTCCACGGGTTTGTTTACCCTGCAAATTTCATTTTTTCTTATTGGTTTTGGAGGAGGTGCTTTAAATGGCGGGACCAATGCCCTGGTAGCTGATATCAGTGAAAAAAGACCCGATAAACGAAGCTCTAACCTTAGTTTATTGGGGGTATTTTATGGTATCGGAGCCCTTGGTATACCTTTATTAATAGCTGTTTTATCTACAGCCTGGCCCTTTGAAAGAATATTGAAATATACAGGTTTTATTCTACTTATTCCTCTTTTCTATTTTGCAATTATTTCATATCCAGCAGCAAAGCAAAAGCAGGGGGTTACCCTTAGTGATGGAATGGCTATGATCAAAGATAAATATCTGGTAGTGCTAGGATTGTTTCTGTTTTTTGAAAGTGCACTTGAAGGCATTATAAGCAATTGGTCCACAACTTTTCTTCAGAAAGAAAATGGAATTAATTCTTCTGATGCACTTTTAGCTTTAAGTGTATATATCTTAAGTCTTACAGTTTCCAGATTAATATTGACATCTATTCTCAGACGAATTAGACCCCTGGCTGTATTATTTTATTCTCTTGGCATTATTTTTACTGGTGTATTTCTTTTATTTTTATCACATAGTTGGTTTTTATTTATAGCATCATTTATTTTGCTAGGAATGGGTACAGCAGCTGGTTTTCCAGTAATTTTAGGGTATGTTGGTGATATGTATACCAACCTTCGGGGCACAGCCTTTAGTTTTGTTTTTTTTATAGCACTTATTGGCAATACCCTTATGAATTATTTCATGGGAATAATAGCCGAGAAATTTGGAATAAATACTTATCCCATAGTCTTATTATTCTGTGCTTGTTTTCTTCTTTTGATTGGTATATTCATGCTTCCCAAGATTGTAGTTAAGAATAAATGATATTTATAACCTAAAATTTTTGATTTATGTTGGCTAAAAAATGGCTAAAAAATGCCAGAGACATTATGGATAAAATTGAGGAAACTCAATTAGAAAATATTACCAAAGCTGCCATGGTAATGGCAGATTCTATTGAAGCGGGCAGGTGGGTGCACACATTTGGTTGCGGGCATTCTACATTGCCTGTTGAAGAAATGTATCCCCGTATAGGAGGCTTTGTTGGTTTCCACCCAATTATTGAATTACCTCTATCTTTTTTCACCCATATTGTTGGTGATATGGGAGTGCATCAGTTCATTTTCCTGGAGCGGGTTGAAGGGTATGGAAATCAAATAATGAAAGGATATAACTTTGATAAACGGGATACCATGTGGCTATTCTCACATACTGGTATTAACAATGTGAACATTGATGTTGCCCTAAGATCAAAAGAGCTCGGTATGACTGTGGTAGTTTTTGGGTCTGCTAAAGAATCAGAAGGAAAGAAGTCGAGGCATTCCTGCGGAAAAAACATTTTTGAAATTGCTGACATTGTAGTTGATTCATGTGTACCTCTTCAGGATGCCAGCATAGACCTTAAAAATCATCAGGATAAAATCGGACCATTGTCTACTCATGCTTATGTGAGTATTGTATGGATGACCATTACAACTGTTGCTGAAATTCTTGCTGATAGGAATGTAAAACTATATATACATCCATCCCACAATGTTCCTGGAGATACTACTGCGCATGAACGGCTGGATGAAGCCCTGGCCGAATACAAAAGACGCATAGCCGGAGTTTAAAACATGAATCCATATTTTAAAATAATAAACTGTATTCTCATTTGCCTGGCTGGCCTGGTAACTTCAGCACAAGATTCCGGCAGATCAAAACCCTTAAATCATGCTATTTGGCGATATGGAGGACTCGAACGGGCGGATACAACTGAAAAGACGATCTATCTTGCTTTCACAGGAGGCGATTATAACGATGGTGGCAAGTCTATTAGCCGCACATTAAATAAAAATAAGGTATATGGTCACTTCTTTTTTACCGGAGATTTTTATCGAAATCCTGATAATAAGAAATTCATTAAAGGCCTTAGAAAAAGTGGTCACTATCTTGGACCCCATTCTGATAAACATTTGCTGTATGCCTCCTGGGAAAATAGGGATTCCCTTTTAGTTAGCAAAGAGGACTTTACCAGCGATCTTGCAAATAATTTCAAAGCAATGGCAGATTTGGGAATTTATAAAAGAAATGCTTTCCTATTCATGCCTCCCTATGAATGGTATAACCAGCAAATTAGTACCTGGGCAGCCGGGCAGGGTTTGGTTCTTGTAAATTACACTCCAGGTACCCGATCAAATGCTGATTATACAACTCCTGATATGGGTGACAAGTATATTGGTAGCGAGTCTATTTTTAACAGCATTTTAGATTACAAGCATTCATCCTCAAATGGCTTAAATGGTTTCATTTTATTAATCCATGTTGGAACTGCACCTGAACGAGAAGATAAGTTCTACAACCACCTGAACGAATTAATCAAAGATTTGGAATCAATGGGTTACCAATTTGGTAAATTAATTGATTTTTTTTGATTAAAATTAAACCTTCAAAAACAGTATTTTAAACTATTTATTCTTTCACAATGTTAATTTTTCTTCTCAATTTATTTTTGATTTTCATACAAACAGGAAGTATAGATTCTCCTGTAAATCCAGAAAAAACCTATGTAAGAATAAATCAGGTAGGTTATTTACCAGGTGAAAGTAAAGTTGCCATTGTCTTTTCACATAAACCTGTAAGAGAAAAATTTCTGCTGGTTTCGAATAGCGATAATTCAATTGTAGCCACCTTAAAACCCAGTTCATCAAAGTCAAAAGGCTGGGGAACATTTGAATATTACTACGAAATAGATTTTTCAGAAATAATCATTCAGGGAAGTTATTTTATACAGGGTAAAAAAACAAAATGTAAGTCTACTTCCTTTAATATTTCCAGTAAATCATACCAACATCAAACAGAGAATTTGTTGGGTTTTATGCGTCAACAGAGGTGTGGGTACAATCCCTTTCTGGATATAGTTTGTCATAAAAAGGATGGAAAAACCATGTTCGGGCCAATGCCAGATTCGACTTTTGTTGATGTTAGCGGAGGTTGGCATGATGCAGGTGATCAGCTTAAGTATTTGATTACTGCTAGTTATGCTACTGTACATATGTTATTGGCCTTTGAACTATATCCCAATAAATTTTACGATGAGGTAAATGATCTGGGGCAAGCTTTTTCAAACAATATTCCCGATGTCTTAGATGAGGCAAAATGGGGTCTTGACTGGATCCATAAACTTCACCCAACACCCTCACAGCTTTTTCATCAAGTGGCTGATGATCGAGACCATATTGGATGGAAAATGCCCGACAATGATCCATCAGATTATAGCTGGGGACCGAATAGTTATCGTGTAGCTTATTTCGCAACAGGAGAACCACAGGGGCTTAAAGAGTTTAAAAGTGAAGCTACGGGTATAGCTAATTTGGCTGGTCGATCCGCAGCTGCCATGGCTATGGCTTCCCGCATCTGGAAGTACGATTTAAATGACCCCGGTTTTTCAATAAAATGTCTTGATGCAGCCCAATCCCTATATAAGATGGGTAAAGAAAAAGAAGGTTTCCAGCAAGGAAATTCATACGGTGCGCCTTATAGGTATACTGAAGAAACCTGGGCTGATGATATGGAATTAGGGGCTGCTGAGCTTTATAAGTCAACCGGTGAAAAAACCTATCTAGAAGATGCCAAGAAGTATGCACGAATGGCAAATACTGTATCCTGGATGAACCTGGATTCGGCTGCGCATTACCAGTATTATCCATTCATTAACCTGGGGCATTATGTTTTATATGACCTGGTAGATAAAGACTTCCAGGATACCCTGGCTGCTTATTACAGAAATGGAATAAATTATACCTTAGAAAAGGCTAAACAAAATCCATATGCCATTGGAATTCCCTTTATTTGGTGCTCTAACAACTTACTAACCAGCCTTATAACTCAGATCATTTTATATGAAAAAATGACCGATGATAAACAGTATCATAAATATTTAATAGAACAACGGGATTGGCTTTTTGGACGGAATCCCTGGGGAACTTCCATGTTTACAGGTATCCCCGCCAATGGAGAGTATCCTGTGGATGTTCATACTAGTATTTGGGCTTTGCAAAAATTGGAAATACCTGGAGGTTTGGTGGATGGACCCGTCTTTTCAAGTATTTATAACTCCTTAAAAGGATTGACGCTTTTCAACCCGGATGAGTTTGCTGAATTTCAAAACAATTATGTGGTATATCACGATGATATTGGTGATTATTCTACCAATGAACCAACCATGGATGGTACTGCAGGCTCAATTATAATGATTGCCCATTGGGCACCAACTATAAAATAATTAAATTAAATTTTTCAATTATATCAAACACAAATTTCTATCATGAAAAAATTATTTTTCTTTACGGTTTTGGTTTCTTCGATACTAAGCTCGGGTTATGCCCAAGGCACTCGGTTACTTCGACAGCCTTCCGTAAGTTCTACACATGTCGCATTTGTATATGGGGGTGATATTTGGGTTTCGAACTTCACAAATCAGAAAACAAGCCGAATCACAAGTACAGGCGCAGTTGAAAGTGATCCTCACTTTTCTCCGGATGGAAAAATGATTGCATTTACATCCAATCGTTCAGGATCAAATGCTGTTTACATTGTATCTATTAATGGTGGAGATCCTACAAGGCTTACATGGCATCCTAGCTCATGTCAGGCCCGTGGGTGGACACCTGATGGGACACAGGTCCTTTTTTCATCAACTAGAAATACAGCCCCAACTTCATTTGATCGCTTATGGACCGTTTCACTTAATGGTGGGCCTGCTACATTGCTAACTTCTCAGTGGGGAACCAATGGTTCATTTGCCCCTGATGGTAAACAAATTATTATTGATAGAGTCCGGCGCTGGGATGTAGAATGGCGAGCTTATAGAGGTGGACAAAATACTCCTTTGGTACTCTTAAACCTAAAGGATTTAAGTGAAACATTGTTGCCAAATGAAAGAACTACTGATATCCAACCTTTATGGATGGGCGATCTTATTTATTTTCTTTCCGACAGAGATTGGACTATGAATATTTGGTCATATTCACCTAAAACAGGGGACTTAAAACAAATTACCAAATTTGTTGGGACAGATGTAAAATGGCTTTCTGGAAATGGGAGCAAGCTGGCTTTCGAACAAGATGGTTTTTTACATATGATTGACCCTTCTACCGAGACAAGCAATCAACTAAATATAGATGTCTCGGGTGATTTTCCCTGGGCTGAAACAAAATGGGAAGATGTTAGCAATAGTGCAAGAAATGCATCCCTTTCACCTTCTGGAAAAAGAGCAATTATGGAGTCCCGGGGTGAAATTTTTACTATTCCGGTCGAACATGGGGATGCTCGGAATATTACCCAAAGTTCTGGCACTGCAGATCGGGCTCCTATATGGTCTCCAAAAGGAAACCATGTGGCCTGGTTTTCTGATACAGGTGGTAAAGCTTATTCCTTAATGATTGCTAATCAGGATGGTTTATCTGACGCTAAAAGTATTTCAATTGGGGAATCAAAAATGGCATGGGAACCAACATGGTCGCCAGATGGAAAATATATTGCATTTGTTGATGATGATGTAAGAATTAGAATTGTAGAGATAGAATCTGGTAAAATTAAAACTGCCGATGCAGGAGGAAATAATTTAGAGCGCGGTTCTCTTGGTCTTACCTGGTCACCAGATTCAAAATGGTTAGCTTATTCAAAATCAGGAACGAATAACTTCAGGCGTATCATGTTATGGTCACAGAAAGACAGCAAAATTAGTGCTCTTACAAATGCATTTGCTGATGCTTTCTCACCTGCCTGGGATATGGATAAGAAACATTTCTATTTTTTAGCCAGCACCGATAAGGCTCTGGGTTCAGGTTGGGCCAATACTACCTCAATGACAGCAGACCCGGTTTATGCCGCTTATATTATTAATTTACAAAAAGATGAAAAATCTCCTTTCGTCCTCAGAAGTGATGAAGAACCCCTGGAAAAGAAAAAGTCAGAAGTGGAGGATAAAAATGTAAAGGATAAAAGAACAAAAGGTAAAAATGATGATAAAGACTTAAAAGAATCTGATAATAAAGATTCTTTAGATGTTCAGATTGACTTTGATGGAATTGAACGGAGAACGATAGCACTTCCTATACCTAAACGAAATTATCGCTTTACTATAGCTGGTCCGGCAGGATCAGTATTTATTGGCGAACTTAAGGAAAATAGCAAGGGTTTAACAATTCAAAAATTCACTCTTGAAAAGAGAGAAGCCAAAGAGTTTATTAATGGCGCAAGTCAGGTTTCTGTTTCAGCAGATAGCAAACAAATGCTTGCCAGAATAAATGGAGCCTGGAAAGTAATGGCAACCTCAAAGCCAAATGGTAAAGATGGCAAATCACTAAAGCTTAGTCTTCAAATGAAGCTCAATAGAATAAGTGAGTGGCAACAAATTTTTAAAGAGGCATGGCGTTATGAGCGTGATTACTTTTATGACCCAGATATGCATGGTCGTGACTGGATGAAAGTCTATGATCGATATTCACCCTTAATTCCTTATGTTAAACATCGTACTGATCTATCATATATCCTGGACCAGGTAAATGGTGAGCTCTCTGTAGGTCATAGTTTTGTGTTTGGGGGAGATTTTCCAAAAGTTGATAAGTCTAGTGTAGGCCTTCTTGGTGCAGACCTTATAATTGATAATAAGCGCTGGAAAATTAGTCGGATTTATACCACTGAAAGCTGGAATCCTGAATTAACGAGTCCTCTTGACCAACCAGGGTTAAAAATTAAGGAAGGATATTTCATTGTAGGAATTAATGGTAAGGAACTAAGCGATACTGATAATCCATTTCTGTTTTTAGATGGAACAGCTGGACGTCAAACTGTACTTCATATAAGCGAAAAACCAGAGTTTGATGGTGCATGGAAGGAGATTGTAAAACCTATTAGAAGTGAAAACTCTTTGAGGCAAAGGGCCTGGGTAGAAGATAATCGGCGTATGGTTGACAAATTATCAAATGGAAAATTGGGTTACGTATGGGTACCCAACACCGGCGGACCCGGGTTTGTGTCCTTCAACAGATATTTCTTTGCACAGCAGGATAAGCAGGGGGCTGTAATTGATGAAAGGTTCAACGGAGGCGGATTATTGGATGATTATATGGTTGACCTGATGACAAGAAGTTTACGCGCTGCACTTACCAATGAAGTCCCTAATGGCAGGCCAATGCGCCTACCTGCAGGAATTCTTGGTCCAAAAGTATTGCTCATAAATGAGCTAGCTGGTTCAGGTGGGGACTTTTTCCCATGGGTTTTCAGGCAGCAAAAAGTTGGTCCACTTATTGGGAGCAGAACATGGGGTGGACTGGTCAAATCTTCTGTACATTATAGCTTAGTTGATGGGGGTGCCTTGACTGCACCAGACAATGCTGTTTTTGATCCCATAAACAATAAGTGGGTTGCTGAAAATGAAGGTGTTCCTCCAGACATTGAGGTCCGTCAGGATGCTAAATCTCTTTCAAAGGGAATTGACCCGCAGCTTGAACGTGCCGTTAAGGAAGCATTATTACTACTTGAAAAGCAGGGTGAAATAAAAGTTATTCCACCACCATTCTCAACACCTGCAAAGCAATAATAGAAAGACTATTTCTGTACATAAATATTAATAACTCTCATTCGTAAAAGGAGGCAAGTCATGTATAAGTTATATCTCATTTTTATATTTTCTCTGGTGATTAATGGTGCATTTTCACAAAATGAAAAAACCAATTATGCAGAGGCTTTTAAGCTCATTGAGGTGTGGTTAGAAGCACAAAAAGATTTTGAGCAGTTACCTGGTATTACGGCAATTGTTGTGAAGGATCAGAAAGTTCTATGGAAGGGAGGATTTGGAATGGCAGGCATTGAAAATGAAGTTAAAGCGGAACCTTCAACCCTGTTTAGTATTTGCTCCATATCGAAATTGTTCACCTCTGTGGCTATCATGAAGTTATACGATGAGGGCAAACTACGGTTAGATGACTCTGCTAGCGACTTATTACCCTGGTATAATCTTGAGCAAAAATACCCTGATAGTGGTCCTATTACAGTAAGGTCTTTATTAACACATTCTTCCGGCCTCCCTCGCGAGGCAGCCTATCCCTACTGGACAGGCCCTGATTTTCCTTTTCCTACAAATGAGCAGGTCATGTCAAAATTGGGTGAACAAAATACCCTGTATCCGGCTTCAACCTATTTTCAGTATAGCAATCTTGGCCTTACCTTATTGGGTGAAATTATTAAAGAAGTATCAGGCCAATCATATGATGATTATATCACACAGAATATTCTTGAGCCATTGGGTTTAACAAATACCAGGACCGTATTGCCGGAGTCATTATATGGAGACCAGTTAGCTATTGGATACAGTTCTTTAAATCGTAAAAGTGAACGAGTGAAAGTTAATTTTTTCCAGGCAAATGGGATCAAACCGGCAGCTGGGTTTTCTTCAAATGTTGAAGATTTGGGGAAATTTGCCTCCTGGCAATTTCGTCTCCTCGATTCGACTATTACTGAAATCTTAAAACCATCTACACTAAAGAATATGCAGAGAGTCCATTGGATGGATCCGGATTGGAAAATAACTTGGGGTTTAGGATTTTCTGTCAGAAAAGATAGTGATGGGAAAACACTGGTCGGCCATGGAGGAAGTTGCCCCGGGTATAGGTCTATTATAAATATTTATCCTAATAGTAAAAGTGCATACGCGGTTATGATAAATGCCAGTGGAACAAATCCTCAAAAATATGTTCAGGGAATATCTGGGATAATGGCTAAAGTAAAGGCTTCTTATAAAACTGACACATTAAAAACAACATCTAAAAAAGATCTACAGGAGTATGCTGGATTTTATAGTGAACAACCCTGGTGGAGCGAAGTTTACGTTTCTCCCTGGCAGAGTAAATTAGTTACTTTGAATTTACCCACAAACTCTCCAGCAGAATCAATGACTTTTTATAAGCATATTGAAAAAGATACTTTTCAGAGAATTAGAGATGATGGAGAACTTGGTGAGCAGCTTATCTTTGAACGTGATGAAAGTGGTAAAATAATACGTCTGAAAAGACACGGGAATTATTCTCCAAGGATTGTTCGGTAGAAAGAATCATATAACATGAAACTATTTCAAGTTTTTTTCCTTTTGATGCTGGTTTGTTCATGCAAAGAGCCTTCCGGTAAACAGGTTGATCCAGTAGCAGATCCGGTTTCATCAATACAAGTAAACGAAACATCTTTAATAATTCTAGGAACAATCCAGGATGCGGGTTCACCACATATTGCCTGTACCAAAGATTGTTGTCGTGACTTATTTTTAAATCCTGATAAAAACAGGAAGGTTGTATCATTGGGATTAATTGATCCCGAGAATCAAAAAAATTACATAATTGATGCAACTCCCGATTTTACTGAACAAATAAAAGTTCTAAAAAATATTTCATCTTTTGCAGAAAAGGAAACTCCCGAAGGTATTTTATTAACACATGCTCATATTGGGCATTATACTGGATTAATGTATCTCGGTAAGGAAGCTATGAATGCTAACAATATTCCTGTTTATGCCATGCCTGAAATGAAATCTTTTTTAGAACAAAATGGCCCCTGGAGTCAGCTTGTTTCAAGAAATAATATTTCCATTAAGGAAATGAATAATCAACAAGAAATACAATTAACCACAAATTTATCTGTTACTCCATTTTTTGTTCCCCATAGAGATGAATACTCTGAGACTGTTGGCTTTACAATTACAGGACCCAATAAAAAAGTACTATTTATTCCTGATATTGATAAATGGGAACAGTGGGAATCCAACATAATTGAGGAAATTAATAAAGTAAATTATGCATTTATTGATGGAACATTTTACGATGGGGCAGAGGTGAATAACAGGGATATTTCAGAGATTCCACATCCTTTTATTAGTGAAAGCATGAATAAATTTAATGATTTGAGTTCTGAAGAGAAAAAGAAAATTCATTTCATCCATTTTAATCATACAAATCCTGTAATAAATTCTAGTAGTATTCAGGCCCAGGAAGTGAAAACCAATGGTTTCAATCTTTCCAGTATCTATATGCTCATTAAGCTCTAGGCTGCAAAAATGGTAAATCTTTTCTGAAGTTAGAAATGAAACAGAAATATATTTTATACTATGAAAATACTAATAATTGGCGGAAATGGAACTATAGGCAAAAAAGTCACTGAGCACTTCTCTCAGAATCATGAGGTCATTGTTGCAGGTAGAACAAGTGGAGAATTAAATGTTGATATTTCTGATAGTGGATCGATAACAAATTTACTTCAGAAAACCGGTTCTTTAGATGCAATTATTTGTATTGCCGGCATAGCCAAATGGGCTCCATTTAATGAAATGACAGAGGAGGATTTTGAAATAGGATTAAAGAGTAAATTGATGGGTCAGGTAAACCTGGTCAGAATAGGCCAAGACTATATAAATGCTGGTGGCTCAATTACATTAACAACTGGTATTCTGGCTGATGATCCTGTAGTTATGACAACGAGTGCAGCGATTGTAAATGGAGCTATCCATAGCTTTGTTAAAGCAGTTGTGTTAGAAATTGAATCAGGTGTAAGAGTAAATGCTGTTGCTCCTGGACTGGTTGAAGATTCTGCTGAAAAGTATAAAGATTACTTCCCGGGATATTCTCCAATCCCAATGAAACAGGTAGTTAGAGCTTACATAAGAAGCGTAGAAGGAAGGGTAACCGGAGAAGTAATAAGAATCTATTCTTAAAACAGTTTTGCTATTAAGAAAAATAAGTGTCCACGCAGACACTTATTTGAATTGAATTCTTAAATAAACTTAAATGTTTTATTCCTTCTGTTTTTCTCCAGTA
>RCNC010000994.1_pt1 | contig 18869 bp, 14 predicted proteins | sample 2041301 | NCBI WGS metagenome assembly RCNC01 (sample SAMN09708231, study PRJNA481090) | Marine sediment metagenome, whole genome shotgun sequencing project. | biome: marine sediment; feature: ocean; material: sediment; isolation source: Sewage treatment plant 13A marine sediment (STP13A) ...
TTGGTGGCCAGCCGGAATTTCACCGGCTTAATTGTTAAGAGCTTGAATGATCACTGGTCAGTAGGAGGGTATTTTTCCGCTTTATCTTCGAGTTATACAAATACCAAATTCAGCTTAAGCCCTGGACCTGCGATAGAATACAACCTTTTTCCCTACTCCCAATCCACCCGCCGCCAGCTTCGCTTTTTGTATAGACTGGATTTCAACTCGATTTGGTATCAGGAAGAGACGATTTATGAGAAAACACATGAAAACCTCTTAAAAGAATCATTATCTGCGACATTTGAAGTTAAGCAAAAATGGGGGACTGTAAGCACTTCGATCGAAGGGTCAAATTATTTCCATGATTTCAGCAAATTATTGATGCAACACATTCGTATACAGTAGCCTATAAGCCTAATATTGCCTTTTATGAAAGTCAGGGGGTGGAAGGCTGGGTGTCATTGCAAAAGACTTTGGACTACTTACGTGAAATTGATGCTGGCTTGTTCGTTATTGCAGATGCGAAGCGTGGTGATATTGGGAATACATCCAGAATGTATGCAAGAACTTTCTTTGAATCAATGGATTTTGATGCTGTAACCGTGGCCCCATATATGGGAAAAGATTCTGTAGAGCCTTTCCTTGGATATGATGGCAAATGGGTGATAATGTTGGCTCTTACTTCAAATGCAGGTGCTGATGATTTTCAATTCATGGAAGACAAGGAATCAAAAGAACGCTTATTTGAAAAGGTCCTTAAAAAGGGTACGGAGTGGGGCAGTGTGGATAAAATGATGTTTGTGGCTGGAGCAACCAGGTCTGAAATGCTTACTGATTTAAGAAAAATAGTACCAGATCATTTTTTGTTGGTTCCTGGTGTAGGTGCCCAGGGAGGTAGCTTGCAGGAAGTATCTAAGTATGGCATGAATAAACAGTGTGGACTGCTTGTTAATTCTTCAAGAGGAATCATCTTTGCAGATAGTGGAAATAACTTTGCCGAAGTAGCTGGAGAAAAAGCCAGACAAATTCAAGCTGAGATGGCAGAGATCCTCGAAAAAAGCGGTTTAATCTAAATAAAATTGGGGCTCCTTAAAGATAAAGAAACCCCAATCTATCAAACCTAGTAATTCTTATAAAGGTGTCAGGACAACTGTCCCACTATCTCCATAAGTATTGTTCCAACTCAGATTTACTGTTCCATCCCCATTTAGTGTACCAGCAATGGTAAACGGGTCACCGTAATGGTCAGTATCTCCTCTGTCAGTAATATCAGTTCCACACAAGTCTACCTGACCTGGTACCGGATCATCTCCATATAGGAGCGGATAAAGCCCAAATGACATGTCATCAATCTCAAACAATCCAGGTCTGACTTCAGTGATGCTAATGTTAGACTGAAGATCATTATAAGGTGCATCCGGCCCTCCAGCCCCATCTCCATAAAATCCATTGGCAAGTGAACTATATGTTCCTGCCAAACCTGTGGAAGAGCATGAAATCAATGTTACATCATAGGGTACCGCCGATGATTTCCTATAGTCAACTGTACTGCCATGCCAATCAATTGGTTGTTGCCCATCATATAAGGTGATGGATATAACCAAATCAATTTCCTCCGTAACAACATCAGTTGTAGTAAAGTGTACCAGAACCTGCCCTTGTGATTCTCCCATAACAGCGCTTAACGAGGCCTGATCAACTGCGCCAGTTCCCGTACCATCTTCATCAACAGTAACACCTACTGAGTCTATTCCACCCGGGCAATCAATTACATGCAGGGTGAAATCAATTGTCTGAGCTGCACCAATGAAGTTTCCATCAATGGGAGTAACGACCACATCACCTGCAGCGCTTAGTGTAAAATACGGTCCGTCTAAAGGCCTGGGCGGATTAGCGTCTTGATAATCGTCCACGCAAGAGGGCATAAAAGACATTACAATTGCAACTATTAATATGTATCTAGCTTTCTTCATATTACATTTTTTAATTTGTTTTCATATAGCAACATTCCTAATCTATCTTGGTTAACTTTATGACAGCAGGTTCACTGGCTGGCAGACCACAATCCCCCAAAATATTTTCGAGAATATGGATGTAGATTTCACTATCATCTGATTCATCATAGTACCCAGGTGGTGAGTCTAAGCCCCAGAAGAATCCGGCAGAGCATGCCAGGTGAGAATCAACAACTCCGACAAGAACATTGCCACAAACTAAGAGAAAGTTAAATTCTCTCCCATCAAACCCAAAGTAGGTAAAGCCTACAAATTTGCGTTCAATAGGACTTTCCTGTGTAAGAGTTACTACTCCTGGTTCCCAGCGGTAAGGAGTACCTTCCCATGGATCACCTGGTCCGCTAATCTGTTCCATGTAATAATCACCTGTGGCAAAGCCATCTTCTATTGGACATGCAACATAGGCGGTAAAACCAACACTAAAACTTGAACTGGCTGAACTGTTAATAATATTTGGCGTAACATTCAAGTTTTCATATTCAGTCCCCGCAAGAATAGTATCAGGATAAACTGCGCCATTCGTAAGAGAAGTTACATTAAAGAAGTCAAAACGATCTCCTCCTCCCATGTCGTCTATACCATTTGGCAATCCAAAAGCCTGGGCAAGAAATTGGGAAGTAAGTTCCTCATCATAAATAGAATAGTTATTCGCATCGAAATCTGGTTGAGTATACCTTCTTATTTCCCTGCGTTCATAAGTAGTGTCATTTTGAAAGTTGTAATAAGACGCACTAATTATTACCGATTCAATATTATCGTTCTCAGTGAAGATGCCATAAACAATTTTGGCATTTTCAATATCTGAAGCATCCAGGGAGCCATAATCCGGATCTACCTGTATACGCATTACCGCGGCATCAGTAAACTCGGGAAATCTGATTTTCTCCGTGTCCTCACATGATTGGATGGTAATTAATACGCCAACTATTAGAATTATATATTTTAAATTTTTCATAATTTTTTGTTTTTACGTTTCTAATTCGCATCCCAGAACACCTTGAACATAGTGATGTTTTTCTGGTTAGGTGCATTTTGATTTACTGAAAGGTCATCAGACTTCCATGGATATGATACTGGATAGTCTCTTGTTTGGACAGTTACATCTAGATTATCCGTATTCCCATTGTGCAATAGAGGATACCCGGTCCGTCTGTAATCAGTATATGAATCTACAGCAGAACCATAATTGGCTATCCACTTCTGAGTCATAATATGACGAAGTTTCCCGTCATTATCTGAGGCATCATAAAGAAGCATAACTTCATCGATATAATCGTCAATGTCAGATTGGACTATTGGAGGGGCTCCTGCCGATGATGCTACTTCATTTACCTTGTCATAGGATGCCTGAATTGCATCTTCGAGCAATTGAGCCGGATCCTGGTTGGTTACTCCTACCAATGCCATTTCTGCCTGAGTATACAATCTTGAAAAGTAGGTTAACATTCGCTGCGGAGTATCTCCGGCGCCATTAAAGCTGGCAATCCCTCCATTTCCATCATCATATCGTCCTCCCAGCGGGTAGAGTCCAGCAATAGTTTGAGATGATGCCTGATCAAATCCCTCATTTGGATCAATATTATATGAATACATATATACAGAGACAAAATCCCCATTCCTGTATGCTACAGGGTTTTCCGCATCCTGCCCTGATGCAAGCTGGTTATAGAAATAATAGGGTACCCTGGGGTCTTCTATTCCCATATATGGATTTCCTTCTACCGGGAAGAAAGAATTTTGTCCCATCAAAATCTCATAGAAATAAGGATTGATATAATAGTATGAACCTCCAGGTGTATATTCCTGCTGATAACCTGGATTCCTGTTCATAGGTGCTACCGATGCTCCATATTGAAACTCGAAATCATCCTCCGGGCCAATTAATTCGCTTTCATCGGCCAAAAGGGTAGCAACTTCAGCAGAAACATCCTCAACCAGTCTTATCTGATTGTACATTTTCAATTTCAAGGTTTTGGCAAACTTTTTCCATTTATCCAAATCTCCCTGGTAAATGACGTCATCTGTTCCAGGTGATAAAAATGATTCTTTCTCAAGGTTAGAAAGTCCTTCATCAATCATTTGAAATAATTGTGGATAGATACTCTGCCCATTATCATAATGCGGAGCACGTAATTCCGCACCCTGATTTGATTCTGTATAGGGAACATCTCCCCAGACATCAACCAACAGACTGAATGTATAAGCTTTCATGATCTGGGAAATTCCGACATAGTGCCAGTCTTCATTTCCCTCACTTGCTGTTCCCAGATCAATTATTTGGCGTACGCCTGTAAGTAATCTTTGGTACATGATATTCCATGGTGTTATAACTTCAAAATCAGTTCCCTGTAGGTCGTAGAACTGTGCAGTATTACCCCGTTGAAACATATGATGAACAGTAGCAGAAGTATAACCTGACAGGCCACCGACTGAGCTTCCCAATGAACCGGCAAGATCTATTTCAACGGCAGTGAGCAATTGACTTACAGGAACCTCTGTTGGATTATTTGGATCCTCATTAATATCCAGCCATTTCTCGCAGCCACTAAGCATTACAAGCATCGAAGCCAGGGCGATTGAAACTATATATTTTATTCTTATGTTTTTCATAATTCTGTTTTTTAAAAGGTTAAACTAACATTGAATGTAAACCTTCTGGTCGATGGCGTAGTGCTATATTCTATACCCTGGATATTTGAAGCACCATATTGATTGATCTCTGGATCATAGTTGGTTGATTCAGGGAAATTTGGAGCTCTGAACCACAAGTTTCTTCCTGTTATTGATAGAGCGATTCTTCCAAATGGTGATTTCTCTATTATTGATTGAGGAAATTCGTAACCCAGTGTAACTTCTCTTAAGCGATAAACTGTAGCATCATAAACATTCCACTCATTTGCTGAATTTATAGCAAAGGTTTCACCGAAGAAGAGAGAGTTCGTTTCTACCATAGTAGTGTTTACAATTTTATTTCCCTCACCATCCCGAATGGGCTCATAGGTATTGGGATCACCGTACACGCCGGGAATAATTCTCATCATTTCCCTATCTTCAGTAAACTTGAGTACACCTCTGCCCAACATTGATAGAATGGTGTTGGAGTAGAGATCTCCGCCTTGCCTCCAATCAAAAACTGCTGTTAACCGGAAACCTTTATATTGAAAAGTATTTGTAACCCCGACAATAAAATCCGGATTTGGATTCCCAATGATAGCTTCATTTGGGTCCCTAATTAACTGTCCATTCGATGGATCAATTAATAAGTTACCATCTTGATCTCTGGCGCTAACAGATCCTTTTAAAAGACCATATTCCTGGCCTGGTCTAAGAATAGCTGAGGCCATCCCAGAGAAATAGGTGGGGCTTCCTCCAACATTACCCTGCAATATTGTAATTTCTTCAACCCCGTCCGCCAATTCCAGTACAACATTTTTATTATGTGTAAAAGTTCCAAATATATCCCAGCGGAAACCCGAACTCATGTCGAATGGAGTTAGCTGAAGTCCAATTTCAACTCCTTTGTTCTGCATTTTACCAAAATTTGTTAATAGCTGGCTAAACCCAGTACTTACTGGAAGTGAAACAGGTGCAATTTGATCTTTTGCAATTCTGTCATAATAGGTGAAGTTTACACCGATCCTTCTATTGAACATATAAAGATCTAACCCAAATTCTAATTCATCAGTTCTTTCTGGCTTAAGGTTCGGATCCCTTTCTGTAAATTCCAGTGATGCACCTGGAGAAGTTGATCCTCCTGTTGGTGTGAAAGGTAATTCTGCAGTAGGATTAGGAGTAGTTGGGTAGGTGTAATTAATATAATAGACAGGACTTATTTGATAAGGCTGCGTATCATTACCTACCTGTGACCAGGCTGCTCTTAGTTTTAAGGAACTTAAGACAAAGGATTCAATATTCAAGGCATCATTTAGCATTACCGAGCCTGTTATGGCTGGATAGAAATAACTATTGTTTTCCTTTGGTAATGTGGAGGACCAGTCATTTCGTCCGGTTATTCCAAGGTATGCCCAGCCTCTGAATCCAAGGCTAATGTCTCCAAAAATTCCCCATATCCTTTTTTGTTCGAATCCGCCACCAAAAGGAACCACTGCATTGGTATTGTTTAGGTCATCAATATCGAAAACAACATATCCAGTACCTTGAACTGCCTGAGAACCTCGAGTCCTTTGATTTATATTATGCCCAAGTACAACACGCAAATTCCAATCCTCTCCAAAGTACTTGTTAAAGGTTAGCATCAGGTTTGATTCAAGCTGATTCCAGGAGATATCGTAGGTAGTAATCCTTCCCAATCCCTGAGCACCGGTTGATCCAGGACGAATGAAGTCCCTCTGGCTTTCAGTATATGAGTCCACTCCAATTTTATAGCTTAGATCAAGCCACTCTGTTATATCGAAACCAAAATTTAGATTGGCATTTATTCTTTTTGTCAAAGATTCAAACCCAGCATTTTCATATGACCAAAGTGGGTTGTCTGCCTGTCCGCGTCCAACCATAAATTCACTTCCCAGGTCAACGGGATTCTGAAAAGGTTGACCATGAACATCCCAGTTCCTTCCAAGATAAAGTGCCCTTGCAAAAGCAGATTGGTTATTTGAACCTACACTACCTACTCCACTTTGAACTGCTTCCTGTGAGCTTTGTGTGTACGCAATGACACCACCCACTCTTATCCCATTCTCAAGTTGGGACTGTCCGCCCACGCTAACATTGGTTCTTTTATAATTCGTAGTGGGTACATATCCATCGTGATTTAAATGAGAGGCAGTAATAGATAAGGCTGATTTCTCGTTTCCAGCATTTATTGTTATGGAATTGTCTATAATTACTCCATTTTCAAATAGCTTACTAACATTATCTGGATAAGCTCGGTAGGGTACCTGAGTTCCCCAATAACTATCCATTCCTGGTCTTCCATCATACCAGTGTGCAATTGAATCAGTATTCGCATAGGGCTGGGTTCCAATAAATGGAGCACCCCAGGAACCATTTGCCTGCTGGTAGTTAAAGTTTGTACCTGTGCCATAAGTGTTCTGGTATTCTGGGAGATTTGAGATTTGTTCAATTCCAAATGAACCATTATAGGTTACTTCCAGACCTTTTTTCTTCGCAATTGCATTCCCAGATTTTGTGGTTACAAGTACAACACCGTTCGCAGCTCTGGAACCATATAGAACTGCGGCTGCACCCCCTTTAAGAACAATGATGGATTCAATACTATTTGGGTCAAGATCGCCAATCCTACTTCCAGTAGCCGAGCCATTAGCCGATCCTGAGAACATGGAGTTAGTAGTATTGTCATAGGGAATTCCATCAACAACAAATAAAGGTTGATTATTCCCCATTAAGGATGAATTTCCCCTTATGGTTATGCGAGTTGAACTTCCAGGTGCCCCACTGGCACCAGTGATATTTACTCCCGGAATTTTTCCCTGGAGTGCTCTTAAGGCATCAGGTTCTGCGACTTGCTGGATTTGATCTCCACTCACTTCTTCAACAGAATACCCGAGGGCTTTTTTCTCTCGGCGGATACCAGCAGCAGTAATTATTACCTCTGACAGTTCAGTTACTTCAGTTTCCAGTCTTATATCAATAACCGAACGGCTATTAACATTTGCTTCCTGAGTAATCATCCCAACAAAGCTGAAAACCAGTACCTGATTATCAATTGGCACTGCAATCTGGTATTTTCCATTAAGATCTGTAACGGTACCTATAGATGTATTCCCTTTAATTACTACCGATACTCCCGGAAGCGTACTTCCATCATCGGCACTGGTTATGGTACCAGAAACATTAATGGTTTGTGCATTAACTGATAAGATTCCAGCGAGCACAATAATTCCTAATAGAAACAATTTTTTTTTCATAGGCTAATTTTTAGGTTATTAATATTATCAATGCAACAATATTCTTGAGATATTGGAGACGTTAATTATTGTTTGGTAGGATGCATCAGTCACATAAGTGATGCAATAAGACCGTTGCATCATGTAACTTCCTTTTAGAAAATAAATTCAGAAAGATTGTGAGGGGAATTGGAATTAAGAATATTTAATTCTTAAAGTTTGTGGTTTTTCGTTTTTCTTGTATTTTTACCTCATAATCTTCTTTAATCCACCCGGAAAAAGGAAGTTTTAATTTTCAATCCTTGGTATTACCAGTACCAGGGATTGTTTTTTTATTCCATACTTTTCATTTTATAATTAGTACTATCAGTTACAAATTTTTCTCCAGATATTCTGAAGACTTCAATAAAAATATTAGTAATTAACCAGGCATTAAAAAAATGTACATAAAATGTGCCATTTGGCCTAAGGAGCTATAATTTAGATATATAGTATTGAAATGATCGATTTATCCTTAAGGAAATACTGTACGAATATGAAACAAAACCTGTACGGAAATGGGAATTGTAGTGCTAGTTTTAATTTAATAAAAAGTGATCTAAAACGCCTTGATATAAAAAAGAAAGGAAGTCCATAGAGACTTCCTTTCTTCTAATTCATTTATGAAATCTGTTTACTTGCAAGCAAAGGCTTCTTCATAATTGTTTACAAGTTTTGGATAATAGCAAGCAATTAATCCAAGACAATCTTTTTCCTTACTTTTCTCGCGTGTAATAACCTTTTGATGGAAATATTCTGTTTTGTCTAAGTCATCAATTGAAGTTTCTATACCCGACGATTTATATTTTTTATCAAGCTTTTCAACTCCAAAAGTCCTACTATCGCACGTGTATTGTAATGAAAGGTCATCGCCAACTACAATATAGTTTTTACAATCCTTTTTATCATCCTTTTCAATGGCCACTCTTACTTTCTTGGAAGAATTTTCATATGAGATAATATAGGTTTCTAATTCTACACCATCAATACTAATCGGATCTGATGCTTCTTCAATGGTGTATTTTCCAAGGGCAGTGTGAGTCTTACCCTTCATTACGAAAGAATCTGCAATTGCTGCAAAACTAAAGGCGGCAATTAATACGAATAAACTAATCATTTTTTTCATGGCTGCTAATTTTAATTAATATTAAACTATGTATTTAGTAATTCCTGGTTAATTCAATATTTATGATAATCCAAAGGATTTATTTGCCTGTTAATATTTGGATATCTCGAAAATCTTACACAATTTTGATGTAAGTTATGCATAATTGAAGTGTTTTCGTGGCTGCTAATTCTTCTGCTATGCTGTGTACCAGTATTATGCATAACTTCTTCTTTTGAAGCTAATACATAAATAACTTTCCTGCTGTCGGCGAACAACAAATAGTTTACATAGTACTTTATAGTTTTTATAATTCGTGTCATATTTATTATTTGGCGAATCTGCTTATATTAAATCATATACTATGCCAAATCTTGTAAATGGCATATATACAGTGTATTGAATATTAATTGGTGTGATTTATTAAGAAAGTATTTGTTCGGATTTGATACAAGGAATGTCCGAATTTGGGCATTCGTTTCTTCAAATATATCTGCTTTGCCTCTCACAATTTTTATAAGAAAGACTTTTTTTATTATCTTTTCAGCTTTTAAAATAATAGTTGAAGCACCTGATAATGAGTGAGGATTTTTTACAATTTTTGTGGAAAAATCAATTATTTCTAACTGATAATTTAGTTGGAACTAATGAGGAGGATATTATTGTTCTTGATCCGGGTGAGAGTAATAGTGATGCTGGTCCGGATTTTTTTAATGCGAAAGTTGAAATTGATGGAATCTTATGGGCTGGTAATGTTGAAGTGCATTTAAAGTCCTCCGATTGGAATCGTCATAAACATAATATTGATCCAGCCTATGATAGCGTGATACTACATGTGGTTTTAAAAGATGATAAACCAGCAAAAAGAATGGATGATCGTTTAATTACTACCCTGGTGATTAAACCTGATGCTAAGTATTATGATAAATACAATGAGATTTTAAAGAGTAATTTGTGGATCCCTTGTGAAAGGGATATATATAAAGTAGATCCATTTAGGATCAAGCATTGGTTAGGAAAAGTTCTGGTAGAGCGCCTTCATGACAAAACGGATGATTTCAAGACTCTACTTGAGAATAATAAAAACAGTTGGGAAGAAAGCTTTTACCAGGGAATGGCAAAAAGCTTTGGCTTCAAAGTGAATAGTCTACAATTCGAAAGATTGGCTCGTTCACTTCCGCTCAAGTACCTCATACAAAATAAGGAAAGTGTTTTTAAGATTGAGGCATTACTTTTTGGACAGGCTGGTTTGCTGGATGGGGAAATTTTTGGTGATGACTATTATGTAAGCTTGAGAAATGAATATGGGTTTTTAAAGAAGAAGTATCATTTAAAATCAATTGAGGGGCATTTGTGGAAGTTTATGCGAATGCGACCCATGAATTTCCCAAGCATTAGAATTGCACAGTTTGCAGCTTTAATTTATTCAACTGAAAGTTTGTTCTCTCGTATAATTGAGGCAGAAACCATTGAGGAAGTGTTATCCATATTCAATTTCGAGGTTTCCTCTTATTGGAACAACCATTTTCAATTTAACAAAAGTTCAGTTTTAAAATCAAAAAATATGGGGCTAGATTCCCAATATTCAATTTTGATTAATACTGTCATACCATTCCTTTTCATTTATGGAGCAATGAAGGATGAGGTAGAAATAAAAAATAGAGCCATAGATTTTTTGGATAAAATCCCACCAGAAAAAAATAATATAATTTCTCAATGGAAACGGCTAGGGGTAAAGTCGACAAGTGCCTTTTATTCCCAGGCTCTAATTCAATTAAAAAACAACTATTGTAAGAATAAAAAGTGTCTAAATTGCGAGATAGGAAATCAAATTATTATATTTAACAAATCATGAGAGAAAGGCAATTCAAGCATATTGTTATCGGCTTCATAATGTTGGGTGTTGCTGTTTCCTTAGGGGTTTTGGGTTTTATGGTATTCGAGAAGTTTACTTTTACTGAAGCCCTATTTATGACTATAATAACCATTTCAACCGTTGGTTATGAGGAAGTTCACCAGCTGGATAATACAGGAATGTTATTTACATCTCTGCTTATTATCTTCAGTTTTGGAATATTTTTATACGTAGTTACATCTTTTACAAGGTTTTTAGTTGAAGGGGTATTTAGAAATTATTTTAAAGACAATAAAGTGAAAAAGAGAATTCGGAAATTATCAGGACATGTGATTATTTGTGGATATGGCAGAAATGGAAGACAGGGTGTGGTGGAATTAATTGATCACAAGATGAAGTTTGTAATTATTGAAAATGATCAAAAGATTTTAGATGAGATTAGGGAAGATACAGATTATCTATACATCGAAGGAGATGTCACACATGAAGATGTGCTTGAGGCTGCTCAAATAAAAAATGCTGATGCTTTGATTACTACACTCCCAAATGATGCAGATAACTTATTTGTGGTACTTACGGCACGTCAGATGAATCTTACTCTGAAAATAATAAGCAGGGCATCAGAGGATAGATCCGATAGTAAATTAAAGCGAGCCGGAGCCAATAATGTCATTATGCCTGATAAAATTGGGGGGCAAAGGATGGCCAAGCTTGTTATTCAGCCTGATGTGGTAGAATTTCTGGAATATATTTTACTTCAGGGGACTGATGATGTTAAACTTGAAGAATTGTCCTGTGAGAATATGGCCGATTGTTTTTCAAATAAAACCATAAAGGAACTTGGAATTCGAAATATCACGGGTGCGAATATAGTTGGAATGAAAAAGAAGGTAGATTATATCTTTAATCCATCCCCGGATGTAATACTTTCCCCTGAAGATAAACTCTTCGTACTTGGAGGACCCATTCAAATTGAAAAGTTAAAAGATTTGCTGATTGCCGGGAATACTGGTTCTGAATAATAGAAAAAGTAGTTTCATCGAAATGGCTGAAGCCAATTATTAGAAAAAGGATATTTATTCCTTAATTATTTAATTATTAGTATATAATGTGGTTTTAGAGAAAAAATCTATTCATGTGTTGAAAAATTTAAAAAAAGACTTATCTTTGCAGCTCTTTAAAAATCAGGTGAGTTTATAATATATTATCATTGTTATGTATTTAACGGGAGAAAAGAAAGAAGAAATTTTTAAAAAGCATGGAAAATCGGCAACTAATACCGGTGTTTCTGAAAGTCAAATAGCTTTGTTTACATACAGAATTGCTCATTTGACAGAACATTTAAAAGTAAACAAAAAAGATTTTAGCACCCAAAGGGCTTTGCTAAAGCTGGTTGGGAAAAGAAGAAGCCTTCTTGATTATCTTAAAAAGAGGGATATTGAAAGATACCGTGCCATAGTAAAGGCATTAAAATTACGGAGATAAGCAGAAAAGGCAATTTAGTTGCCTTTTTTTGTAAAAAATGGTTCCGTAGAAATTTGAAAAAATAAACGAAAGAAAAAAATGTACAAAGTAATTGAAAAAACTATTGATTTAGGTGATGGTAGGAGTATTACCATTGAAACTGGTAAATTGGCCAAACAAGCTGATGGTTCAGTGGTAGTGAAAATGGGAAAAACTATTCTGTTAGCTGCGGTTGTGTCAGCAAGTGAAGCAAAAGAGAATGTAGATTTCATGCCATTATCTGTTGATTATAAAGAAAAATATGCCTCACTGGGAAGATTCCCTGGAGGCTTTCTTAAAAGAGAAGCACGTCCGTCAGATTATGAAGTGTTAATAGCACGAATGGTTGATAGGGCTTTGCGTCCTTTGTTCCCTGAAGATTATCACGCTGATACTTTTGTGAATATCAGTTTGATTTCAGCAGATAAGGAAATTTTGCCTGATGCTTTAGCTGGATTGGCTGCCTCTGCAGCATTAGCTGTTTCTGACATTCCGTTTAACGGACCCATTTCAGAAGTAAGAGTTGCCAGGATTGAAGGTGAATTTAAGATTAATCCAACTGTAACAGAACTCGAAGATGCCGATTTAGAGATGATGGTTGGAGCCACTATAGATAATATTCTTATGGTGGAAGGAGAAATGAAAGAAGTTGCTGAAGCCGATATGTTGGAAGCTATTAAATTTGCCCACGAGGCAATTAAAAAGCAGTGTCAGGCTCAGATTGAGATGGCAGCCGAAGTCAATCCCGGACGGAGGGAATATTGCCATGAGCATAATGATGAAGATCTGAAAGAAAAAGTTCGTAAGGAAACCTATGATAAGGTATATGCGGTTGCAATGAAGCAAAATCCTTCAAAGCACGAAAGATCTGCAGGTTTTGCTTCCGTTAAAGAGGAGTTTCTCTCTCAATATACCGATGAAGACGGAGTGGATGAAGGTCTGGTTGGAAGGTATTTTCATGATGTTGAGAAAGATGCCATAAGAAATATGGTTTTAAATGAGAGAAAAAGACTCGATGGAAGAAATACAGATGAGATTAGACCTATTTGGTGTGAGGTTGACTATTTGCCTGCACCTCATGGCTCGTCAGTTTTTACAAGAGGTGAAACGCAATCATTAACTACAGTAACATTAGGTACCAAGCTTGATGAAAAGAAAATTGATGATGTATTATCACAGCGATCAGAAAAATTCGTACTTCATTATAACTTCCCGTCATTTTCAACTGGTGATGCCCGTCCATACAGAGGCGTAAGCCGTAGAGAAGTAGGGCATGGAAACCTAGCCCATCGGGCATTAAAAAACATGATTCCTCAGGGAACAGAAAATCCATACGCAATCAGGGTTGTGTCTGATATCCTGGAATCTAATGGATCCTCATCAATGGCTACCGTTTGTGCTGGCTCTTTAGCTCTTATGGATACAGGTATTCAAATTAAAGAAGCTGTTTCAGGTATTGCTATGGGACTAATTGCTGATACAGAGGCAGGCAAATATGCGGTATTATCTGATATTCTGGGTGATGAAGATCACCTGGGTGATATGGATTTTAAAGTAACAGGTACAAAGAATGGTATCACTGCTACTCAAATGGATATTAAGGTAGATGGACTTTCATATGACGTTCTGGCGGAGGCTTTGGAACAGGCAAAAGAAGGCAGATTGCATATTTTAGATAAAATGCTGGAAACAATACCTGAGCCAAGACCTGATCTTAAACCTCATGCACCAAGAATTGTTCAGATTACCATTCCTAAGGATCTTATTGGTGCGCTGATTGGTCCGGGAGGAAAGGTTATTCAGGAGATTCAAAAGGATACAGGATCTACTATTGTGGTTGAAGAGGTAGGCAACCTCGGTATTGTTGATGTGTTTGCTGATGATAAAGATGCTATTGACCAGGCCCTTCAAAAAATCAATCTAATTGTAGCTATGCCAGAAGTAGGCGAAGTGTACAAAGGGAAAGTGAAATCTATAACACCTTTTGGTGCCTTTATTGAAGTTTTACCTGGTAAGGAAGGTCTGCTTCATATATCTGAAATTGAATGGAGAAGGTTGCAATCAGTTGATGAAGTTCTGAAAGAAGGAGAAGAGGTAGAAGTAAAATTGATTGGGCTGGATGAGAAAACCAATAAAATGAGATTGTCACGTAAAGTTTTATTACCACGACCTGAAAAGAACTAGTAATAAATAGTTAATATCTTATATCAAAATAATTTTGAAAGGCCATTAGTTTGGCCTTTTTTTGTGTTAGTATGGTAAATGTGAAGCATACTCTATTATACTATTTTCTAATCAATTTTATACTTTTTAACTTGTTTTTTAATGGAACTTACGGCTTGGCTTAAAGAAATTGAAGTAGTTTTTCAGGGTGAAAAGTTTACCGGCTTTCAATTGAGGTCATATCGTCCTGACCGCTTTATAAAAATGGCTGCAAGGATTGAAGAGTATGAAAATTCTTGCCGATCATGCAAGGAGCTCAAAGCGGAGGTTAATGATGTAATGATTAGACTTAAAAATGAATCGCAATTAACTGAAGTTTCCTTCCAGATATATATACATTTGTTTAGAAAAATGACGGATCACCTGAAATCCAAGCATCACCTGGTATATCCTCAATACTATTCTTCTCTTTATACACTTATTGGAATGGTTGTAGGACTTGTATTGGGTGTATTGATATGGTATGTATTATTTCAACCAGGGGATTTGTTCCTTAATACGGGTATGGGCTTGATGCTTTCTGGTTTTGTAGGTTTGTTTGTTGGGCGCTTGATTGGAAATCGAAAAGATAATATAGTGAGAGAATTAAATAAAAGACTTTATTAAAAATCAACTAAAACTATTTGCTATGAAACGAATCTGGATTTTTTTATTAGCTGCAGTAATTGTTCAGTTCTGGAGTTGTCAGCAAGCAGGATTTAATTATCCCATTGCTGAAAAAGTTGACCAGGTGGACACCTATTTTGGCACAGATGTTTCCGATCCTTACCGTTGGCTTGAAGACGATAACTCTGAGGAGACAATGGCCTGGGTTAAAGCCCAGAATGAAGTGACATTTTCATATTTGAATGCAATTCCTTACAAGAATAAAATAAAGGATCGCTTAACGGAAATTTGGGATTATGAAAAGGTCTCTACCCCATGGAAAGAAGGGGGGCATTATTTTATCTCGAAAAATGATGGTTTGCAAAATCAGGGTGTATTTTACATTATGAATGATCTGGATAGTGAGCCTGAGTTGTTCCTCGATCCAAATAAGTTATCTGAGGATGGAACGGTTGCTCTGAATGCGTTTTCTGTTTCAAAAGATGGGAAGTATCTTGGTTATGGAATTTCTAGGGCTGGATCTGACTGGCGAGAACTATTTGTTAAAAACATTGAAACGGGTGAAGTGCTCCCTGATCATATTATGTGGGCAAAGTTTTCAGGAATATCCTGGTTTAAGGACGGTTTTTTTTATACTCGTTATCCTGCGCCTGAAGACGGAGATATCTTAAAAGCCGAAAATATTAATAGCATGGTATATTACCACAAAGCTGGAGCCTCACAGGAATTGGATAAACTTGTATACAAAGATGCTGATCATCCTGACTGGGGTTATGGGATAAATGTTACCGAAGATGAAAAGTATATATTCCTTTCTGTTACAGAATCAACAAGTGGGAATGCCCTGTATTTCAAAAGTCTTGAAGATGAGAATGCCAATTGGATAAAGCTTATGGATGGTTTTGAAAACAATTTCTCTGTAATCGATCATATTGATGGTAAACTAATTATTATGACCGATTATAAGGCTCCAAAATATAAAGTTATATCAGTAGACCCTGCTAACCCTGATCCAGCTGAATGGAATGATCTGATTCCTGAAAAAGAAGATGTACTGGAAAGCATTACTTACGGTGGAGGCAGAATTATTGCAAAGTATTTAAAAGATGCCAGAAGTAATGTGGAAATATACGATATTGAAGGAAAATATATACATGACATGGAATTACCAACTATTGGTTCAGTAGGAGGAATTCAGGCCGAAAAAGATGAAAATTTTGCCTTTTTCTCATTTTCTTCTTACAATTATCCAGGGGTGGTTTTTAAATATGATATTAATGAAAATAAAACCAGCCTTTACTGGGAACCTACTTTAGATTTCGATGCATCACAATATGAAACAAATCAGGTATTTTATGAAAGTAAGGATGGAACAAAAATACCCATGTTCATCGTACACAAGAAAGGGCTGGATTTAAATGGGGATAATCCTACCTGGTTATATGGCTATGGGGGGTTCAATATTAGTATTACTCCTGGATTTAGTGTGAGCCGGCTTATATGGCTTGAGAACGGTGGTGTGTATGCTGTAGCGAATTTGCGTGGGGGTGGAGAATACGGTGAAGAATGGCATCAGGCTGGTACAAAGCTAAATAAGCAGAATGTCTTCGATGATTTTATTTATGCAGGAAAGTATTTGATCGATAAGGGATATACATCATCGCAAAAACTTTGTGTTCAGGGAGGTTCAAATGGAGGCTTACTCATTGGTGCAGTAATAAACCAGGAACCTGAGATGTTTAAGGTGGCTTTTCCTGCTGTTGGTGTAATGGACATGCTTCGTTATCAGGATTTTACTATTGGTCGCTACTGGGCAGTAGACTATGGAACAAGCGCCGATAGCCAAGAAATGTTTGAATACCTGTATGGATATTCTCCACTTCATAATATTGAAAGTGGACTAAAATATCCCGCGGTGATGGTTACTACAGCCGATCATGATGACCGTGTAGTTCCTGCCCATTCCTTCAAATATAGTGCAACTTTGCAGGATAAATACAATGGAAAGAACCCAGTAATGATCAGAATCGAAACTAAAGCTGGTCATGGTGGGGGAAAACCAACATCAAAAAGGATTGAAGAGGCAGCTGATTTGTATTCTTTTGCCTTTTACAACATTGGAGTTACACCCAAGTATTAGAGTTGAATTAAATTATTAGGCATCTTCTTGTTTTAGCTAGTGAAATATAATTACATTGTAATAGAAGGGAATATTGGAGCTGGTAAGACTTCACTTGCAAAGAAAATTGCAGCTGAATATAATGCAAAGCTGGTACTTGAACAGTTTGCAGACAATCCCTTTTTGCCGAAATTTTATAAAGAACCTGATAAATATTCTTTTCAGCTCGAACTGTCTTTCCTGGCGGACAGATATAGGCAATTAAAGAAGGACATGGTCAATCCAGACCTGTTCTATTCTTTTATTGTTGCCGATTACTATTTCATGAAATCATTAATTTTTGCTGGCTCAACTCTGAAAGATGATGAATATAAGCTATACCGGCAGTTATTTATGATAATATATGAATCCCTACCAAAGCCTGACCTTTACATCTATTTGCATGTAAATGTTGAGAACCTTTTAAACAACATTCAAAAACGGGGGCGGAGTTACGAAAAAGAAATAAAATCAGGCTATCTGGAGGGTATTCAGAATGGGTATTTTGAGTTCTTTCGGCAGAATCCCAATACTACTTATCTTGTATTGGATATAAACGAAATTGACTTTGTTTCCAATAATCTTGATTATGAGAAAATTAAAAAGGCAATTTTCGATGAGAAACACCGTTCTGGGATAAATAGAATAATATTGGAATAGCTGCAAAATATTAGTGTTGATGTTTTTTTTATTTTGAAAATGTATTAGTTTTGTAGCTGAATCTAATTAAGAATCAAAAAGCTAGTTTTAACACATAACCAATTAATTATGAAAAAGTCTAAATTTTTAGCACTCATTGTTCTTGCTGTTTTTGCCCTGAGTAGTTGTAACAGTCTGGAAAAAATGAAAAAGAACCATGCGGATGTAGTTTATAAAGTTGTTCCGGAAGTTCTTGAGGAAAAGGGAGGTGAAGTAGCCGTATCTATAACTGGTACATTCCCTGAAAAGTATTTAAATAAGAAATCAGTAGTACAAATTACCCCAGTTTTGGTATACGAAGGTGGTGAAACAGCCTTTGATCCGATTGAGGTACAAGGTGAGAAGGTTCAGGAGAACTATAAAGTAATAACCTATGAAGGTGGTAGCTTTAGTTATGCTGATAAAGTGGATTTCTCAGATGATATGAGGATATCCGATTTGGTACTTCGCGTAAAAGCTTCTATTGGGGATAAGAAAGAGGCTTACTTCGATGATATGAAAGTTGCCGATGGTGTTATTGCAACATCAACTTATGTCATGAAACATGACGAACCCATTCTTATGCCTGATAAGTTTCAGAGAATTATTGCTGATTCTAAGATGGCTGATATTATGTACCTGATCAACCGTTCTGATGTCCGCAGTTCACAGCTGAAGTCAGAAGATGTCAAAATGATCAAAGATTATCTGAAGGAAGTAAAAGCTGCTGAAAATCTTGAGTTCGTTGGAACTGAAATTTCATCTTATGCTTCACCTGATGGAGAACTTAATTTCAATGAGAAGCTCTCAGAAAAGCGTGGTGTTACCTCAAAGAAGT
>RCNC010001474.1_pt1 | contig 18864 bp, 14 predicted proteins | sample 2041301 | NCBI WGS metagenome assembly RCNC01 (sample SAMN09708231, study PRJNA481090) | Marine sediment metagenome, whole genome shotgun sequencing project. | biome: marine sediment; feature: ocean; material: sediment; isolation source: Sewage treatment plant 13A marine sediment (STP13A) ...
AGTGTCGCATCCCAATTTCTCAATATCAGTCAGACGGATATTGTCTGCGTGCAGCATGAATACGGTCTTTTCGGCGGTCCGGCCGGCAGCCACCTGCTGAAACTATTAGGTGATCTGCGCATGCCTGTGGTAACCACGTTACACACGGTTTTGAAGGACCCCGCGCCGGAATATCGTACCGTCATGTGCAAGCTATCCGATCTGTCCGATAAACTGGTGGTGATGAGCCATAAGGCAGCTGACCTCCTCAAAGATATCTATGGCGTGCCCGAGGAGAAAATTGTCTTTATCCATCACGGCATTCCGGATACGCCGTTTATCGATCCCAGCTTTTACAAAGACAAATTCGGCGTGGAAGGCAAAAAGGTACTGCTCACCTTCGGCTTGCTTTCCCCCAATAAGGGCATTGAAAATGTATTGCAGGCGCTTCCGGCGGTCATCAAAAAACACCCTGATGTGGTCTATATTATCCTGGGTGCCACCCATCCGCATATTTTGAAATTACATGGGGATGAATACCGTATCATGCTGCAGCAGCTGGTGCACAAACTCCATATCGGCGAGAATGTCATTTTTCAAAATCGTTTTGTTGAACTTAACGAGTTATGTGAGTTTCTCGGCATCGCCGATATTTACGTAACCCCTTATCTTGAAGAAGCCCAGATTACCTCCGGGACCCTTGCCTATGCCATGGGCACAGGTAAAGCCGTCATTTCAACCCCGTACTGGTATGCCACCGAGATGCTTGCCGAAGACCGTGGACGGATTGTGCCCTTCCACAATCCGGATGCCATGGCGGAAAAAATCATCGATCTTCTGGACAACGATATCGACCGGCACGCAATGCGTAAGAAAGCCTATATGTTCAGTCGCGACGCAGTCTGGAGGGAGGTATCTCGAAAATATCTCCAGGTATTCAAGGAGGTTCAGCTGAACAGAACCCGGAAACCCCGTCCCCGGCATTCCTACGTTGAAAACATCAAGGCCATCACGAAGTTCGAGCTCCCGGAGATCAAGCTCGATCACCTGAAAGCCTTTACCGATGATACCGGCATTTTGCAACATGCCAACTATATCATCCCCGATCGCACCCATGGCTACTGCACCGATGATAATGCCAGAGCGCTGCTGGTTGCTGCCATGGGTCAAAAATATCGGTCAACAAACGGCTGGGGACTTGATTTTCTCAGCGGTCATTATCTTGGATTTCTTCTGTATGCCTATAATGAAAAAAATGGGCGCTTTCGCAATTTCATGACGTATTCACGACAGTGGACCGAAGAGATCGGATCCGAGGATGCGCATGGCAGAGCGATCTGGAGCCTTGGCACAGCGGTGGCTTTTCTTCAAAATCCTGGGCATCTCGCAATGAGCACCACCCTTTTCAACAAGGCCCTGCGAGCTGCCGAGAATTTTCATTCGCCCCGTGCCATCGCTTTTTCCCTGGTGGGAGTGCATGCCTACCTGGATAAATTTTCCGGCGACAGTGATGTGCGCAGGATCCGGAAAGTTCTTGCCGACAAACTTTTCGATCAGTTTAAACACAATGCAACAGATGCTTGGCCCTGGCTTGAGAACGCTTTGAACTATGCCAACGGCAAACTGCCCCATGCCCTGCTGCTGTCCGGCCACCGGATGCAACGCAACGACATGATCGATATGGGACTCAATTCCCTCAAGTGGTTGCTTGCCATCCAAACCGAAGATGGTCACTTTGTGCCCATCGGCAGCAACGGATGGTATGAACAAGGTGGCCCCAGAGCCCGTTTCGACCAGCAGCCCATTGAGGCCAATGCCATGGTCGAAGCTTGTGTGAAAGCCTTTAATATCACCCGGGATAAATCATGGTTCGACAATGCCGTCATGTGTTTCAATTGGTTTCTCGGACACAACGACCTCAACTTGCCGCTCTATGATGCCAAGACCGGCGGCTGCCGAGATGGATTGATGGCGGACGGCATCAACCAGAATGAAGGCGCCGAGTCCTCCCTTGCCTGGCTGCTTTCGCTGATGACATTGCAAAAGCTTTATGCTGACGAGATTTTAAACCAGTCGGCGTCACACAAACCCGATTAACAAAAGGATCCGTCATGCACATTGCCATGCTCGCGCCCATTGCCTGGCGCACACCGCCCCGACATTATGGGCCCTGGGAAAACGTGACCTCCCTTTTAACCGAGGGGCTGGTATCGTGCGGTCATGATGTTACCTTGTTTGCAACCGCGGATTCGCAGACCAGCGGCACACTGCATGCCGTTTGCCCCCGGGGCTATGAAGAAGACCGCTCACTCATACCAAAAGTCTGGGAGTGCCTGCACGTTTCAGAACTCTTTGAGCATGCCGATGCATATGACGTGATCCACAACCATTTTGATTTCCTGCCTCTGACTTATACCGGCCTGACCACCACTCCGGTCGTGACCACCATTCACGGTTTTTCATCGCCCGGGATTCTACCCGTTTACAAAAAATATAATAGCCAAGTATTCTATGTTTCCATCAGCGATGCTGACCGGTCGCCGGATCTTGATTATATCAAAACCATTCATCATGGCATTGATATTCAGCAGTTTGATTTTCAGCCTGCCCCGGACGATTATCTGCTTTTTTTCGGGCGCATTCACAAAGACAAGGGCGCCCGACAAGCTGTTGAAATCGCCAGGACCTGCAAGAAAAATCTGATATTGGCGGGTATTATCCAAGACCAGGCTTACTATGACCAATATATCGCCCCTCACATAGATAACGACAGGGTGATTTATGTCGGCAGCGTTGGGCCAGTTGAGCGCAACCGACTACTCGGCAAAGCCAGCGCGCTATTGCACCCCATACAGTTTGATGAGCCTTTCGGTCTGTCCGTTATCGAATCCATGGCCTGTGGTACGCCCGTGATCGCCTTTGATCGGGGCAGCATGCCTGAACTGATCGAAAATGGTAAAAATGGTTATTTGGTCAAAAGCATAGACAAAGCCGTTGAGGCGGTCGCGCATATTCAAGAGATTGACCGCGTAACCTGTCGTAGACATGTTGAACAGTATTTCACTGTAGATCGAATGATCGATGAATACATACAGGTTTATGAAACGATTCTTGACTCTGAAAGGCTGTCGAATGAAAATATATCACCCAATTGTTAAACGGTTTAAAAATAATCCCATATTGACCAGAAAAGATGTGCCCTATCCGGTAGCAACCGTTCATAATGCGGGCGTTGTAAAACACGATGGTCGTTATATCATGCTTTTCAGATCGCATCTGCTGAATGGGCGTTCCATCATCGGCAGGGCCGACAGTGTGGATGGTTTTTCATTTACGGTTCATCCCAAACCCTTTCTGATACCCTCAACCGACAATGTTTTTGCCGAATATGAAGCATTCGGAGTTGAAGACATGCGGATTTCCCGGGTAGAAAACGATTATCTGCTGACCTATAGCGCTTATTCCCGTCACGGTGTGCGGATTGCCCTGGCGCGAACCAGGGATTTTGAAAGCGTGGAACGGATTGCACTGATCACCCAGGCTGACCTTCGCAACGTGGTCATTTTCCCTGAAAAGTTCAACGACCGGTATGTGCGTCTAGACCGTCCGCATTCTGAAATTTCACCCTGGTCCATCTGGATTTCCTATTCTCCCGATTTGGTACACTGGGGTGATTCCCGGGTGATTATGAAACCGGTGGCCTATCATTGGGATGAAATGAAAATCGGCCCCGGCGCGCCGCCGTTTAAAACCGATAAAGGCTGGCTTCATATTTACCATGGCGTTTTTAAGACCATGTCCGGAACAGTTTATCGCCTCGGCGCGGCCCTGCATGACCTTGATGATCCGGCCAACATAATCGGCGTTTCCGATCAGTGGATATTGCAGCCTGAGGATCCTTGGGAGGTAACTGGCTATGTCCCCAATGTTGTCTTTTCCTGCGGCGCTGTTCCAGAAGACGACGGTAAGGTAAAAATTTATTGGGGTGGCGCGGATACTGTCATGTGCGCCGGCACGGCCGTCATTGATGAATTGGTAGCGCTCTGCCTCTCGGATTCCCGACCTCCGCTGTAGATGATCGCAGACCGAAAAATCGACTTCGAGAATAGACTGGAATTGAAGAGCAATCATGATGAACAGACCTACGATGCAGTGTATAAAATATCAATCGACACGAAGGACACAATCCTATGCAGCCTAAAAAGCGTCCAAAGCTGAAAGTTAAAAGAAAAGCAATTAAGATCCTAGGGGATACATCACGGGTAATCACCCTTCTTCATCTTCCCGCCAGTGACGGGTATCGCATATCTAGAATAATTCAGCGGATAATGAGCATGTCTGAAACAGCGACCAAAAATTTAATTACTCAAATAATGACTGATTTTTCCGGACGACACGAAGACATCGAACAAATTTTTGAGCGACATCTAAATGCGGTGAAGGATTATCTTCCCCGGGATGCAATGCTTAGCGATGTTCAAAGGGCCCTCATCGGAGCCTACTTTACAAAAGAGTACGCCATTGAATCAGCCGCCTTATTCAACCCTTCCATCGTTCCCCATCCTGATCAGAGCCATCTGAAAAAAGGCAGCTTGCGATTTGTCATGAGCCTGCGGGCAACCGGCGACGGCCATGTTTCGTCAATTGTCTTTCGCAGCGGCGTCCTTGACCGGCACAATACGTTCCATTTCGACCCGATCAGCGATTTTGTGGAAACGCCGGATCTCCAATTAGAACCGGACCCGGTTTACAAACGCAATATTTTCCAGCGGAAGCTTAACGAGATGGGGGCTAGCCATGAGATAACCGTTTATGTTCTTAACCAGCTGCCGGAAGATTTTACTTATACTGAATTAATAGAAAAAATTGGAATACTTCGCGCTAAACCGCAATTTTCTGAAACAATCCAAAACAGAACCTTCGAGATCATGAGCCGGCTTGCGGAGTCCAATTATACGGTGGGTTTCCACCCCGATCACCAAATATCCGAACGGGTGATCTTTCCCGTTTCGGAAAACGAAAGCAGAGGCATTGAAGATGCCCGTTTCGTTCAATTTTTCAATGACAACGGTGAGGTCGTCTATTTCGCGACCTATACAGCCTACAACGGTATTACGATTTTACCGCAGTTGATTGAAACAAAGGATTTCATCAAATTCAACATTTCAACGCTCAATGGGAAAGCAGTAAAAGACAAAGGCATGGCGCTTTTCCCACGGAAAATTAGCGGCCGCTATGCCATGCTCTCGCGCCAGGACGGTGAAAACAATCATATCATGTTCTCAGACAATATCTATTTCTGGCAGAAATCCCAAATCATCCAGGAGCCTGAACTTCCTTGGGAATTCATGCAGGTCGGCAACTGCGGTTCCCCCCTGGAGACCGATGAAGGCTGGATTGTGATCACCCATGGCGTTGGGCCTATGCGCAAGTATTGCATCGGTGCCATGCTGCTTGATCTTGAAAATCCAACAAAAATCATTGCCCGCCTGGATGAGCCGTTGCTTGCCCCGTATGAGAGAGAGCGCGAGGGATATGTCCCCAATGTTGTTTATTCCTGCGGTGCACTAATTCATAACAACGAGTTAGTCATTCCCTATGCCATGTCCGATATCAATTCCGGTATAGCAACCGTTGCAGTCAACGAGTTGCTAAACTGTATGCGCCCGGTAGCTTAATAATTTTAAGATTGGCGCACTCTGGTAAACATACTAATCGCCTGGCTTCTCACACCAGCGATTTCCGGCTTTTTCGCAACTACTCTTGATTTTACAATCCATTTGCAATATTTGCCGAATCACTGAATCCCAGCATAAAAGCAAGGGTGCTGCTATCTGCTAATTATTACAAGTTTCTTTGCTGTTCTCAAAGTTGAGGTATTTCCAACAATTCGGTAGATATCAGTTACGAAAATTCCTGTGATATTCGATTTAAATAGCAGTTTACAAGGATTTGACAAACCGGGCGTTGCCGATGTAAGTTTCAGATATCCAAATCGTATCTGCAAAAAAATCATTACGCCCGATAGCTTGAATAGTCTCAATGTATCTCTGTTTTAGTTTCATTTGGGCTTCTGGCAAATAAAACCAAAAATGGATAGTGTTTAATTTTCGAGATATCATTCTCGATATCTCTTTATATGTGAAATTAAATACTTGCAAATTGTCAAAGTCAGGAAAAAATCAAATTAATTCTTGTAAAAGCGTTTTCCATAAATCCAATACTCAAAAAAATCTTATCTGATTCCATGTTTTTAATATTAAAAAATCAAAAGAATTGAAATTTGTTGCATTTCCGTGCAATTTTAGAAAATACTTAGTCCAGCCTCATTAAAAAAAATGAAATATGCTTTATAGGCTGTAAATATTTGGAGTGGTTCAAAATGAATGAGACATTAAAGAATATGTTGGAAACACCAAATGATGGCGATTCTAAATATTGGATTGATCTGTATTCGAAGATTCCACCGCATCAGGTTGGTGTAATAAAATTAAGTGGAAAATTAATTGCTGGTAAAAACTTCGAACAACTCTGTACAGAAATTCGTACGCTAGCTAATCATGGTTTATTCCTACCATTAGTCATTGGGGGTGGAGTTCAGTATGATCAACTGCCTGCATATGCTGATTCATTTAAAGTTAATGGTCTACGAGTTACATCAGATGCCCTTATCAAAGAATTAGTTCCTATTGCCATTAAGAATCAATTCCAAACTGTACATATATTAAAAAAATATGGTGTTGATGCTGTAGCTATACCTTTTGAGCATATTAACGTTAAACCGCATGGAACCGAATATGACGCAAATCGCGGACTTGTTGAAATGGGCTTTGTTGGTGATGTAACAAAAGTATGGACCACCTATATTAGATCATCAATTGGGAAAGGAAAGGTTCCAGTTTTATCACATATCGGAATGTTCAATAATGAATTTTATAATGTAAATGCCACTGATATGGCTCGTGAACTAATTTTAGCTCTTGAAGCAAAAAAAATGATAATAATTGGTGATACACCCATTATAGACAAAGATGGAATAATAATAAAAACATTATTTTCAAGAGATGAATTCAACGAACTTGTTCAAGATGGTACTATTCAAGGGGGGATGATTATAAATGGTAGAAACGGGTTTGATACTCTTGATTATCTTGGTTCAGATTGTTCAGTACAAATCACCTCCCTTGTTGAAGATGAAAATGTTGTCTCGACAGGCATCTTAGAGGAGTTGCTTGGTAATGGGAGCGGAACAAAATTAACAATACCTTCAGACGTTGGTTCATTCAATCCAGGTGAGGTTGATTACAAAATATTAAAATACATGATTAATAATTCATTCAGTATTTACAACCAAGAATTAGTTGATAATTATTTTGAAATTGTTGCTCCTAGAAAACCAAATATCTATATAGATGAGAAAGAACGTGGTGGGTCAATTACATATCATATACATTCGCCACAGGTGAACTTTGAATATTTGTGTAAGTTGTTTAAACAACAAGGCTATGATGGCTTAGGTATAGGAACTAGTTTAATATATCATATATTTAGAGAGAAAAGCAGTCTAGCATGGAGGTGTGATAGAAAAAAAAATGAAGAACTAAAATTTTATGATAAGATAATTGAACATTATAATGGTGTTAGAGAAGATATCGGAAAATATGTAATGTTTGCAATTGGAATAGATAAAGATAAGAAAGATAATGTTTTCAAAATAATCAATACTATTAAAGAAACGCTTAAGAAGACTTAAAAATAGCTCATCCGAGTAAAACGTACATTGCTTTATAAAGCCACGATCCTGATTTTGAAAAATTCAAGATCACTCAATCCTCAACCTTTAATCATCCTTTTAAAATCATAGATATCTCAAACTAATCACAGGTCCAGCGAAACTACCGATAACTGCTATATATCACAATTCCCGAAACCTGTGATATCTCCTATGTGCGTTGATGCTGAAGATTTAAATTGAGGTTGTGTTTTAGATATCAGGCAAACAGCTTCTGCCAATTTAAGTTTTGGTCAGGATAGATTGATTGAATTCACCATTTTTTCTATTTAAATTTGAACCGCTGATACTTTTTCCGTAATTCCAGATCACCCCATATTCTCAGTCTCATATTCTGATTGGATCTTTTAGCACCCGAAAGGTCTGGAATATTACTCCTCCTGCAATGGCGATCAGGCTGCTGATGATGAACAAAAAAGAGGTATCCATATTTTCATACAGATAGCCGCTAAGGAAAAATCCAACCATTAACCCAAATCCATAGGTGGCGGCATTATTTACTGCCTGTCCTAAAGTTTTGTTTTTATCCGGTGACAACAAATCGATATAAAGGATACTTGCCATATGAAATGTTCCGTAGGTGACCGCATGTAAAAGCTGTGACATAAGGATGATTGTTTCAGATGTGGCAAAAAAGAGAATAATCCATCTCAGTGCTGCTACTATAAATGAAAAAGTAAGAACTTTTTCAGGTGAAAAGACCTTAAATATTTTGTCTGATTGAATCATTACAAATATCTCGGCTGTTGAAGCCAGTGCCCAGGCAATTCCTATGAATGTATTGCTGTAGCCCAGGTTTTCAAGATGTATGGAAAAGAAACCGTAATAGGCCCCATGGCTGACCAGCATTAAAAAGGCGCAAAACAAAAAAATGATAACGCGGGTGTTTAACAGCGATTTTGTATCCGGTGAAAGAAGGTCTTTTTTGGCAATTTTGATATTCGGTATTTTAAAGGAAATGGATGCCTGCAACAGAGAACCGGCCAGAATCAATACAAGTATTAAACTGACAGAGAAAAGATCTATCATTTTTCCAAGTGAAATGACGACTATGATAAAACTGATAGAGCCCCACATTCGTAGACTTCCATAACTTTTCTTTTCTCTGCCAAGAACATCCATGGAAAAGGCTTCAAGAAAGGATATGATCGGGGCGTAAAACATGCCGTAAAAAGCGGTAATGATAAGCATTACCCAGAAATTTTCGCTAAAAAGATAAAAAATCCAGATCAGAGCGCTGGCAATATTGCACCCAATATATATTGGTCTTCTGATTTGGAAACGGTCTGCCAGAATTCCCCATGCAAGGGAAAATAAAACCAGAGTCACCGATCTCAAGGCAGAAAGGGCACCTATTTGAAAACCGGTAAAGCCAATGTGATAGCAGTATAAATTAAAATAGGGCAAAAAAATGCCGAGCACACCAAAATATAAAAAGTATTGTGAGGCGATAAGGTATTTTAATGAACTCCGGGATGTTCCACTCATTATTTATGTTCCAACCACTCTAAAAGGCTTTAGCGTTAAGATGAAAATAAATATACTTAATAATATCAAAAAGAGAAAGAACAATTTAGCCATCGGTGATACTTGTTATGAGTTCATCAATATTTATGATTCCCTCTTCTAATGGTATGATTGTAAGATTAAGAAATAAATATTTATGATAAGAGAATATTGAAGGGCCGAGTAAAGCGTTTTTTGAACGTCGAACATCGAACGTTGAACATCGAATGATGAAGTCGCTTCGCCGGTTTATAAATTGGTAGGATACTTTATTTAAAATTCGACGTTGGGCGTTCGATGTTCGACGTTCATAGCCTTTTGTCCAGCTTCGGGTAATACCGAGGAATGTCTGAGGAGTTTAGACCTTTGATAATATGGCGATTTTCAAAGGTCTCAATAAATTATTCAATATTTACCGTAACCTGTTTTGGTTTTTCTTCTGCAGGTTTGGGAATTTCAACTTTAAGGATGCCGTCTTTAAACCTCGCCTTGATTTTATCAGGTTGAACGCGGTGCTGAAGATTAAACGCCCTGCTGAACGTTCCGAAACATCTTTCTTTTCGAAAGTAACTTTCTTCCTTGACCTCTTTATCTTCTATCCGTTCTCCCTTTAGGGTGAGTACATTGTCTTTTATTTCAACGGAAACATCTTCCTTTTTGATCCCCGGAAGTTCTGCTTTTAAAATGATCGCTTCATCGGTCTCGTAAATATCCACCAAAGGTTTCCAGGCACACATATTTATATCGTCGTCTATATCACCGGTGCGGGAAAAGGATTCATCAAATATCCGGTTGATACGGTCCTGCAAAGCCGCTACATTCCTAAAAGGATCCCATTTTACGATAGTCATGATTATACCTCCTTTTATATTCGTTAAAGTAAAATTTAATCACCGCCAACGGCTTGTCAATATACTCCCTTTACAAATTCATATTTTGGTGTTATTTTTTACTTATAACGTTCAATTAAGAAAAGCTAAAGCACCTAATTTGCAGGAGCTGAAAATGGATTATATTAAAATACGATTCGGCAACGATTTTGATCAATTATCCGCAAAATTGGATAAAACTTTTGAAGAGATGTTCAGGCCACGACATGTGAGTCCGATGTTTACATCATCCGAACGGTCCTGGAGTCCCCAGATGGATATTTATGAAACTCCGGAAGAAATAATTATTCAGGCAGAAATTGCCGGGGTAGACAAAGAAAACCTGGAAGTAGAAATTAGCAGCAAGGCAGTTAGAATTTACGGAAAACGCAGCGAAATACCACTTGTAAAAAACACAACTTACAGGCTGGCTGAAATTCAGTACGGAAAGTTTGAACGGATCCTCTTTCTCCCGACGCCGGTAGATACGGAACTTGTCACATCATCATACTCAAATGGCTTTCTTAAAATTAGGCTTTCAAAACTGCCTGTTGATGTCACGCACAAGATACCCATATCAGACGGATAATTTGCTTTTGGAGGCAATATGACCCAACAGAATTCATCAATCGATTTTAGCACCGAAGATATTCCCCAGATTCTTCCCATCCTTCCCCTTTTTGATGCGGCTCTTTTTCCTAAAATGGTTTTACCCCTTGTCGTTATGCAAAGCGAATCGATCCAACTCATCGATGAAGCGATGGCTAAAAAACGAATTGTCGGCCTTCTTTTTTCTAAAAAAAAGACAAATGAACCCATTCAATCTGAGGAAGATTTGGCAAAAGTCGGTACAAGCGCATTGATCCTTAAAATGGCGAAAAGCGAAGAAAATAGGACCCACCTGCTTGTACAGGGATTAAGCAGGTTCAAAGTAATATCTTTTGAAAAGGGCAAGCCTTACCCTATGGCCAGGATTGAAAATCTCGAAGGCAAAGAAAAAAAAGATAACGAGATTGAAGCACTTATGTCCAACCTTGGCGGCCTGTTTAATAAAATCGTCAAGCTTTCACCCGGTTTACCCCCAGAGATTGGGGAAATGTCCAGGTCGATACAAGAGCCCGGCATACTGGCCGATATGATTGCATCCACCATTAATTCTTCCCCCGAGGAAAAACAGAAAGTACTCGAAATTATTGATGCAAAAAAAAGGTTAAAAGAAGTAACCCGACTGGCCAACCACCAGATAGACATCCTTGAGCTGGGAAGTAAGATTCAATCCCAGGTTAAGGGAGATATGGATAAAACACAAAGAGAGTATTATCTTCGGCAGCAACTGAAAGCAATCAAAGAAGAACTTGGCGAAAAGGATGAAGCAACAGTTGAAACTGAAGATTACAAAACAAAAATTGAAGAAAAAGATCTTCCCGAAGAAGCAAAAAAAGAAGCTGAGCGTGAACTGAACCGTCTTTCCCGCATGCACCCGTCTTCCGCAGAGTATACGGTTGCTTCGACATACCTTGACTGGATCACATCGCTTCCATGGCACGACAGTACAAAGGATAATTTAAATATAAAAAAGGCAAGAAAAATTCTTGATGAAGATCATTTTGGCCTTGAAAAACCGAAAAAACGCATCATAGAATATCTTGCCGTCAGAAAATTAAAACCTGATTCAAAAGGACCTATTTTATGTTTTGTAGGCCCTCCCGGTACCGGCAAAACATCCCTGGGTCGTTCCATCGCCCGTGCTTTAGGTCGTGAATTTTTTCGTATTTCACTGGGGGGTGTAAGAGACGAGGCTGAAATCAGAGGCCATAGGCGTACCTATGTCGGAGCGCTTCCGGGCCGCATTATTCAGGGAATCAGAAGGACGGGATCTAATAATCCGGTTTTTATGCTTGACGAAATAGATAAAGTGGGAAGCGATTTTCGTGGTGACCCCTCGTCAGCGCTGCTTGAAGTGCTGGATCCTGAACAAAACTTTTCTTTTTCTGACCACTATCTGGATGTGTCCTTTGATTTATCTAAAGTCATGTTCATCACTACTGCAAATATTCTTGATACAATTCCCCCTGCTTTAAGAGACAGAATGGAAGTAATTCAGCTTTTGGGATATACTGAAGATGAAAAATTAAAAATTGCAAACCGTTACCTCATACCTCGTCAAAGGCGTGCACATGGCTTGAAGGCGGAACAAATATCTTTTACCAAGGGCGCTGTAAAACGAATCATTACGGGGTATACCCGGGAAGCCGGTTTAAGAAACCTGGAACGGGAGATTGCTGCTATCTGCCGCGGCGTTGCCAGCGGCATCGCAGAAGGCACGGTAAATTCAGTATCGATCACAGTTGGTAATATTTCCAAATATCTTGGTCCGGTGAGAGTGATGTCGGAAACCAAAGCCAGAACTTCAACTCCCGGTGTCGCCATGGGGCTGGCCTGGACCCAGGCCGGTGGGGAGCTTTTATTTATTGAAGCTACATCCATGAAGGGGAAAAAGGGACTTACCTTGACCGGACAACTTGGTGATGTGATGAAAGAATCTGCCAATGCGGCTTTGAGCTTTATACGGTCAAATACGGCTTCTTTAGGTATTGATGATAATTTCTTCGAAAATATGGATATTCATATTCATGTACCTGCAGGGGCTATCCCAAAAGACGGTCCTTCTGCAGGTGTTACCATGCTGACCGCCCTGGCTTCACTTTTGACTAAAAAAACCATAAGGAAAGACCTTGCTATGACCGGTGAAATAACGTTAAGAGGGCAGGTCCTTCCCATAGGAGGTGTTAAGGAAAAAGTTCTTGCAGCTCATCGCGGTGGTATAAAAACGATTATTCTGCCTCAATGGAACCAAAAGGACTTGGAAGACATACCTAAAAAGGTTCAAAAGGAGATCAAGTTTCATTTTGTAGAAAAGATGATGGATGTTTTAGAGATTGCATTTGATAACAAAAATCACCATACAACCAAATAAGATGGTCTGGTGAAAAGTCGAATTTACCACAGAGAACACGGAGCTCACGGAGGTAAATACTTAATAAAACATTCTCTGTGTTCTCTGTGCGCTTAGTGGTTAAAAATGACTTTTTACGACGCCATAAAAGGTAATATAATTGAAAAAAAAGAAAAAAGTTATTTTATCAAGATATTTTGTGCTGGGTATTTTCCTGGCATTTTTTTTAGGCGGCTGCACTGTTTTAAAGCCTTCACCAAGGGCCCCGGGAAAACCTTCACCCGGGCATACAACTCAGCCTAAACCGTATAAGGCTTTAGGGGAATGGTATCAACCGATTCCATCTTCACACGGCTTTCGTCAACGCGGACTGGCCTCGTGGTATGGCAAGAAGTTTCACGGCAGAAAGACTTCAAACGGTGAAACTTATGACATGTACAAAAGTTCCGCAGCTCACAAAACCCTGCCTTTCGATACATATGTCAGGGTGCATAACCTTTCCAATGGTAAAAAACTCGATGTGCGTATAAATGACAGAGGTCCTTTTGTCAGGGGCAGAATTATTGACCTTTCTTACAAAGCTGCGCAGGAACTGGGAGTAGTCGGGCCAGGAACAGCCACCGTTGAAATTGTTGCCCTGGGAGCTGCTGTAAAGCCGGAGACAGAAAACAAAAACGAAAAATCATATACCCCGGTCGATTATTATTCCGGGAATTTTACATTTCAGATCGGTGCATTTATTGACAGGCAAAATGCTGAGAAACTCAAGGCAGAGCTGGGTGAAAACCACAAGAATTCTCATATTGCTGAATTTGATAGCGGCAGCGAAACTTTTTACAGAGTACGGGCAGGAAAATTTTCGACATTGGAACAGGCAAGAGCATACGAAAAGATCCTTACAGATGACGGATACGATCCGATTATTATAGCGGAATAGGTGTGATTGGCTTAAGAAAATGAGTTCAGCGCAGCAGAAACCAGATATCGTGGAGAAACTTGAGAATGTTGTTTTTCTGGACAGAGACGGAGTCATCAATCTTGACCGTTCGGATTATATAAAAAGCTGGTCGGAATTTAAATTTATTCCACGAAGCATTGAAGCCATAAAGGAGCTGACTTTAACAGGTTTTCATGCAATTGTGATTACAAACCAATCGGTGATAAACCGCAACATGGTATCTGAAAAAGGGCTTGAATATATCCTTACCATGATGAAAAATGAGGTTAGATCCGGCGGTGGACTTATTAATGATATTTTTTTCTGTCCTCACATTCCTGAAGACAATTGTGACTGCCGCAAACCCAAACCGGGACTGATTTATCAGGCTCAAAAAGCCTACAGCATTGATCTTCAAGATGCAGTAATGGTGGGAGACAGTGCAAAGGATATCGAGTGTGCACGTAATGCCGGATGTGGAACGGCTGTTTTGGTTAAAACCGGGAACGGAGCTGAAGCTGAAAAGACTCTGGCTGAAAAGAAAATTTATCCTGACCACATCGCCCAAGATCTTTATGAAGCTGTTCAATGGATTATCGATATAAAAGTGGCTTAAGTTAATGAATAAATCCCGCCCCACGACCACCCTTAAAGGACATCTTGAAAAAATTACATATTATAACGAGGAAAACCACTACACGATCGCAAAATTCAGTATCAGCAATGCACAAAACCCTGTGACTGTGCTCGGTTACATGCCTGATCCAAACCTTGGCGAGACTCTTAAAATTACCGGAACATGGGAAACCCATCCCAGATACGGGGAACAGCTTAAAATCGACTCTTTCGAGGTGATTCTTCCTGCAACGGTCGAAGGTATTAAAAAGTACCTGGAGTCCGGTTTTATAAAGGGAATAGGCCAAAAGACAGCTTCCAGGCTGATAAGCCATTTTGAGGATAAAACACTTGAAGTTATTGAAAACAATCCTGAAAGTCTGCTCGATGTAAAGGGAATTGGAAAAGCGGCGGCAGATAAAATAACCGGCGCCTGGAAAGAACACCATTCAATACGAAGGCTGATTAACTTTCTGCAGGAAAACGGGATAAAAACATCTTTCGGCGCAAAAATATTTAAAATATACGGCCAGGATGCAGTGGATATAATCAGCAGCGATCCTTTTTGCCTTGTAAGCGATTTTCCGAGAACCGGTTTTTATATGGCCGATGCTATTATGCAAAATACCGGGATGCCCATTGACGAAACAAAAAGGGCAAAGGGCTGCGTTCTGCATCTTCTGCAGCAGTTTTCAGATGAAGGAAATACATTTGCATATAAAAATCAACTTATTTCAAGCTGTGAAAACCATTTTAAAATACTGCCCGATGTGACCTGGGATTCAATTAAAACCCTGGCGTCGGATGGTGCGGTTGTAATTGAAAAAGTTTATAATGATACCGACACTGAGGCTGTTTTTCTAAAACAGCTTCATCAGGCAGAGGCAGGTATCGCAAACAAGATTAATGCTCTTTTATCAATACCAACTTCGTTCACAGGGCTTGATTCGGGTCGAATTACCCTGGAAGTTTTAAAAAAACTGGCCATAAAGCTTTCTCCTGAACAGCTTGCAGCGCTTGAAGGAATCCTTTCCCATCGTGTGGCTGTCATAACCGGTGGTCCGGGAACCGGTAAAACAACCCTTATTAAATCTATTTCAGCTCTTTTTGATGCTTTTGGCAAAAGACTACGCCTTGCCCAGGCAGAGCTGCCAGACGTATTTCTGAGGTTACCGGAAGAAAGGCTGAAACAATTCATAAACTCCTTGGATACAATCCGACAAATGATTTTTTTGAAAAAAACCGGGACAATCCTGTTGATGCAGATGCTTTAATTATAGATGAAGCCTCAATGATAGACACTTTTTTGATGTTTCATCTGCTCCAGGCGGTTCATATGCAATCGATGCTTATACTCGTAGGGGATGCATTTCAGCTTCCTTCTGTTGGACCGGGTAATATCCTTTCCGATATCATTAAATCGAAAAAAATCGAAACATTTGAGCTTAAGAAAATTTACAGACATGCCCAGGGAAGTCCGATAATTGTTAATGCTCATAAAATTCGTAGAGGGCAGCCACCTGATCTGGAAAATACAGGCGACCCGGAAGATTTATCCGAATTTTATTTCATTGAGCAAAATAATCCGGCAACAGTTGTTAAGACTATCGTTGAGCTATGTGTCAGAAAAATCCCTGAGCGTTTTGATTTTGACCCTTTGGATGAAATTCAGGTCTTAACACCCATGCACAAAGGATTAGCAGGCACACTTAACCTGAACCATGTGCTTCAGAAAAGGTTAAATCCAAATACGATTATGATCGAAACAATGGGCAATACTTTTAAACTGGGCGATAAGATTATGCATCTTAAAAACAATTATCAAAAAGAGGTTTTCAATGGTGATATCGGTACTATATATGATATTGATAAAAAAGCACAGATGCTTTCGGTTAACTACTACGGCCGGATAGTTGACTATGATTTTGCGGAAACGGACGAGATATCACTGGCATATGCCATATCGGTGCATAAGTCACAGGGCTCTGAATATCCGGCGGTTATTATACCAATAATGATGCAGCACTTTGTGCTTTTGCAACGAAATCTTCTTTATACAGCAATAACGCGGGGTAAAAAGCTTGTCGTTATTATCGGCAGCCGGAAAGCCCTTTTAACAGCCCTCAAAAATGACAGCCCGCAAAAGAGGCTTTCCAGGCTGGCAGACAGGCTGGTGGCGGAGTAAAGGGTAGAAGTCAAAGAGGCACATAGGCAGAAGGAAGAAGTAAACGAACATCCAACATCGAACGTCCAACGTCGAATTTTGAATAAGGTATTCTACCAGTTTATAAACCGGCAGAGCGAAGCGACTTCAGCATTCGACGTTCAGTGTTCAAAGTTCGATGTTCTACGTTAAAAATAGATTTTTCTCTTTATGCACACTTTAACCCAGGGAAAGCCAATTACCTATGGCCATGCAGGTGGTTTTAAAATTGAAAAAGTGGGAAAATGGTCTATGCATCAGTATCAGGTGTGGTCGGCATAGGAACCTTAAAAAACTCTATTCCTTCTTCCTCCAGTGTCTTTTCTTCTTCTTTTGTGCTTACACCCCTGATATTTCTCGGCTCAACGGCTCCATAATGAATTTTAAGCGCCTCTTTGGCAAAATTGCAGCCAACATCATCAAAATTCTTTTGTACAAAATCTACTATCTTCATACCGATTTTATCAAGTTCGGCCTGTTTTGTGGGAAAACTTGCCGGATTTTGTGATGCTTTTATAGCAAAGGTGGAAGGAATCCTTGAAACACCGGTATCATTACAAACAGGACATGTAACAAGTCCTCTTTTTTTCTGGTCATCATATGCCTGTCCATCTTCAAACCAGCCTTCAAAAGAGTGACCAGAAGAACATTGCAAATCGTAAGCAATCATAAAATAAAGCCTTTTTTAAAAAAAATGTTGATATTTTATTTATTTATCATATCTTTCTATTTTTTAAAAGAAATTATTGAAAGATTTAATATTGATGAACTCGTAAAAAGTCCCAATTCTGTCACTCCGGCGAAAGCCGGAGTCCAGAAGCTATTGAAATGATTGTATTTCAGCTTTCACTGGAGTGATGAAAAAAGTCTTAGAAAAAGTGCCGGATGGCGTCATAAAAAGGCTCCTATACCCCCGCTAAAAATCAGCGGGATAAAAATGCTACAACGCTGTAGATGAGACTTTTTACGACGCCATCTATATTATTTACAAAGCGTTCGATATAGAATAAGGTTCATTTTTATTTAGTCAATTTTTAAATTTGAAAGAAGGTGACAGCTATGAAACATATTACTAAATTTATTGTTTTCATTGGTTTTTTTCTGATTGTATTTTATAATACAGCACATGCTGAAACCATGTATGTCTCTGACGTTTTAAAATTAACAGTACGAACCGGCAAGGGGCAAGACTATAAAATTATAGCGGTCATTCAATCCGGTCAAACGGTTGAGGTGCTGCAACCAGAGGATGAGTGGGCTTTGGTCCGGCTTGATGACGGTAAAGAAGGCTGGGTTTTAACCCGGTATCTAACCAGCAAAATAACAAACAATGTTAAATTGCAATGGCTTCAAAAAAAGCATAAAGCGCTTACGGTTCAGACAGCCACCCTGTTGGAAGAAAATACAAAAATTAAAGAGGAAAACAAGAACTTTAAAACAGATCTTAATAAAACCCAAAATAAAGCCGAAGAGCTCAATATATCTTATGAAGCTCTTAAGACCGAGTCTGCCGACTATATTAAATTAAAATCGAAATACGCAAAAACAGCTTCACAACTTGCCGAATATGTAGAAAAGTCCGAACTACTTGAAAAAGAATTAACAAAACTTGAATTCGGGCGAACTATCAGATGGTTTTTAGCTGGTGCAAGTGTGCTCCTTCTTGGTTTTTTAATAGGCTTCAGTACCAGGCGCCAGCGCCGAAGAACAACTTTGCGATAGAGCTGCTTGAAATGGAAATAAAAACCGATTTTTTAATAATTGGAAGCGGCATAGCGGGTCTTTCATTCGCCTTAAAGGTTGCAGAGTTCGGGAATGTTGCGTTAGTAACCAAAAAAGAAGCCATGGACAGCAACACCAACCTGGCTCAGGGAGGAATTGCGTCTGTCTTTGGCAGCTACGACTCTTTTGACCTTCACTTTCAGGACACAATTACTGCTGGGGACGGTCTTTGCAACATGGATGTTGTAAATATGGTTGTCAAAAACGGTCCGGATAGGATCCGTG
>RCNC010000995.1_pt1 | contig 18859 bp, 11 predicted proteins | sample 2041301 | NCBI WGS metagenome assembly RCNC01 (sample SAMN09708231, study PRJNA481090) | Marine sediment metagenome, whole genome shotgun sequencing project. | biome: marine sediment; feature: ocean; material: sediment; isolation source: Sewage treatment plant 13A marine sediment (STP13A) ...
AGAGATTAGAATAGATAAAAAAAGTATAAAATTAACACAACAATTGCGTAATGAATAAAATTGTTTCTCTGAAAAAGTACTTGGAAATTATTTATCTTTCTTAAAACCATAATACTTCATAATCTTCTCAAAGAGATCGGTATTTTCATAAAATCCTGAGAATTCTTCAGCTCCAGGGCCAAATGCATAGACAGGTACCATAACACTAGAATGGCTAGTGGTCCCATAGACTGCCTTCACAGTTCCTTCCTTAAAATCACCTCCAACAATAACCATTCCTCCCGTCTCATGATCAGCGGTAATTACTACCAGTGTATTACCATCTTTTTCAGCAAAATCAAGTGCTTCTTTTATAGCATTGTCAAAATCGATAACCTCGGATACTACATAATCAGTGTTATTCGCATGCCCGCCCCAATCGATTTGAGAACCCTCTACCATAAGAAAAAATCCATTTTTATTCTTTTTCAAGATCTGGATGGCTGTTGAAGTAGCTTCTGGTAGCATATCTCCTCGTCCTTGAAGATATGGAGGACAATGGTCAGCTGCAGCAAAACCTGCCAGTTTACCGTGTTTTACTTTTTTAATCTGATCCATATCAAACAAAACCTGGTACCCATTTTCCTTAAGTTGTTCAACCAGGTTGATACTATCCTTTCTTTGCATAAAATGGTTTGCTCCACCTCCTATAAATACATCAATATCTGTTTTCAGGAAATCAGCGGCTATCGCCTCATACATTCCCCTGTTTTCAACATGGGAAATAAAAGCGGCAGGTGTAGCATGTGTAATGGCACTTGTGGAAACCAGACCGGTTGCAAAATCGTTTTGTTCGGCATATTCAAGAATAGTGGGGACAACTGCCCCGGATGTATCAAGTCCTACAACTCCATTATTCGTCTTTACTCCACTAGCCATTGCTGTTCCACTTGCAGCTGAATCAGTAATATAGTTATCAGCAGAATATGTTTTCGAAGCCCCCATATGGGTTGTTCTTTCAATAGATAGCTTACCATGATTTGCTGTCATTCCAGCGTATAAGTGAGTCATGCCCATTCCATCTCCAATCAGGAATATCACATTTTTTGGTCTTTTCGTTTTGCTTGTATCGTCACTATCTGAAACGAATGATCCAAAAACAAGTATAACTACTGAAACAGTAAAAAGAATTAAGGTAAATTTTTTCATTTTATGATTTAATTTTGGTTTTAGTTACAGCAAAAATAATTTAATAAGTTTAAATACTTATCCTCTTATTCAAGATATGCTAAAACCATACCAATTTTTTATTCAATAAAGAGGTGGATTATACTTCTTGCTATTGGAAAAGCAATAAAAGATCATTTTGTTGGCCTTTTTCCCACAGTTTTTCAGGAACAACCTTCCAATTCATATTGCATTTTGGGTCTACCGTACCTTTGTTTTCAATCCAACGCATCATATAGAATCTGAGATCTTTATCTGTTGAAAATACAATCCGCGAGCTCAAGTCTTCAGCTGGAATCCCTGCTCCTCTTGTTAAATGGCCACCCCCTCCATTTCCACGGTAGGAATTTATGGCTACTTTATATTTGGAATCTAAACTAAACGCCGATCCATCTGACATTGATATAATTTCCACCCTACTACCCTCAGGTCTCTGAAGATGAACCACGTACTTAATCCCTTCAGCTGAATCATAGTTATAATAATTGGTATACAATCGGTAATATGGAGACCTGGTATTTTTAATAATTTCACCTTCTTCATTGGTTTGAAACCGCAATAGATTAACTGAGCTATCTTTCATCCTGTTAAACCATGAATTGTAGGAATATTCGAGGTAGTCTTTTATTTCTTTTCCACTGAGCTCCATTGAATATAAAAAGTTTTCATATCTATATATTTGAAACAAATCTCTTACATAAACCTGCCCTGAATCGATAATAGAATTCATTGAAAGAGGTGCCCCAAAAGAAATATCAGCACCTGTCACATCCAGTTGTACCTGATGAATCAAATCCATATAAGGACTATCCCCAAAGAGTGCTTTTCGTGCCAGAATTGGTTCAGTAAATATTCCTACTGGTCGGGATACATAATTCTCTATAGTGGTGTAATCTGATTTAAACATTTCTAAAAATTCTTCATCCGGTTGCCAATCCGAAAGAGAAACCAATTTCCCACTTATCTCTTTATTGTATCTTTTAGTCTCCTTGTCCCATTGAAAATCTATCGAAGCCACAGAAATCAAACGGGCACTACTTTTGGGATCAAGAACAAGTACCTCTTTGCCATCAGGGCCTTCTACAAATTCGTTAAACTCATCGTGATCATGACCGATAAAAATGATATCAAAACCTGGAACCTGTTGAGCGACAAGTAGAGAAGCATTGTCATTCTTCTCGGTTTCTTCTGTCTTACCTCCATAGGTAAAATTATGTCCGGAGTGGAATAGACCAATTAATAAATCTGGTTTTTCCTTTTTCTGAATTACTGGCACCCAATACTTTGCAGACTCCACCATATCCTCAAACTCTATCCCGTCCCATAGGTTTTCTGGCAGCCAGTGGGGAATACCCGGAGTAATTAATCCAAGTATGGCAACCTTCACCCCCTTCTTTTGAATTATATGATATGGTTTAAAATAAGGTTCATTCGTTTCAGTATTTATTGCATTGGCAGCAAGCCAGGGAAAATCAAACTCCTCATTTAGTTTATCATACACGGCATGGCCAGCTTCAATATCATGATTTCCAATGGTTGCAGCATCATAGTCCATATAATTCATCACTTCACTACAGATATGCGATAATCCTTTCTCTTCATAGTTTGAATAATAAACTGTAGGTTGCCCCTGAAGTATATCACCATTATCTAATAATATTACATCAAGCGACTGATCATTACGTTGGGATTTAACATAATTATGTACTTGGGAAAGAGAATGATCTGATTCCCTATTTCTGATAAAATCATACGGAAAAATTGCACCATGAACATCTGTGGTTTCAATTATACGCAGATGAACATCCTTCTTACCCAGGATCAAAGAGCAGGAAGAAGTAAAAATTGGTAATACAATAGCAACGAAAAATACAATCCTAAAATGATTTTTTCTCCTATTGAGTGATTTTTCCATTTTCTTTCAATTTACGAGTTGTTAATTTTCCCAAAACCTCCACCACCGGGAGTATAAATAGTCAATTGATCACCTTTTTGGATGGGATAACCATCAATACTACGAAGTGGCATTTTCTTGCCATCAAAGGTAATAACAAATTGTTTCCCTGCTTTGCCTTCCTCGCCACCTTTTAATCCATACGGATTAACAGACCTGTGTTGTGTTAATACAGAGAGGGAGACCGGAGCAAGGAAAGTAATTTCCCGAATAATACCATCACCACCCTTAAACCTACCCTTCCCCCCTGAGTTCTCCCTAATCCTAAAAGAATCAAGTCGAATGGGATACCTGTATTCCATAATTTCAGGATCGGTAATTCTAGTGTTAGTCATATGATGATGGACTGCAGATGCTCCATCAAAGCCATCACCTGCTCCACAACCTCCACATATAGTCTCATAGTAGCTAAACTCATCATTTCCAAACAATACATTATTCATGGTTCCCTGACTACACGACAATATTTCAAACGGTTTCAGTAATGTATCTGTAAGTCGTTGACTTAATTCAACATTTCCACCAACAATAGCTGGACATTTCTCGGCATCATCAGAATAATCAGGATTTAGCATTCCTTTAGGGATAATGATTTTTACAGGCTCTAAAATTCCATCATTTAGAGGAAGCTCTTCATCGATAAGTAGCCTCATTACATAAATAACGACACTACTTACTATTGCTTTCGTTGCATTCATATTTCCTGGATGAACACTTCCAGTTCCTGTAAAATCTATAGTACATGTATCTCCGTGGATAGTGATACTTACTTTTAGCAAAGTCCCATCATCCAGTTTTTCTTCTGCTTTATAAACTCCTGTTGGGATTTTCAACAAGGTCTCTTTCATTTTACCTGAAGCATATTTTTTCAGCAAATCCATATACTTTATAACTATATCAGAACCATGATTGGCAACAAGTTCCAATAAATCTCTTTCACCCGTTCGATTTGCTGCCAGGGCGGCATTTAAATCGGCTATATTCTCTTCAATGGCTCGTGTTGGATAAGATTGACTTGTAAATATATGGCGCAAACCATTCCAATTTGGTTTATAATTTTTCACCAGATATGTCGGGAGTATAACAACCCCCTCCTCAGCCAATGAAGTGGCATCAGGGGGCATTGATGCTGGAGTTTTTCCTCCAATTTCTGCATGATGAGCCCGATTTACCACAAATCCTATCAAAACCTGGCCAGAGGTAAAAACTGGAGTAACAAGAGTGATATCCGGTAAATGTGAACCTCCATACTTTGGGTGGTTTGTTATTATAGTATCCCCGGGCTTCATTTCAATTTCCTTTAGCAATTCACGTACACATGCGCCCAGGCCCCCAAGATGAACGGGAATATGAGGGGCGTTTGCAACAAGTTCTCCATTCATATTCAATAATGCACATGAGAAATCTAGTCTTTCCTTAACATTTACCGACACAGAGGTAGCCTGTAACATAGAGCCCATATTATCAGCAATAGACATGAAACGGTTTGTAAACAATTCCAGATCAACCTCCTGATAATGAATTTCCTTTCCCTTCCCTGCACTATCATTTTCCACCTTTACTTTCTTCATTATAGCAGTTCCATATGCATCAATTCTCAGAGCCCAACCTTCTTCCACAAGCCAGGAACTAAACTCATCAAGGATTAAAGCAAATCCGATAATTTCAGCTCCTGGAAAAATATCATTCCTGAAGTATACAGGTATTTGTTTCCAGTTTCCATTTACATTTGACCTTGTAAAGTGGGCTGGTTGTGGTGTATAAATTCGTAATTCACTAGTTTCCTGAGCTAATTTTTCAGAAATTGTGCCCGCAATTACCCTTATTGATTCAACTTCAACTTTTTCCTTCCCAGTCCAGTATCCAAATAACTGTTTATACCTTTTCCTAAAAGAACTATGTAAATAATCTGGATCATCGTAAGGTATATCTATTGTAGCTTCCTGGCCTTCCAGGCGCAGGTATGCAATTCTTTGCTTTATTTGTATTTTATTTTCTTCTACACCTTCGTCTTGAATAATTTTTAGTGCTTTGTTTTCCAATGAAAGAAAATATCCACCTATTTCATCCAAAACCCTATTAAGTGGGGTTAATATCTGCTTTTCTACAATTCGTTCAATTGAGGCTTTGCTTATTCCGAATGCACTCAGTAAGCCTGCATCTTTAGGTAATAGAATTTCTGAAATATTCAATAATTCAGCGATGGAGGCTGCATGCATTCCTCCTGCCCCACCAAAAGCTACCAATGAATAATCAGCAGGATTATAACCCTTCGATACAGAAACCATACGAATTGCAGAAGCCATTATTTCATTAGTAATTTGCAGAAATCCAGCTAAAATATTATCCCAATTTTTCTTTTCACCACTTCTTTCCTCAATAGCTCTTAATAATTCATCCAATTTTTGTTCAGCTGCCTCCAGAAAAACAGGTATTCCAAATTGCCTTGTATCCATTCGACCTGACAATAGGTTTATATCAGTAATGGTTAATGGTCCGCCAGCTCCATAGCATGCAGGTCCAGGATATGCACCAGCACTTTCAGGACCTACACAAAGCTTAAATCCATCGTAATAGCAAATGGAACCACCACCCGCCGCAACTGTCTCTATTGCAAGGGAAGGGCTATAAATGCTCGCATCTCCCACATCTGTCTCAAACTTATAATCAAACTGGCCGTTGAATCGGGCAACATCAGTGCTGGTTCCACCCATATCAAAAGAAATTAATTTCTGAAAACCAGATGCTTCTCCTATGGCTGCAGCGCCAACAACTCCCCCGGCAGGTCCACTTAATAAACTATCTTTTGGCCAGTATTGCTCATATTGTACCAGGCCTCCAGCAGAATTCATTACCAGGAATTTAGTCCCAGTGGATTTATTGGCAATATTGAAGAGGTAAGTGTGTATAATTGAAGACAAATATGCATTCACCACTGCTGTTTCCGAACGTGGGATATATTTAATCAGGCATGAAAGTTCTGTTGAAATACTTATAAATTGAAATCCAGCTTCCTTCAACAATCTCTTCATCAATTGCTCATGCTCATTATTCTTATAGGAGTTTAAGAGAGACACTGCAGCAGTATCATATTCCCCAATATTTTTCAATTCTTTCAGCCTGGCCTGAAGTTTCTTAACATTCAGTGGTTTCAGGATATTTCCAGAAGCATCAATTCTCTCCTTCACTTCAACTACCAAATCGTATAAAGGTGGTTTTTTTAGGACATTTCGGGCGAAGATATCTGGTCGTTGTTGATACTTAATACTTAGCAAATCCTGAAAGCCTTCAGTCACAAAAAATACAACTTTGGCCCCTTTTCGTTCAAGAAGAGCATTGGTTCCTTTTGTGGATCCAAGTCGAATTTCACTTAGTGGAATTACAATATTTAGTGGTGATTGAGTAATTAAGCGGGCTGCAAAAACCGGGGCCTCTTCACCAGAACTTAGCTCAAAACCAACATTCTCTTTGGGATAGATATCAGGAATATTTTCATTTAGTGATAGAATTTTAGTGATAGGATCAAACGATTTTACTTCTATGCTGGCATGTTCAACCCCAAGCAATTTAAACCCATAACCTTCTAGAATATCGTTATTAATGTTCCACTTTTCATCAATTAAGAAAGTCTTCTTATCAATCCTTTTTCTTATACTTCCTCGTATTGTTCCATTGCTAAGAACCTTTCTACGAGTATACTTACCGTTGTTATCTACTGCAATACAATCGGTAAAAGTTCCTCCCGTATCAACAAAAAGCTTAAACATTCTCCTTTTCATCCTAGACTGATCCTTTCCTCCTAATTCTGATAACATAAACTAAAACACTCAACCATATTATAGATGAAACAACATAATTTATTCTCAGTGAATAGTTGCTCAACAAGATATTTGCAGGTAAGATAGATTGGATTGCTTTGAGTATGTTTAATATTCCCAGCACAAGTGTTATCCACACAACAACCATCAACAAACTATTTGAAATAATTCCATTAATATTCTTCTTGCCCATTATTCTTGGATCATTAATAATTAACACCAGGAAGATGCTAATAAAAGGAAGTATTAATCCATTTAAAGCCTGCGCGAGAATTATTGCAGGAATAGGTTTTAAATTCGTTAAACCAAAACCAACTCCGACAAGTAAAACAAATCCCCAGACTGCCCTAAAATAAAGTGACTTCTCACCCCACTTTGCCTTATCCCTATGCTGAAAAAGACTTTTTGCGGTAAGAGCAGAAGCAAGAGGTGCGGTAATTGCAGAAGAAATCCCTGCTGCTAGCATTCCTATTCCAAATATCCAAACAGCTATTTGTCCGAGTGTTGAGCTTAATGTTTTAACCAAGGACTCAAATGAAAATTGTCCTTCAACAAAAGAACCAGTAATTAATACCGACATCGAAATAAGTCCACCTAGAATAATCGCAATACTAAGTCCAAACCTCATTTCTTTAATTGACTGGTTCTTATCCACAATTCCTGACCCAAGAAATAGATTATATGGAACCACAGTAGTACCTATAAGTCCAAGTACCAGGATACCAGCAGTTGAGTTTTCAGGGATGCTTGGGATAAAGGCTCCATGAAGTATAGCACCTATATCAGGTTTAAGTAAAATCGCAGTGGTAAAGAATGAAGCACCCATAATCACAACAATATAACCCATCAAATGTGCAATGCTGCGCAGTGAAGGCAGGCTTAGGGCAATAACTGCCATAAGGGCGATTCCCAGAACTAGAACCGCATTGTTCCATGGAATTAGGAATTTTAAGCCAGCTACAGCTCCTAATATATTTCCAGTTTCATATGCAGCTGATCCTAAAATAATTGCACCAATAACAAGAATTAGGATTATGGGTAGAACAGCACTTTCTTTATATCTAATAAAGATGGCCTCTCCCAGATTTTTTCCTGAGAAAATTGTAACTCTGGCTACTGCTTCCTGTAATACAAGGCAGGCTAAAGTTGAAAAAACAAGCGCCCAAAGAAGACCAAACCCATATTCAGCTCCAGCTTTTGAGGCTGTGGTTATGGTTCCAGGACCAATAAATGCAGCTGAAATTACAGACCAAAAGAGTATGTTTAATATTCTTTTCTTCATTCAGCAGCATTTCAAAAAAAATATTTATAGGATTTCGATACTTGTTTAATTATTCATCCATAAGATCATAAGCATCCTTTTTTCCTTTATCAACAGCTGGTAGTCCTTTAACCATCCATTCTGGTGCAGGCTTATCTTTCATATAATGATTATAAAATTGCATCATTCGTATCGCCAGGTCTTTTGTATTGGGTCTTTGCCTTAGATTGTGCGCCTCTTTATTATAACTCAACATCCAGGCAGGTTTATTCAATCTTCTGAGAGCCACAAAAAACTCTATCCCCTGGTACCAGGGAACAGCGCCATCTGCATCATTATGCATTATAAGAAGCGGAGTATTTACCTTAGGAACAAAGAAAATTGGCGAATTTTCAATGTATTGAATTGGTTTTTCCCACAATGTACCTCCTATCCTACTTTGAGTCTGTTCATATTGAAACATCCTACTCATTCCTGATCCCCAACGGATACCGCCATACGCACTTGTCATATTACTAACAGGAGCCCCGGAAAATGCACATGCATAAAGATCAGTTTGTGTCACCAGGTATGCTATCTGATACCCACCCCAACTCTGGCCGTTTAAGCCCAACTTATCTTTATTGATAAAATCGTTTCGATCAAGCAAAGCCATTGTTCCGCTAACTATAGCATTGTATGCACTTTGACCAGGATATCCAACCCTGTAAGGTATATCCGGAACAAAAATCAAATATTCATTGCTAACACAATAAGGTCTGTTGATAGTTGAACGACTGGGTGCCGGAACCATATGGCGATGAAGCCCATCAGAACTCCTTTCGTAAAAATAGACCAACATTGGATATTTTTTCCTGGGATCAAAATTTTCAGGCTTATAGAGAAGGCCCTGAAGTTCTTCATTATTGAATGATAACCATTCTACCAATTCAACTGTTCCCCAATTGTAATCACTTTGTTGTGGATTTGCTAAAGAAATTTGTTTTTCACCCTTAAAATTAAGGTCACTGACCCATAAATCGTTGTATACTTCAAAACTACCCTTTCTCCAGATCAACTTGTCTGCTTCTTTTGCTTTCATTGGCGGACCATAACTAAAATCAGCCATTATGAATTTTTCAGGAGTGGCTGACTTTTGAGCATTAACCTGATAAAATCCTGCCTGTTTAGTATATATTTGAAATGCGCTTAGCATCAGATCCTCTTTTTTTCCAATAAAGTCAGCTTCTCTATCAAGTTTTACATAACGAAACCGGATGTTATTCTTTCGACCATTTCCGGCTGTCAAATTAACTGGTTCTTGCTTTCCTGAAGGATCCATCTTCCAGATGTCAAATCTATCGTAAAGTAGAATATATTCATCATCTTCCATCCAGCCCGCATAGCCATATGGTCTAGGATCACTGGGCGAATCATGCAATTCGTTGTAAAAAGCGACAGGAATTTTACTTGTTAATGAAATAGATTCATTCGAACTTGTTGGCATTGAATACATGTTGCTATCAGCTACTTCGTACCATACCAGATATTTTCCATTTGGAGATAAAGATGTTCCGGACGGAGCCTTCTTAAGAAGCATTTTCTTTTCACCTGTCAAAAAATTAACTAAATAAATATCCTGGTAACGATTTGCATCCCAAGAAGCTTCCTTTCTGTAGGGTAGATTACTTACTCCTAAAGCAAGGTCGCCATTTCCTTTTAGATTTGGCCTAACTGTTGGAACCTCCTCTGTTGCTAACTGTATCATTTTCTTTGCATCAGGGTAGTATACAGCCAGATAGTTCTTCTCTTTTTCTTTTTTCACATTCAGTTTCTGCATTGGCTGCAAAGTTGGATCTTGCCAGCTCCAAATATCTAATTGATATTTTTCACTATCAAGCAATGTATCTTCTGGCTCTTCCATTGGCTTAAGAGCAGTTCCGAAAAAGAGCCTTTCTCCATTTTCCGAAAATCTTACTGCGCCAAACTCACTTACACTCCATTCCTGGGGAATGCTTTCATTCAGTGTATCAACAGCCAGTGTAGCTTTATCGTTTTTTTCTGACCAGTGATATAGGCTATATACTTTTACCTTGGCTGTATCACCACTATGAAGAAAGCCTAATTGCTTCCCTGCTTCATCAGCTACTACCTTCTTTGCAATACCTTCCTGTCCAAAAACCTCAATAGCCTCGGCTTTTTTAGTATTGAAAACAAAAGTTTTTGAGTAATCAAGGGAATCCTTGATATGTTCAATAAATCCTACAATCTTCCCATATTTTGATACTGAATAATTGGTAATATCTGAAAATGTTTTAGAATTGTTATTTAAGGGATTAAAAATAACCAGATCTGTTCCTTTTGCCTTTTTAATATTTTTTATCTCCTCTTTTAGATTTTTTGCCTCTTCTTTTGCAGCATTCTGTTCTTCCTCTGATAATTCCTCCTCCTCTTCTGTTTTTTCTTTCTTTTTCTCCTCTGGAATTATTTTTTCCCGATGATAGGCAAACCACTCACCTCCTTTTTCTGGAACCTGAAATGATTTAACTTTTTCAACTTTTGAAAGGGTAGCATTTTCCAGCATCCAGATTCCCAACGAGTCCTTAGGCATATCATCCTTTTTCTTCTTGTCCTTCTTTGCCTGACGGGTAGTTAAATACTGTGGCTTTATTTGAAAAACCAAAAATTCCGATTCAAAAGAAAACTTTGCTTTATACCCTCTTGGAATAGAATCCAGTTTTCTACTTATAACATTATATATGTGTAGGTACCCATCACCTTGCTGCGGATTTATCTCATAACTTACCCAGTTTCCATCATTTGAAATTTGGTAACCCGCCAGGTTTTTCCATGAATCGTAGGTTGAATGATCCAATGGAGGTTTATTCTCTGATTGAGAAAAACTTAGTGGAACAATTAAAAACCATAAGAACAAGATACTCAAAAAATTATTTTTTTTCATTTTGTATTGATTTAAGTTTAAGGTTGGTTATGCTATTATGAATTAGAATGTAAACTTTTTAATGTTTATAAGGTTTAAAATTTAACTGGCTAAGATAAAAAATTCAAAAATAAGATTGTAGATTTTCCACAAAAAAGAAAAACCCCACCAATGGTGAGGTTTTCAATTCTACATTCTATTTACTATTAGAATTCAAATACCAATCCAACAGCTATTATTTCTTTAAATTGTACTCTTGGTCCTTCTGCATCAAGAGTCCCATCACCCGTTGAGTCATAAGCAAACATAATGTTATCATCATAGATCAGGTGAGTTCTTATACTAGCACGTAAAAATTTATTTATTTTCATGTCAAGCTCCACTCTCCAATCCACATCAATATTTTGTGGATTTTCTAAATAATTTGAAAACAAATCCAGATAAGTCAAAAAGGTAACATTTTTAAACAATTCATGTTTATAGAAGAATTTAACATAGGCACCCAATTCGGTTCTAAACTTTTGTCCAGGATCAAGTCCAAAGGAACCTTCTGCCGACAATTGTTCATCGAGAACAATAATGCCTCTGTAAGTAAGTGGTGATAAAAAGATACTCATGTTCTCATTGGGAACAAAATCCATACCGGCTGAGAGAAACAAATTGGCAGGAGCCATAAAATTTGAGATTTTTATAGAAGAATCATCGGTATTATAACCAGGTGCCATTTGGGTTTTAAAATCCAGCAGGCCTGAGTAATACCAGTTTTTAGTTGCCTTATAACCATATTTTGAGATGAGACGTAACTTATCGTCAGTTTTGCTATAATCCTTTTTGATTACCTGGGCCCCGTATCCCAATTCAAACTGATTTGTCCAGCGGCTTTTCTCCTCAATTTTATTAAGATACAATGACAAATTCACAATTCCTGTCAAAGCATTATCACCACCAGCTGACCAGTTTGTAAACCCTGCCTGGGAAAAGTCAAGATTAAATTTCCCTCCAAATTTCCAGCCCATAATGGTATCTGTATTTTGAGTTCTGAGTTGTGATTCACCCTCATCAAACTGAGCGAATGCACTGTATGTAAAAAAGAAGCAAAGCGAAGCAAATATTAACTTTTTCATTGTAATATAATTTTAAATTTATCTAATAAGTCTATTTATCCAGGTGAATATCCATTTGGGGAAATGGAAAACTGAGACCTTCTTTCTCGAAGATTTTATAAACATTCTCATTCATCTCAAAAAAGACATCCCAAAAGTCCTCAGCATTAACCCACACTCTAACAGTTAGGTTGACTGAACTATCACCCAATTCTCCAAGACCAATAAATGGTTCTGGATCTTTCAATATTCTGTTATCTGCCTTAATTAATCCTAGAAGCACCTTCCTGGCCTTCTCAACATCATCACCATATGCAACCCCAAAAGTCCAATCTACCCTGCGAGTTGGTTCCTGTGAGAAATTTGTCAATGAGCTGGTAGATAATCCTCCATTCGGAATATAAACAACTTTATTATCAGGTGTTTTTAGAATGGTACTAAAAATTTGTATTTCATAAACAGTTCCCATATACCCCTGAGCATCAATAAAATCGCCAACTCGAAAAGGCTTGAAAGCTAAAATCATAACCCCTCCTGCAAAATTTTGCAATGTTCCCGATAAGGCCATTCCTACTGCTAAGCCAGCTGCACCGAGAATGGCAATAAATGAAGTCATTTGAATCCCAACCATACCCATCACGCTAATCACCAGCATGATTTTTAATAGTATAGAAATCAAGGTTCTAATAAAGGGCTCCAAGGATGGATCCCAATCCTTCTTCGCCAATAACCGGGATACGGCTTTATTAATAAGTTTGATTATCCAAAGACCAATAACCAGAACCAATAAAGCTCCAACGAGTTTTGGTCCATAGGTTACAAGTAATTCCATTGCTTTATCAAGCAGATCAGTTCCTGTTTGCATAGTTCCTTCCATAATATTATTTATTTAAAATTTCCCTAAAAAAAACAAAAGTAGATGTTTGAACTTCTGTATCAAATATTTGAATTAAAAAATTTGACAAATATATTTTAATTTAGTTTAAATTGAAATAATTAGATGATAAATAAAGATAAAGAAAATCTAATTTATGATTATTTGAATGGCAACTTTGAAAATACTTGCCCATTTTAAGGGATCTTGGATATTCCAGATTCATGAATTTAGTGAGTGTAAAAACTTATGAGTTTCCTTATCAATTTTCAATAAAAAATCTATATTTAGGGTTCAAAAAAGTAATCCAATGAAAGACCTTAATAATCTCATCGAACAATTCTACCAAATCTATAATAAGTCAGATTCCAAGCCCAACATTTTTTTTGCTCCCGGCAGGGTAAATTTAATTGGTGAGCATACAGACTATAATGGTGGTTATGTATTTCCATGTGCACTGAACTATGGAACCTATTTATTAATAAGGGAGACCCAAGATGACACCATTCGTTTTGCATCGACCAATATGGAATTTACTGCGAAAATTTCAATTTCTGGTCTTGGAGAGAAGCAAGGAAAAGAATGGGTAAATTACCCTATGGGTGTAATAGACCAATTGATAAAACTTGGTATTCAGCCAAAAGGTTCCGAACTTCTTTATTCAGGTGATATCCCAAATGGTGCCGGCTTATCATCTTCTGCATCAATAGAAGTAGTGACTGCTTATGCTCTGAATAAATTATGGAATGCAAATATCCCTAAAATTGATTTGATAAAATTATCACAAAAAGCAGAAAATGAATTTGTTGGCATGAATTGCGGAATTATGGACCAGTTTGCTGTTGGGATGGGACAAAAAGATTCAGCACTTTTTTTGAACTGTGATACACTTGATTACGAAAATGTACCACTGGTTTTGAAAAACTATAAGCTGGTAATATCCAATACTAATAAACGAAGAGAGTTGGCAGACTCAAAATACAACGAAAGAAGATCAGAATGTGATAAAGCTGTGGAATATTTGAATGAAAAGAAAAAAATCAGGAACCTAAGCGAATTGAGTCTTGAAGAATTTGAAGAAATAAAATCTGCAATTCCAGATGAAATCATCAGATCAAGGGCGAGGCATGTTATTTCTGAAAATGACAGAGTCCTTAGGGCAATTCCAGCCTTGAAAAGCGGAAATCTCGATTTGTTTGGCCAATTAATGAATGAATCTCATGATTCACTAAAAACAGATTATGAAGTAACCGGTTTTGAATTAGATACAATGGCGGAAGAGGCTCAAAAACTTTCAGGAGTTATAGGGTCAAGAATGACAGGTGCCGGTTTCGGAGGCTGTACTGTAAGCCTGGTTGATCAGGATCAAATTGATGGATTTATAGATAAGTTAGGGAAAACCTATTCAGAAAAAACAGATTTACAAGCTGATTTTTATGTTGCTGATGTAGGAGCCGGAGTATGTGAATTGTTTTTATAAATTCTTAATAATTAGAAAAGCTTTTTGGATGATTCATTTTATTGTATAATTGTTACTTTTGATTTTCTTAAATAAATGATAAAAAATTAAGTTTATTAACTAACCCTTAAAAAATCTTTTATGGAAACTGGTTTTTCTCTTGGATGGGTAGATTGGACAACCATGCTGATCTATTTTGCTTTTGTTTTGGGTATTGGGTGGGCTTTAAAGCGCTATATGAAATCCTCAAAGGCCTTTTTAGAGGCTGGCAGATCCTTACCTGCATGGGTAACTGGACTGGCATTTATTTCAGCCAATCTTGGTGCTCTTGAGGTAATTGGTATGGCTGCATCTGGTGCTAAGTATGGAATGTCTACAGTACATTTCTACTGGATTGGCGCAATCCCTGCCATGATTTTCCTGGCAATTTTCATGATGCCATTCTATTATGGATCAAAAGCCAGATCAGTACCCGAGTATTTGAAGCTTAGATTTAATGAAAAAACTCGTGGATTCAATGCATTTGCTTTTGCCATAATGACCATCTTTGCATCTGGTATTTCTATGTATGCATTGGCATTGCTGGCTGAAACCATCTTACCTTTTCACTTTTCTGCAAATATACTTGGATTTAATTTCACCCCTTTTGACCTATATTTAGTTTTAGGTGCTGTAATTGTGTTGGTTTATACATACCTGGGTGGCTTAACTTCAGCTATTTATAATGAGGTTCTGCAATTCTTCCTTATTTTCATTGGTTTCCTACCACTTGTTTTAATTGGATTGGTAAATATTGGAGGATGGGAAGGCTTAAAAGAAGGCCTCGAAATAGTTTCAGTCAACAATGGATACGAACCTGAAGCATGGCTACACACATGGAAAGTTGCCGGTAATGCAAGTGAAAATCCGATGGGTGTTGGATGGTTTGGTATATTAATGGGATTGGGTTTTGTTCTGTCATTTGGCTACTGGGGTACCAACTTCCTAGTTGTACAAAGAGCCATGGCAGCAGGTTCGATGAAAGCCGCACAGAAAACACCTCTTATTGGAGCAATTCCAAAAATGTTCCTTCCACTACTGGTTATTGTACCTGGCATGATTGCCATTGCACTTACTGCAGACCCTGATAGTGGATTTGCTCTAGCTACCAAGGGAGGCTCGTATGATTATGATAAAGTTATCCCTATGCTATTGGGACATTATTATCCCGTAGGAATTTTAGGACTTGGATTAACTGCCCTTATTGCCAGCTTTATGTCAGGTATGGCTGGTAATGTAACCGCATTTAATACTGTGTGGACCTATGATATTTATCAAAGTTACATTAAGCCGAATCAATCTGATAAACACTACCTGAAGGTGGGTCAGCTTGCAACCGTTTTTGGTGTAATTGTGAGTATTCTTACCGCCTATGTAGCACAGATGTTCAACAATGTAATGGACTTTCTGCAATTGATATTCGCATTTATTAATGCCCCTTTGTTTGCTACATTTATGCTGGGGATGTTCTGGAAAAAGACTACTGGTAATGCAGCATTCTGGGGATTAATTTCTGGAACACTAGCTGCAGCTGTTCATCACGGTCTAACACAGCCTTTCGGAGAAACTATGCTCGTAAAAGGAGGTTGGTTGGGAACTGTAGTTCATACATACCCAAGTGTGATGGCACAGAATTTCTGGACCGCGATTTATGCATTCACCACAGCTTTAGTAGTTACGGTGATTCTTACTTTTGTTACTACACAGAAAAAATCAGATGATGAATTAGTAGGATTGGTATATTCACTTACACCAAAGGTTAAAGATGATAGCAAACACTTCTACGATTCTCCTGTTTTCTTAGCAATTGTGGTTGGTGTAGTTGCACTTGCTCTTAGTATATATTTCTGGTAAAATAAAAATTTTAGTTATGGGTTTAGATATAAAAATTCCAATAGGTTTAATGTTCGCGATCCTGGGTGTACTACTTACCGGATTTGGTATTGCCACAGGTTCAGATGCTGAACTGTATCAGAAATCATTAGGCATCAATGTAAATCTTTGGACCGGACTCTTTATGTTGGCTTTTGGAATAATGATGCTTTTGTTGTCAAAATTCAGTAAGCCCAAAAAAGAAAAGGAATAGGTACACTTTTGAGAAACTGCAATAAGGAGTTATCTGCTTCCTATTGTATATTTCTTTCATGTGATTGAAACATTTATTCAGTAATTATCTTTCAATGATACTTTTGCTGAATGAGTGTTTCAATCATTTATTTTTTAAGGAACTTTTGAGTCCATTCAAGATTATCCTCAGTAACTTGTATTATATATATACCCTGAGATAATTCATAGGTATCAATCCTAATATTCGATTGATCTGATTTATAATCCTGGATTTTTCTACCGGCCACATCCAAAATACGAATTTGCCTATCCTTTGAAATACCATTAAAATCGAGTATTAGATAATCTGTTGCTGGGTTTGGATAAATCAGAAATGGGCTAGGATCATCATAAGGATCTTCAACCTTGCTTATGGAATTCAAATCCAGCAGTGACCAGGCATCAGGATCTAACATTATACTGCTAACTACACCTGGCAATTTAACCTGAAATACATCAAGGTTTGTTTTCTGATGTACCCTAATTATTGTATCCTTCTCCCCCATTTGAATTTTAAACTCAAGAGGCATTTTAAATAGCGGCGTTTGACTTGATGATGTTGTTTGAGTGGATTCAATGACTAAGGTATCATTACTTTGTCTCCAGGTAATATTGTAAAAAGGGTATCCTTGTCCAAAATACCATTGGTCAAAAAATGCAGTAAAATCCATACCTGATTGTTCCTCAATAAGCTCTCTAAAGTCCAGTCCAGTAGCTACTGAATCTGTGTATTTCGTTTGAAATTCCTTTAATGTATTAAAGAATAGAGAATCGTTATTCAACTCAAAACGCAACATATGAATTATGGAAGCCCCTTTTTTATAAGATAAGCGGTAGTCAAAAATGCGATTTACATTGTTGAGTTCTTCAAAGGGGATATACACGGATCCCTGTGGTTTTTGCTTTGCATATCTTTGCGCCTCTCCCATCCAGGTATCAGCTTCTTCCTGAGATCGTAGCATCTGCATAGCGAGATATTCTGTATAAGAAGCAAAACCCTCATTTATCCATATATCCTGCCATGTGGCACAGGTTACATTATCACCAAACCATTGGTGGCCAAGCTCATGGGCTACAAGATAATAAGTAAATGAGGAAAGGGTTGTCATTGTTTGATGCTCCATACCCCCACCCATTGGCGCAACACAATGACCATACTTTTCACTCTCAAAAGGGTACATGGTAAATAATTCCGAATACAATTCGATTAACTCTGCAGTTTCGTTAATTTCTTGATATTTCTGAGTTAGATACCCAGGGCTATTATATATATAATTCTGAATTAGTATAGAATCATCATGGCCTTCAGGATGCGCATATATGCTATAGTCCATATAATCAGCCACTGAAATTGAAATCAAATAATATGCTGTAGGGTAAAATGTTTCCCAATTGTACTTAACTTTTTGCCCAGGCAAACTCTCCACACTTTTAAGCAGACCATTTGACCCAGCCTTAAGTCCTTCTTTTGTTGTAATTGACACTTTAACAGAGTCAGCTTTATCCAGTAAATCTTGCTTACATGGGAACCAGTCTTTAGCAGCGTAGGGTTCAGAAAGCGTCCAGGTTACTTTTTGGTTCCAATTACCATCTTCTCCATTTGTCATTCCTGTAAAGAAACCTCCCTGTGGAACTATTCCATGATAGTAGACCTGTACTTCCAGCAAGGTCCCTATGCCAGGGATACTTTGAAGGGGAATGATTAGCAGGTCATTCTCATGAGTAAACACAACTAATTCAGAACCAATGCGAACAGAATCAATAAAAAGATGATTTGCCAATTCCAAATAAAATTCACTCAATTCATCTGAAACAACTTTAGAAACAACTATTCCATTCCCTGCAATCTGGGTACTCTGGTTATCAACTTCCACATCCAGAATATAGCTTTTTACATCATATTTGTTTAATTCAGTTGAAGCTAATCTTTCACGACCCTGTATTGCAGGCAAATATTTTTTGAATACAAGATTTTCCGTGGCTACATTCTTCTGAGCAGTGCCAGAAAAAATTACATAAAAGCAAAAGAAAACATTTAAAAAAAATCCCTTCATAGAATTCAGTTGATTAAATTTGGTTGGAATTTACTTAAAAAATAATTCCTGCAAAAATCATTCCG
>RCNC010000996.1_pt1 | contig 18849 bp, 14 predicted proteins | sample 2041301 | NCBI WGS metagenome assembly RCNC01 (sample SAMN09708231, study PRJNA481090) | Marine sediment metagenome, whole genome shotgun sequencing project. | biome: marine sediment; feature: ocean; material: sediment; isolation source: Sewage treatment plant 13A marine sediment (STP13A) ...
CAGCCTCCTGTGGTTTGGATGAATCGTTACCAACTCAAACTTACCATCAGGGCTAAAGGCTGACTCTCTTTCTATACACCCCCCGGGGGCCTTATCCCCTCATTAAATTCATTTCTTCCGGTGATCCCCAGGTGCAATCGCACTATCTTTGAGAAGTGGGTTTCCCGGAAGGCGGCCAATTGAGCGATCCCAACCATGACGAAACGCCGGACGATGCGGACGCGACTCCCCTCGAGATCGACGGGGTGCTGGATCTGCACATGTTTCCCCCGGACCAGGTGAAGGATCTGGTCCGCGAGTATCTCGAGGTATGTCTGGAGGAAGGGATTTTGGAGGTGAGGATCATCCACGGCAAGGGAATCGGGGTTTTGCGAACCATCGTATACAGTATACTGGATACCCATCCGGCCGTGGAATCCTATGCCCATCCCTCAGATGGAGGATCGTGGGGCGCGACTGTGGTGAAACTGAATCCGGATCGGCCCGGTAGCCCATGAGCAGGAAAAAAGGAAAAGCCAAACCCCAGGGCGAGGGCGGTGTGCGGAGGGGGAAACGCCGGTCCATCCGCTTTGAGGCCGAGGAACAGTGGCCGGAAGACCGCAAACCCGTTCGGGACGACGCTCCGCCCACGGTCCATCTGCGCAAATTGAACGTGGACGAGGCCCTCAGACGCCTGGAAACCCAGCTGAGAGCCTATTCCGCGCAGAGGACGCGGGAAGTGCTGGTGGTCCACGGCAAGGGCCAGGGATCGGTCGGGGGGATCTCGATCCTGGGGCCGGAGGTCAGGGATTGGTGCGACCGGCACCCCGCTCTGGTATCTTCCTGGAGAGAGGCGCCGACCCGCTGGGGCGGATCCGGGGCCATCGTGGTGGTGCTCGAGATATGACGGAAACGGGTGACATGACCATCGACCAAATCGTTGAGCCCATGCCCGCGCGCCTGGGGGAACGGGGTTTCCTGGCCGGATGCGCGGCCCTGGTCACCGGCGGGGCCCTGCGGATCGGCCGCACCCTCTGTCTGGCTCTGGCCCGCGAGGGGGCCACGGTTGTGGTTCACTACGGGACCTCCGAAGGGGAGGCTGCAGCTACCGTCCTGGAGCTTGAAGCCTTTGGTGGCAAAGCATTTAAGGTGCAAGGTGATCTGGCGGACCCCGAAGTCGCGGCCGGATTGGCGGCCCGGGCGGCCGCCATGGCGGACCGGCCCCTGGACATCCTCGTCAACAACGCTTCAGTGTTTTCCCAGGGCAGCCCCACCGACACGACCCTGGAACAGTGGGATCTGAACCAGGCCGTCAATCTGCGGGCGCCTTGGCTGCTGTCCCAGGCCTTCGCCGAGCAGTTTCCCGCCGGTGGGGACGGTAACATCATCAACCTCAACGATTTTCGGGCAGTCCAGCCAGGTGCGGACCATTTCGCCTACACAATCAGCAAGGCGGGGTTGCACGGGCTGACTCGAAGCCTGGCCCTGGCCCTGGCGCCGGCCGTCAGAGTCAACGAACTGGCTCTGGGGGCCGTTTTACCTCCGGAAGTGGCACCGGGAGACTACATCCACACCCTGAGGGAACAGACCCCTACGAAGAGATTTCCTTCATTAGATGAAGTAGGTCACGCAATGTTGTTCTTGCTTGGAAATAATGGTGTTACGGGGCAAACGATCTTCGTCGACGGGGGGCGTCACCTGACATGAATCCAGACAGAATCGAAATCAAGGACCTCCTGGTCCGGGGCGTGGTGGGTCTGAACGAGGATGAGCGCCGCAAACGACAGGACATCCTGGTCAACCTGTCCCTGATGACGGACATCCGGGGACCGGGGGCCAGTGACAGCATCGAAGGGTCCTGCAATTACCGCACAGTGAGCAAATCCATCATCAGGATGGTGGAGGCCTCCTCCTTTTTCACGGTCGAAAAACTGGCGACCGAGATCGCCCGTCTGGTACTGGAAGATAATACTGTGGAGGAAGTTACCGTCACTGTGGAAAAGCCAGGCGCCCTGCGTTTCGCCCGGTCGGTGGGGGTGACCATCACGCGGAATCGAAAAGACTTCATAAAATGAAGCAAAGTGTCTATCTGACCCTCGGCTCGAACGTAAACCCGGAGCGGTGCTACCGGTTGGCTGTGAAAAAGCTCGCCGAGCTGGGCGAAATCGCCGACGCTTCTCCCATCTACGAAACCGAACCCATCGGCCTGGAAGAAGGCGCGGACTGGTTTTTAAACGGCGCGGTCCTGCTGCTGACCGAGCTGGCTCCGGAAGAACTCAAGATCCGGCTGCAGGAGGATGTGGAAATAGCCCTGGGCCGGGTCCATCTCCAGGGAGAACCCTGGCGCTCCCGGCCCATCGACGTGGACATTGCGTTGTGGGACGATACCATCGGCGATATCCTGGGACGGCCGGTACCCGATCCCGGTATCCTGAAATACGTGCACGTGGCCTTGCCCCTGGCCGACCTGGCGCCAAACTTCATCCACCCGGTGGACGGCCGAACCCTGGCGGAAATCGCGGGCGACCTGGTGGGCAACGGGCCTTTGCCTGAAAACAGGGAAGACATTATCCTGGAATACTGAGATCACACTGGAGATTTGGAGATTCCATGCCCCGCCTGAAGAAACAGCTCATCGTCGTCGGTGATCGCCTGCTCATCCGTCCCGAAGAAGGGGAAGAGCGCACCAACGCCGGCCTCTACCTGCCCCAGACCGCCGTGGCGGCGCGCCAGGCCAAGGGTGGGTGGGTCGTGTCCGTGGGCCCGGGAGTGCCTGTGGTCAACCCCATGGACATGATGGACGAACACTGGGGAGAAACTGACGGCCCGCATGAACCCCAGCCGCGGTTCATGCCGATGCAGGCCCAGGAGGGGGATTACGCCCTGTTCCTTCACAAGGCCGCCGTGGAGATCACCTTCGAGAAGAAGAGCTACCTGATCGTCCCCAACAACGCGGTGCTGGTTCTGATGCGGGAGGGATTCAACACCGAGGCCCCGGGCTGGGAAGGCAACAGCAACTGAACCGGTTTTTTTGACCATATCTCAGGACAAAAAAAAAGAGGGCCCCCCGGGGCCCTCTTGACGTTTCGGGACTACCGGTAGTCCTTTGGCGCGGGGAACATCTCGTTCCACCAGTCCGGCCGGTCCTTCAGGTACTTGGCCAGGAAAGCCAGGATCGTGTCGTTCCACACGATGCGCTGCTTGTGATCCAGGATGTGATGGTCCTGTCCCTGGATCTGCACGTACTCGACCTCCTTGCCCAGGATCTTCAAGGCCGTGAACAGCTGATCGCTTTCGCCCTTGGGCACGTTGACATCGTTGTCGCCGTGCACCAGCAGCAGGGGCGTGGTGATCTTGTCGGCGTGGAACAGGGGACTCTGTTCCACGAACAGTTCGCGGTCCTGCCAGGGGAACGAGTTGGCCAGGGCGCGCGCGCCGTAGGCGTATCCCCACATGCCTTCACCCCAGTAGCTGGAAATGTCGGATATGCCGGCGTGGCTGACCGCGGCGGCGAAGATGTCGGTCTGGGTAATGATGTACTCGGTCAGGAACCCGCCGTAGGAAGCGCCCATGCAGCCCACCCGTCCGGGATCGGCGAAGTCGTGGGCGGCCAGGAAGGCCTTGGTACCTTCGATGACTTCGTCGGCCGTCAGGATGCCCCAGTCGTTGACGTGGCGGGCGGCGTATTCCTGCCCGTAACCGGTGGCACCGCTGGGGTTGGGCACGTAGACCACGTAACCCTGTCCTGCCCAGATATTCTTGGGGTAACGGCCGCCGAAATCACGGGTGATGGGGCTGGTGCCGCCGTAGTAGTAGACGATGACCGGATACTTCCCGGCCGGATCGAAGTCAGGCGGGTAGTAGACGAAACCGTCCAGCTCCATGCCGTCGGGCAGCGTGGCAACCCAGTTCTCGACCTGGCCGAAGACGACGTCCTGATAGCTTTTCGCACCCGGGTCCAGCAGCAGGCGGGCCTTGTTCTTGTCCAGGTCCACCACGAAAAGTCGATTGGGGGTCGTGGCGCTCGAGCCACGGGCCAGACCGACCGGGGCGTTGCGGGCCACGGTGAACTGCGAAGTGACCTCGAGCCCGGTGGTGACCCTTTTCCAATCGCGGGAATCCGGCTGGAAGCGGTAGACGCTGCCGTACTGGGTGTCGGTGGTCCTGGCGTAGATGGCGCCGTCGTGCCGCGACCAGGTGACCGACCCGACATCCGGCCGGAAATCGACCGAAACGGCTTCGGGCCGGTGGTTTTCCAGGTCGAAGAGATACAACTGGCCGCCGTAATCATTGGCCTGCATGCCCTCGGGCAGGTTGCGGCCCAGGCCGTCGAAAGCCGAAGGGGATCCTTGCAGACAAAGGGTTTTGCCGTCGGGGCTGAACGTGGCGCCGCCAATCCAGGGGTCGTCCAGGACCAGTTCCACGTCCAGGGTTTCCATGTCCATCAGCCACAGTTCGTTGGTGCTGAAGGGCCGCTGGGTGATGTCCGGTTCGCGGGTGAAGAACAGCATCTTCTTACCGTCGTCCGAAATCTCCCAGCCGTTGGCGCTGACGGGACCCGCGGTCAGCCGCCGGGTCAGGCCGTTGGGCACGAAGACCTGCATCAGATGGGATCGACCGCGCCACCAGGGCTGGCGGTCGGCGGGGTGCAGCACCCGTTTGACCTTGCGTGGGTCCTCGTCCGGAGAGCGGCTGATCCCGTAGATGATCGACTCCCCGTCGGGGGCCCAGGCCCAGCCGCCGAGTTTTTCCACGTCGGAAAGCACGGTTTCGGTGACCCCAGTGTCCAGATCGTGCCGCCACACGGTTGCCTTGCCTCCGGTGTTGGTCTGCCAGGAAAGGACCCGGCCCCGAGGATGCCAGGCCACCGATCCCGGCGCTTGCCCGTTGCGCCACAGGTGGACCAGCTGTCCGGATTCGGTGTCCCGGATTTCAAGCCACTTTTCCTGATCGTCGCCGTTGCGGTATTCACCCAACTGGATGGCCGCCAGGTCTCCGTCGGGCGAAAGGGCGACCCGGGAAATCCGCGGGGCGTTCAGGACCGTCTGGATGTCGGCCGTGCGCTCGGGGGAAACACCCAGCTCAAGAGAGCCCTCGCCCGCTTCCACGTCGGGGGTCACCGTCAGGCCCAGTTCCCAGTCGCCTTCGAGTTCGGGATCGACCAAGGTCCGCAGCACGATCCGGTGCTTGCCGATCGCCAGTTTCATCTCACCCTCGGCACGGGCGGGATTCTCCTCGTCGGCCTCCTTCTTGGACAGGACCAGGGGATCACCGTCCAGCGACGCTTTGACCGGATGTTCCCCGGTCACCTCCAGCGCCACTTTTTGCCAGCGGTCCGTCGTCAGATAGAAAGCCAGGTAATGCACGGCAGAGCCTTCGCCGGGCCGATCGAAACTGACATTCCCGTTGCTCAAGGATTTCGTCGCCCACTTGAGTTCATCGCCGTTTGGTCCGGGAAATTTCCGCCCCTTGGCCGGGACGGTGCTGCCCGGTTCCGCGGGCATATCGCCAAAAAGGTCCGCGGCCTTGACCCCGGCCAGGTCCTGGTCGTGAAAGGCGGGCAGGACCAGGGGCACCGCCGGCGTGACAAGGATTTCAGGGACGGGAATCGGAGAGGCCTCGGGGGCGGCTTCCGTCTCGGAGTCCTGGGCGAAAACGGGTGAAAACAGCAGGAGCCCGAGGATCAGGCCGACAAGGCCGAACAGGGGGTGGGAGCGGTCAAAACGCATGGCTTCTCCTGGGAGAAAGGTCTGGAAAACGGGTCCTAGATCGACTTCTGCACAATAGGGCACAGGACCAGATCGGCCAAACGATTCTCCACGGTGGATTCCGCTAAAATCTACCAAATTGATGCGATCTCGTGATCGGGTTTGAATATTTGGCCACAGCGGTTTTTGAAATTATGATATAGTGGCCGAAACTCGTCATAATTCGTCCCCGATAGAGGTCCAAGCCTTTCCCTGGAGGTACGTGAAATGTTTGAGAAGAGGTCTCTTGAAACCCCCAATTCCCGCCGGTGGCTGATTCTGGCGGTGGCCGGAATCCTGGCCCTGATGGCGGGAACCGCCCTGGCCGCGGACACCGACATCGTCATTACGGAAATCATGCAGAATCCCAATGCCTTGGGTGACACCGAGGGCGAATGGTTCGAGGTCTTCAACGGTGGCGGCACGCCCGTGGATCTCAATGGCTGGACCATCAGTGACAACGATACGGATACCCACCTCATCGCGGCCTCGGCGATCGTACCGGCCGGAGGATACGCTGTCCTGGGTCGCAACGCGGTGGCCATGGCGGGCGAAGGTGTGACCCTGGTTTACGAATATGCAGGAATCAACCTGGGCAACAGTGCGGACGAACTCATCCTGACCAACGCCTCGGCGGTGGAAATCAATCGGGTGGAATGGGACGGCGGGACCGCTTGGCCCGATCCGACCGGCGCCTCGATGATGTGGGACGAAGCGACGGCGGACAACAACGTCGGCGCCAACTGGTCCACCTCCACCGCTCCGTTCGGCAGCGGCGACCTGGGTACGCCCGGAGCGGCCAACGGCGGCGCTGCCATGCAGCCGCCCACCGTGGCCAACGTCTTTCACCGCTCCCTGCTGCCTGAGCCCGGGGAAACGGTCACGGTCTTCGCGACCATTACCGACAGCGACGGCACCGTCACCTCGGCCTCGGTGTTCTACCAGGTCAACGGCGGCGGATTCGGTTTGCTGGCCATGAGTAACACCGGTGACGACTACACCGCCATCATCCCCGCGGGGATCCTCGGCGACGCGGTCGACTACTACGTTTCGGCGACGGACAATGACGCCCAGACCTCGACCAATCCCGCCGACGCTCCGGTCGGCTTCTACAGTTACACGGTGGCCAACGGAGTGATCACGCTCATCGCGTCGATCCAGAACGATGTTCCCACCTACGAGAACACCGTTGTCCAGGTGCAGGCGCAGATCTACATCCCTGGGAATTACCAGGCCGATCCCACCGCGGTGAGCGCCTTCATCCAGGACGGCTCCGGCCGCGGCATGAACGTCTTCGGCACCACCCGCAGCACGGGCATGGACCTGCTCAACGACACCTCGGCCATCGTCAATGTCACCGGGCGAGTGGCCTTGTTCAACACCACCGTCGAGCTGGTGAACTACGAGGTCGAGCTGGTCAGCACGGGGAACCCCGCGTTGATGCCGGATATCCAGACCACCGGCGCCGCCGCGGCTCCCACCAACGAGGGAACCTACATCGGCTCTACCGGTCTGATCACCGCCATCGCTACGACCGGCGGCGGCAACCCCGCCCACAACTTCACCGTGACCGACGGCTCCGGTGATCTGGTGATCCGCATCGACGACGACGTCGTCGCCGGTCTGGACACCTGGCTGGTCGGCGACGAGCTGGTCGCCTCGGGCGCGGGTGCTGCGTTCAACACCCAGGGCCAAATCCTGGTCGGCCTGGCTTCCCAGGTCACCAACAACGGCCAAGGCCCGGATCTCACGCCGCCCCTGTTGACGGACGCGGTGCTGAGCAGCCCCCCGAACGTGACCCTCACCTTCAACGAAGCTCTCGATCCTACGACCGCCATCCAGCCGGCCAACTACCAGGTCTACCAGACCGGAAATCCGGGCGCGGCCATCGTGGTGACCGGCGCCAACCTGCAGCCCGACAACGTGACGGTGCAGCTGATCCTGGCTGGCAGCGCCAGCGGCATCTCCCACACGGTGCAGGTCGACAATGTCCAGGACGTGGCGGGCAATCCCATCGCGGCGGCGACCACCATGGTCATCCTGGAGGCCGGCGGTCCCGCGGACCTCGTCATCAACGAGGTCATGCAGAATCCCGCGGCCCTGGCTGACGCGGACGGCGAGTGGTTCGAGGTGTACAACGCCGGTGCCAACTCCGTGGACATGAACGGGTGGACCATTTCGGACCTCGGTTTCGATTCCCACTTGATCGACAACGGCGGCCCGCTGGTCATCGGTCCCGGGGAGTACAAGGTGTTCGTGCGCAACGCCGTGGCCATGGCCGCCGAAGGCGTGGCTGTGTTCTACGAGTACGCGGGCATCACGCTGGGCAACAGCGACGACGAACTGATCCTGACCGACGGCGCGATGGTCGAGCAGGCCGCGATCGCCTGGGACGGCGGCCCGATCTGGCCGGATCCCGTCGGTTCCTCCATGCAGTGGACGGGCTTCGGCGACAACAACGACGGGTCGACCTGGGCCAGCAACGGTCCTGTGTTCGGGACCGGCGACCTGGGGACCCCCGGCAGCGTCAATGACTGGCTCAGCGACGTGCCCGGTGCTGGTGTCGCCACCGCCCTGGGCGGCAACTATCCCAACCCGTTCAACCCCAGGACGAGCTTCAGCTTCAGCCTGGACCAGACCCAACAGGTGAGACTCGCGGTCTTCGATCTGCGCGGCCACAAGGTCGCCACGGTCGTCGATTCGATCCTGCCGGCCGGCCGTTACGAGCAGCAGTTCAGCTGGGACGGCACGGACGACCGTGGCGCTCCGGTCAACAGCGGCACCTACTTCTACCGGTTGACGACCGCCTCCGGCTTCAGCGAGTCGGGCAAGATGATGCTCCTGAAGTAACAGGACGTCGTCAGGTGACAAGCTGGTCCGGCCGCGGTTTCCCGGGAATCCGCGGCCGGACTATTTTCGGAGAGCCCATGCCTGGGGATCATGAGTTGATTTCCCAAGGAATTGCGCCCATTCTTGGCGGGTTATGAACATTACCCGACGCCTCAAACGAGTCTGGCTGTTTTTGATCCGTCTCCAACGGGAGATGGGTTACGACGATTGCATGGGTATGGCGGCCCAGATCTCCTTCTACACCATGCTGGGGCTGTTTCCCTTCCTGATTTTCCTGCTGTCCCTGCTGAGCACGTTTCCCCTGGGCGAATCCCTCAAGCCTCTGATGCTCGAGGCGCTCAGCGATCAGATGCCCCAGGAGTCGGCCGAATACGTGGCGGGCATCGTGCTAGAGCTTCTGCCCCATTACAGCCAGGGCATTCTGAGCATCGGCCTGGCGGCCTCGTTGTGGGGTGCGTCCATGGCCGTAGGCGCCCTGATCACGACGATCAACCGCGCCTACAACATCCGCACACGGCGCAACTACGTGGTCCAGAAGCTGATGTCCATCACCCTGGTGCTGCTGCTGTCCGGGATGTGGATGATGTCCCTGACCATCATCCTGGTGGGGCCGGGGATCACCCAGAACATCTTCGAGTTCATGGGCATCGCCAGCGAGACCAACACGTTCTGGACGAGCATCCGGCTGCCCATGGCCTTCGTCCTGAACCTGATCTCCCTCTCCATCCTCTACTACTTCGCGCCCGAGGCGCGCCAGAGATTCCTGAGCATCCTGCCGGGGGCCGTCACCTCGACCATCCTGTGGATGATGGCCTCGTCTGCCTTCCGCATCTTCCTGAGGAATTTCGGCACCTACAACAAGACCTACGGTTCGGTGGCCGGGCTCGTGATCCTGATGGTGTGGCTCTACATCTCGGGCCTGATCTTCCTGCTGGGCGCCGAAATCAATTCGCTGATGAAACGTATCGAGGACGAGGACTCGCCCAAGCGGGTGCGCCTACTCCGTTGAAAAAGGAACCAGGGAAATGACGACCAACATCATGACCGCCACCTGGACGGGAGGCCTGCGGTTCGTGCACCGTTCGGCTTCCGGTCACGCCGTGGTGACCGACGCCATGGGTCCGGCGAGTCCGGAAGGCGCCGCAGCCACCGCGGCCAGCCCCATGGAACTTTTGATCCTGGGCCTGATCGGTTGCACGGGGGTCGATGTGGCCAGCATTCTGGAACGAATGCGCCAGCCATTGGAGGGCCTCGAGGTGAGCGCCACCTACGAGCGGGCGGAATCCCATCCAAAGATTTTCACCAAGATCCACCTGACCTACACCCTGAAAGGCCCCCTGGACGAAAAGAAGGTCCGGCAGGCCATCGAGCTGTCGGAAACCAAGTATTGCTCGGTTTCCGCCATGCTGGGCAAAGCGGTGACCATCACCCACGAATATGCCCTGGTGGGCGAAAACTCCTGATTTTTTAAACGTTGCGGTTTCTTCTGGTCCCGGTCGGCTTCCGGAAAGATGGCCGTTTTTGTCCATTTTGATTTTTTTATGGGGAAACCTTAAACTGATGCGCCGGGTCAGACCCCGGCTTTTCCATAGCCGAGCCCTCATTCGCCCGAGGAGAGACCATGGCCCGCCGGTTCGCCCCGCTGATTTTCCTGTTCACTTTTTCCCTGCTGGCCTTCCCGGTCCTGGCTGTCGAAATCGACGCCGAACTCCAGGGAATCCTTCAGGCCAAGGACACCGCCGATCTGGTGTCCGTCCTGATGATCTTTGAAAATCCGGCCGGGGTGGAGGACATCCGTTCCGAAATCGACCAGCTGCCCCCCCGGGGGAAACGGCACCGGGTCCTGGAAGCCTTGCGCCGCCAGGCCGGGCGGACCCAGGCCGACGTTCTGGAGTTCCTTGAGGTCAACGCTCGCTCCGGCAAAGTGAGGCGCATCCAGTCGCTCTATCTGGCGAGCGCGGTGGCCTTCGAGGCCGAGCCGGGGGTGATTGCCGCGATGGGCGCCCTGCCCGATGCCGCCACCCTCTTTTTCGACAAGACCTATGACCTGACCCACGCCACCAGCCGGGACGCGGGTCCCGTCATCCCGTCTTCGCCGGCGGCGGTCGATACGGCGTGGGGCGTGCAGTACATCAAGGCCGACAGGGTCTGGAGCCAGCTGGGTTACACCGGCGCCGGCGTGGTGGTCGGGCACATCGACACGGGGATTTACCTGACCCATCCGGATCTGGCCTCGCGTTTGTGGGTCAATTCCGGGGAGATTCCCGGCAACGGGATCGACGACGATCTCAACGGTTTCATCGACGACATCAACGGCTGGGATTTCGGAGCCGGGGACAACGACCCCAACGACGACAGCGCCGACCCCGGGCACGGCACCCACACCGCCGGCACGGTGGCCGGCGATGGAACCGGCGGCGTATTGACCGGCGTGGCGCCCTCAGCCGTGCTGATGGCCGTCAAGGTCTGGCAGGACAACGGGGCCGGGGGCACCCTGAGCATGATCTGGGCGGCGCAGCAGTACTGCGTGGAGAACGGGGCGCGCATCATCACGATGTCCCTGGGGATCCCGGGCGACATCCCTGCCTATTTCATGCGCAACGAGCGGCTGAACTGCAACAACATCCGGGACGCGGGGGTGATTTTTTTCAACTCCGCGGGCAACGACCACTTTGTCTATTCACCGCCGATCGAACTGAGCCTCACGGCCCGCGTGCCGCCCCCGTGGCTGCCGGCGGGCTACTCCCACAGCAGTACGGGCGGCGTGATCACCGTCGGCGGCACCGGCTACAAGTCGGACGCGCTCTACACGGCTTCGTCGCAAGGCCCCGCCAACTGGGGCAACGTCGGTCCCTGGAACGACTGGCCCTACCTGCCGGGTCCCGGTCTCGTCAAACCGGATGTGGCCCTGCCCGGGGTCTGGGTCAATTCCACCGTCATCCCCAGCGGCTACAGCGGCGACACCTGGAGCGGAACCTCCATGGCCTGTCCCCACGCGGCGGGCGTGGCGGCCCTCATGCTGGAAAAGAATCCGTCGCTCTCGCCTGCGGGGGTCGATTCCCTGATGGAGATCTGGGCCATCGACCTGGGCGCTGCGGGCAAGGACAACGAATTCGGTTCGGGCCGCGTTGATGCCTTGACCGTGGTGGCGGCCACGCCCCCGGACATGGCTCCGGACCTGGTCTGGACCGATGTCTATCCCGATCCGGCGGGCAATGAAATCCTGGACCCGGGCGAAACCGGCGGCATCGCTTTCCAGCTGAAGAACGCCAGCCCGGTGGTCGACGCGAACGCCGTAACCGGATTGCTGACGGTGGCGGCCAATTCTCACGTGACCGTCGTCGATGGTCTCGCCGTTTTTTCCGACATGGCCGCCGGCGGCATGCCGGGCGACAACCTGGCCGATCTCTTCAGCCTGCAGGTCGATGTTGCGGCGCCCCAGGGTTTCGAATTCACCATGTTCCTGACGGTGACTTCGGGCTTGAATTTCCAGAAGACCTTCGACATCACCGGGGCGGTCGGACTGCCGGACTTCCGCACCCACGAGATCGGGGACATCTTCCTGACAGTCACCGACCAGGGGGGTATCGGCTACATGTCGCAGGGCGGCGGCGGCGGCCAGGGCATGGGCCCCAAGGGGGGGACCAGTGACCTCTATGTGGCTTCATTCTGGGCCGGGACGAGCTCCTCCTACCTCTGCAACCGCGACTACAATGGCCTGGGCACGGAGATCTACGAATGGGTCGTGTCGGATCCTGAACCCAACGGGCGTGTGCGGGACCTGGGGGCGTCCGGAAGTGACGAGACCTTCCAGGCCATCTTCACCGACGGGGGCCATGCCGACCCCCTGCCCTTGATGGTGGAGCAGTCCAGCCTTTCCTTCGCCGAAGAGAGCAGGGCTTCCTTCGTCATCCTGGAATACCGTCTGACCAACAACAGCTCCGAGGCGGTCCCTGCCTTGTACACCGGGGTCTATGGCGACTTCGACATCGGCGAGGACTCCACGCGGAACATGGGCCACACCGATCCCACCCGGAAGATGAGTTTCCTGTACGAGCCTCTGGGGAATTACTACGGCATTGTGTTGCTGGGCGGTGATCCTGCTCAGAATCTCACGGTGGTCAACAACCCCATCTACGTGTACCCCGAATTCGCGGTGACCGATGATAACAAGTTCGATCTCTTGACGGGAACTCTGTCCCATCACATCGGCCGCGAAAACGATGACTGGTCGGCCCTGACCTCATCGGTGATGAGTCTGGACGCGAACGGCGGCACAGGCACCGTGGTCTACGCCCTGGTTTACGGGGAAAACCTGGCCGACCTGGAGGCCAACGCCGATGCGGCGATCCTGGCGTACAATCCGGTCGCGCCGATCAGCGGCGAGGCCCCGGTCAAGGTGTTCCGCCTGGGACAGAACCACCCCAATCCTTTCAATCCGATTACGAACATCCGTTTCACGTTGACCAAGGAAGGCCCCGTCGATCTGTCGATCTTCGATGTGAGTGGCCGTAAAATCCGGACCCTGGTCAATGAAATCCGGGGCTCGGGCAACCACACGGCCACCTGGGATGGATTGGATGATTCAGGTTCCCGTGCCCCAAGCGGCATGTATTTTTATAAGTTGTTTTCCGACAATGACATAGAAACCCGTAAGATGATGTTGGTAAAATAGGGAGAGGGCGGATGGCCTTGTTCGCGCCATCCAGGATGTCCTCGGGCCTTCGGCCCTGCGGATTACCTGGATGGCGCGAACAAGGCCATCCGCCCTCTTTCATATTTACCACATCTTCTTGCAGGTTCTATGGCATGCCGAAGGCATTTGTGATATTATGTCAGGCCGAAGGGGGAAGATCCTTGAATAATTTGCCCCTCATCCCTGATCTCTCTGGGCCTTGGCGGTCCATTCATTTGTCCTGAAATTCATGCCATCGCATGAATTGAAGGTGGTTTTTGCACCTCATCGAGGGAGGTTTCCATGTCCTTCAAGACTACCCTGTTCCTGGTTTTGGCCGTGGCCTTTGTGGTCGTCGGCTGTTCGAACCAGGACGATCCGGCGCAACCCGGGAACACCGGGCAGCTCACCAGCGCCATTCTGCGCGGTGAAATATCGGAGGATCAGCTCGCTTTTGAATTCATCGCCAAGGTCGGCGATGGAGTTGACCCGGACCAGGGGGCCCTGCTGGTGCGGGGACGCAACCTCTCCTATGACGGCGAGCTCGGCGTCTTGAGCGTCGACCTTTCGGTCTACAACGACTCGGAGATGGGTTATGACGAACCGGTCGGACTGACCTTCATGCAGTTCATGCCCGAGGGGGTCACCGTCCTCAATTCTGACAATGATCAGAATGGCGCCGGCGCCCTTGTCCTGTTCGAGTTCGAAAACGACGACCTTACCTGGAGCCCGGGCGAAGAGAGCCTGGCCCGCGAGGTCCAGTTCGAAATCGCCTCGGGAACCTCCTTCGGTTTCGTGGCCCGCATCGACGTGGGCATGGCGCCGGAAGGCGGCACCATCGGCGGCATGGTCTGGCACGACGCAAACGGGGACGGCATCATGGATGCCGACGAGCGCGGAGTCGGCGGCGTAGCCATCGCCTTGCACGCCGGTGACGACGCCAGCGTCGACCCGTTGACGAGGGTGATCACCGCCGAGGACGGGACCTACCGCTTTGCGGGGCAGGACGCCGGTTACTATACCGTGGTCCGCCTGCCGCTCGAGGGTGCGGTGGGAACGACCCCTCCGGAGATGGCCGTCATCCTCGTGGAAGTGGACGGCGTGGTGTCCGATTTCCTGTTGGCGAATTTCGGCATCCAACGTGCCGGCGGTCCCGGTGACGATTTTGTCCAGGTCGGGGACTACGTGAACGCCAAGGGCCGCTACGAGGCGGATCCTTCCCGCCTGGTCGCGGACATTTTCAACGTCTGCCATTGCGACGATGTGGCCAAGCACGATGGCGACGATGATGATGACGGCGACGGCGACGGCGACGACGGGGACAACGACGACTGTGGCGAGTGCGACGGCAAGATGACCGAGCTTACCCTGCGCTACCATGGCGCCGACGCCGCCAACATCAAGGTCTACAAAAAGGACAGGCCGGAACCCGAAAAGATGCTCTTCGAGGGTATGGTCGACCCGGGCGAGGACTTCGATTTCGTCGGGGACGATAATCACGGCACCATGGGGTCCAAGATCACGGTGTGGATCGACGATGTCCTGAACACCGAAATCCATACGAGTTGTTCCCAGCCCATCAGCGTGGGCATGGTCAGCGGCGGCTTCGAGATCGTGGCCGGAGTGAGTCGCCAAGGTGGCCCGCTCTGCCCGCCGCCCTGCGACGATTGCGACGATTGCGAAGACGGTTGCCGCGACAACGAGTGTTGGGGACGCCTGGCCGGCCCGATCACGGGCATCAATTTCGAGGACCGTTACCTGGAAATCATGGGCACCCCGGTCTACTTCCACCAGAAGACCGACTGGGATCCCGATGAGTACCACCCGGGCCTCCGGTTCCGGGTCGACGCGACCCGCGATCTGGAAGCCCGTGATGCCGACGTGATGGCCTGCCGTCACCCCCGGTGGTGGAACGGCAACCGGGACCGGGTCAAGGGATTCGTACAGGAAGTCGTGCGCGGAGATGACGACCGGATCACCGGCGTCGTCATCCTGAATACCCTGGTGGTCATTGATCGCGACTAGGTCAACCCGCAATAAACGGGCTTCGGCACCAAGCCGTAGTTCCCGAAAGGAGCCATAGATATGATACGGAAATTTAGTCGTGTCCCCGGCGGACCGACCCTCACCATCGTGGCGCTGTTCATCCTGGCCCTGGGCCTGGCGGGTTGTTCCGACGACTCGCCCACCCACGTGCCCGCGGGCGGCAACGATCCCACGACCGGCGTTTTCCACGTCGACCTGGACGATGACGCCGATTTCGAGATCATCTCCGCCAAGAACGGCGATCCGGCCGATCCCATCGAGGGGCCCTTCGCCATTCTAGGCCGGAACATCCGCTACGATTCGGAAAACGGCGCCCTGGTCATGGACCTCAGCGTCAAGAATCTGGGCGAGAACACCTTCGACGAACCGGTCATGCTCACGTTCCTGAGCCTGCTGCCGGACGGCGTCACGGTGCTCAATCCGGACAACGAGGAGAACGGGGCCGGTGCGGCCATTACCTTCGAGTTCGAAAACGATGACAACCAGTGGACGCCCGGCGAAGAAAGCTTCGGCCGCGAGACCCGTTTCGGGGTCGACGAGGGCGTCTCGATCGGTTTCGTGGCCCGGCTCGACACCGGAATGGGCGGCGAAATCATGGGATCCGTCGGCGGCATGGTCTGGGATGACGTGAACGAAGACGGCATCATGGACGAAGGCGAAGCCGGCGTCGAAGGCGCCATGCTCGAGCTGTCCGCCGAAGGTATGGAGGCGATGACCACCCTGTCCGGTGCCGACGGCACCTATCGCTTCGACGATCTGCCCATGGGGTTCTACCAGGTCGTCAAGAAACCGATGGACGGCATGGTGGGAACCACGGCGTCGATGATCTACGTGGTCCTGCTGGCCGAAGACGGAACGGTCGCCCCCTTCCTGGCCGCCAATTTCGGCTGCACGACCGAAGAAGTCGTCGGCACGGCGGTCATCAAGGGCAAGGTCTGGAACGACCTGAATGGCGACGGCAACGTCAACGACGGTGAGCCCGGCCTGATGGGCGTCACGGTCAACCTGACCGGCGACGCCATGGCGACGGTGACCACCCTTGAAGACGGCACCTACGCCTTCACGGACCTGTACGCGGGCTCCTATGAAGTCGCGAGCGTCGGTCCCGAGGGCTGGGTCCTGACGACAGGGTCCCCGATCCAGGTGGTCCTGGTCGCCGATGACGAAGTGTTCAACGAGGCCAGCTTTGGCTGGATGGAAGAGGTCGCGGGCGGCACGGCAATCATCAAGGGCAAGGTCTGGAACGACATGAACGGCAACGGCCTGTTCAACGATGGTGAGCCTGGTCTGGAGGGCATCACGGTCAACCTGGCCGGCGACGCCACGGCGACTGCGACGACCGCTGCCGACGGTACCTACGCCTTTGAGGGGCTTTCTGCGGGTGACTACCTCGTGACCTGCATTGGGCCCGAGGGGTGGAGTGCCACGACGGCCAACTTGATCCGGGTCACCCTGGACACAGATGACCAGATCTTCAACGAAGGCAGCTTCGGTTGGATTGAGTAAAGCGCGGGCGGTTGACCCGCGGTCATTCCTGCTGAACCAAATAGCCCGGATCCTGATGGATCCGGGCTATCTATTTTTCTTCCCAGTATGATTTGTGACTGACAGCTATCTCGAATCGGTTATGGTCCAAGGGAATGACCATTTTTGAATCCTGTTATTCGAGGAGACATCAATGAAATCCCATTCAAGAGTAGCCTTCATCGCTCTAATGTCTTTTCTCCTGTTGGCTCTTATTCCGGCCGGCCCGGCTCGGGCCCAGACGGCTGAACCCGCCCCGGTTCCATCAGCGCCCGAGGGCCCGGATCGCAGCGGATTTACCTTGCTGCTGACGATGGGTGTGGGATTCCAGAAACTGGATTCCCATTTGGATTGGAAAACCGGTCTGGGCGGTCTGAACCTGGGGATCGGGGGATTCGTTTCCCCCAAGGTGGCTGTCATGTTCAGGTTTTCCGGAACCAATGTCAGATATGGGAGCAATGACAATTTCTACAGGGAGGGTGATGTCGTATCCGGCGTCTTTGGACCTGCGGTGCAATATTGGGCCAGTGATTCCTTCAATTTCGAAGGAGGCCTTGGAGCGGGAGCCATCAGCTTCGAGCATGGGGGAAGTAGCCGGGCCGTGGGGGCGATCCTGGCCGCCGGTTGGTCTTTCTACCACAAGAAAAAGAGCAGCCTCCAACTGGGCGTCGAATACTCCTATGTGGGTTCCTCTGGAGGAGCCCAGAACTTCATCATAGCGTTTGGCTGGCAGCTCCTCTAGCTATTGCCGTCCTTTGCTTGACGGGACAGGTGGTATACAAAAAGGGATCGGGATGTCCTCACGCCTTCGGCGCTGCGGATTACCCGATCCCTTTTTGCATCCAACCTATCGCGTCAAGCCAATCTACTCGACTTGCATCATGAGGAACTGCTGCATCCCACCCCGCTCGAGATGAAACACCGCCGAGGAGCCGAACTGCAGATCCTTGACCAGGGTCTTCAGGCTCCGCAGCCCCTTGACCGGCATGCCGTTCAGGGAGTAGATCACGTCGCCGGGCTGGAAGTGATCGCCCAGCAGGCTGACGTCCACGGCCAGGGCCGCCACGACCACGCCCTCGGTCTGCCGGGTCTTGAAGGGCAACAGCCGGGCCGAGTCCTTGTCCAGGTCGATGGCCAGGACCCCGATCTTCTTCACCAGGTTGCGCTCGTCGCTGATCATCTCGAAGAAGCGGTAGTCGGGGTCCATCCGTTCGACGACCTCGACCTGCTTGGTGAAGGTCCGGCCGCCGCGCATGACCTCCAGGGCCACTTCCCCGCCGATCGCCTTGTTGTACAGGTTCACCTCGAACTGCCGCGCGTTTTCCATCGGCTTGCCGTCCAGCGAAAGGATGATGTCGCCCACCTGCAGCCCGGCCTCGTCGGCGGTACTCCGGGGAAAGACGTCGCCCAGGATCACGCCCCACTGCTTCTCGATGCCCAGGGGCTTGGCCACCCAGGGGTTCAGGGTCTGGGCGTTGACGCCGATCATGCCCCGCTTGACCCGGCCGGTGGCGCGGATCTGGTTGAAGACGTTCTTGGCGATGTTGCTCGGCACGCTGAAGCTCAGGCCTTCGCTGCCGCCGCTCTGGGAAAAGATCAGCGTGTTGATGCCGATGACCTCGCCCCGGCCGTTCACCAGGGGGCCGCCGCTGTTGCCGGGGTTGACCGCCACGTCGCTCTGGATGTAGATCATCGGGTTATCCCGCTCGAGCTGGCGGGCGACCGTTGAAATCACGCCGAAACTGACCGAGTTGGTCAGGCCCATGGGGCTGCCGAAGGCGAACACCAGTTGGCCCTGGAACACCTCGTCGGAATCTCCGAGGGTCAGGTAGGGCAGGTTCTTCCTGTCGATCTTCAGGACGGCCAGGTCGGTTTCCTTGTCGGTGCCGATGACCTGGGCGCCCACGATGTCGCCGCCGGTCTCCAGGATCGAGGTTCCAGCCGCAAAACCCAGGGCCTTGGGTGAAAGCCGCACCTGCACCCGCTTGGCGCCCTGGACCACGTGGTTGTTGGTCAGGATGAACCCGC
>RCNC010000997.1_pt1 | contig 18838 bp, 15 predicted proteins | sample 2041301 | NCBI WGS metagenome assembly RCNC01 (sample SAMN09708231, study PRJNA481090) | Marine sediment metagenome, whole genome shotgun sequencing project. | biome: marine sediment; feature: ocean; material: sediment; isolation source: Sewage treatment plant 13A marine sediment (STP13A) ...
GCATTTTTGGTAGCCTCATCAATGGCTCCTTTCCGCTGGCTCTGTTCGTCTTTTGAATTTTTAGGCATGGAAAAGGCTTCCATGATCCTGTTGAAAGCAAGGGTGTCCTCATCCACCAGGGCCATCAATTCTTCCTGTATGTCCTTGCCCCTATCTGCCCATTCAGAGAATTCCTCCCAGCGATCATCCCAGCCTCTTTTATGAGAGGAGAGATTGGCCACCATGGTTCCCAGAGCTGTTCCAAGGCTTCCCATGCAGGCGCTGATCGACCCCCCACCAGGTGCCGGTGATTCGGATGCAGTTTCTTCCATGAAATCCCTTAATGACATACCTGCCAGTGAATCTGGCCGGTCCCCCGCTATCATGTACTCAATTATCTTTTCTTCCGGCTTAAAAGGATAAAGATCATCCAGTCCCATGGATTTAACGGCAATTTTGATCAGTTCCATGTCAGAAATCCCGACAGACCTTTTCTGTTTCCTGAGGAAATAACGCCCCGCATCCAGCATGGCTTTCAGGGGTATCAATCCCACCAGTTCCGAACCACTTACCCTGACACCCCTGGCTTCTGCCCTTTTAAAAACCTCGTCAAATGCCACATGCACAGGGGTAACAGAGATATTGGTTAGATTCATGGAGATCTGAGCGATCCCGTATTCCTTTATGTACCATCCAATGGCCTTAACTTCCTTGAGACTTCCGGGTATCATCACCGTGTTTCCTTGCGCGTCCCTGACTATCTCCCCGGTAAGGGGATTCCCTTTTCGTTTTGTCCTGCCCCTCTCCCGTACATCGAATGCGATGGCATTGGCCCGGCGGGTAGAAGTGGTATTCAGGTTGATATTGTAGGCCACCAGGAAGTCACGCGCACCGACCGCAGTGGCACCAGTAGCCGGGTTGAATTTCGCCGGTCCGAAATCCGGTTTCCAGTCCGGGTCTCCCAGCTTAGCCTGGAGTCCCTCATATTCTCCTGAACGAACGGTTGCCAGGTTTTTTCGCTGTGCTGAGAAGGCAGCTGACTCATAACAATAAACCGGGTACTGCAGCTCCTCACCGATTCGGTGGGCCAGTTTCCGGGCATATTCTATGGTTTCCTCCATGCTGATACCTGCGACGGGTACCAGGGGACAAACATCCGTGGCGCCAAAACGGGGATGTTCCCCTTTATGTTTGCTCATATTGATGAGGCGAGTGGCCATTTTAACTGCCCTGAAAGCTGCTTCAATCACATCATCGGGTGATCCTACAAAAGTCACCACGGTCCGGTTTGTTGCCTGTCCCGGATCCACATCCAGCAGTTCTACTCCATCTACAGATTCAATTTCATTCGTGATCTGTTTGATCAGGTTCATATCCCGGCCTTCGCTGAAATTCGGCACACATTCAATAAGCTGCTTCATCATGGTATAATTATCATTTGAATTATTTGGCTAGGGTCCCGGATCCAGGATCTCTCCTCCCAGGATCACCGTATCAATCAGATCACTCCCATAAGCATAAGGAAGGTATGCAAGTCCAGGTACTTCCCTGGTAATGATCACATTTGCTTTTTTTCCCCTGCAGATGGTTCCGTGAGTTTCCTGCAATCCCATGGCATAGGCAGTATTAATGGTTACCGCATTCAGGACTTCTTCAGGCAACATCCTGAGTTTTATGCATCCGAGGGACATAATGAATTTCATATCGCCTGAAGGAGAACTGCCCGGATTAAAATCAGATGCCAAAGCAAGGGGTAATCCGGCTTCTATCATCTTCCTCGCCGGCGCATATTTGAGTCCCAGGAAAAAAGAAGCTCCCGGCAGCAATGTAGGCATGGTACCAGAACCAAGCAGGCACTCGATCTCCTTATCACCCGTAAACTCCAGGTGGTCCACTGACAGGGCCCGGTATTTAACACCGGTCTGTATTCCCCCGGAGAATTCAAGTTCATTGGCATGGATCTTAGGTATCAATCCCCTGGCTAAGCCGGCCTCCAGTATCCTTTCGGTTTGGGGAACCGTAAAAAATCCCCGGTCACAGAAAACATCTATGAAATCAGCCAGTCCCTCGTCAGCAACCGCAGGTATCATTTCCTCTACCACCAGGTCAACATACCTGTCGGGATCCTCTCTATAGGCAAGTGGAAAGGAATGGGCTCCCAGGAAGGTGGCTTTTATATCAATGGGAGTCGTCTCCCTTAGCCGGCGTATCACCCGGAGCATTTTCAGTTCGGCTTCCGTGCTCAGCCCGTAGCCGCTTTTTATTTCAACGGCCCCTGTTCCCAATTTCATTATCTCCCTGATCCTGGACAGGGACACTTCATACAGTTCTTCTTCAGTAGTCGCCTGTAACAGTGCAGCGGAATTCAGTATTCCCCCACCTCTCCTTGCAATCTCCTCGTAAGACAGTCCCCTTATCTTATCCATATATTCTAGCTCCCGACTGCCTCCATAAACCAGGTGGGTGTGCGAATCGCAGAAAGCAGGCATAACGAGTTTCCCTTCTGCTGAAATTTTATGAAGGCCTGGATTAGACTCTACGATTTTGGCCAGTTCAGGATCATCCATATGACCAAAACCGGCAATCTTACCATTAATCATATATAACCAGGCATTCTCTAGGGAACTAAGTGCTGCCATATTACCACCTGCAACATATGGACGCGGTTCAGTTTCCGTTAGCAGTAGAGATTTTATATTCCTTATCAGCAAATCCATATAATGATATTCACCAGCGAAATTAATTAAATCAAATATTAATTCCGGTATGTTATAGAATAGGATGGCCTTATCCTAAGAATTGAATCATTTTACCAATGAGTATCCCGATATAATTACCCAGGGCATAGCCGACAAGGCCAATGATCAGCCCTGGCAGTATGATCTCCCGGTTCTTCAGCGAGGTAGCTACAACCGGTACGAATGGAGGTGACATGGATAGGGCGACGGATATGATCAGAAAATTATCCACATCCACTTTAAAGATTTTGGAAAGGATCCCATGCAAAAGCAATGCACCTGGAACCACCAGCAATATATATAACAGTAATGGCATGGACTCCATACTGAACATACTGATGTCAGCCATGGAAGCAAATACGAGGCAGAAAACAAGGATCAGGTAGATCCCGCCCTGGAATGATTTTTCAATTTGTTTAACCCGCGGGATAAATGAAGCAGCAATTCCCAAAGTAGTAATACCCAGGATAAGCAGGGCTGTATTCAATTCCTTAAAAAATAACTGGCTTATTCCGGCAGAGATGCCCAGGATCAGGATGGAGAGTCCAACAGCAGCCAGCAATGGCATAAAGATCCGGCGGGAAAATATGCTGTCGTAGGACTCATATTTATCATGATAAGATTCCCTGGTATCCCCAACTTCTTCCTGGTCGGTCTGTTTGTAAGGCCGCATGAACAGCAGGAAGAAGCGTTGTGCAATGGTCATCAGGAATAAAAGTGTGAAGGCACCAACAACCAGGTCGTAGGTCTGGGTAAGGATAAATACTTCCGGCTCCATATCCAGGGCGAGACTGATGGCTGCAGCATTGGGGGCACCACCTGAATAAAATCCCACCAGTACACCCGATACTTTCCAGATATCAGGGATCACATCCCTGAAAAGGAAATAGCCCAGGATTACCATAATAATTACAGAAGCAATGCCAAGCACAAGGGAAAGCATGGTTTTTCCAGCCATTGAGACCCACTTCCGAATATCCAGCGAAAACAACAGCAGCGGGATGGCCAGGATAACACAGATAGAATAAATGTTTTCCTGGAAAGCTGCGATGTTTTCCGGCAGGATACCTATATTGCCGATCAGGAGTCCCATTCCATAACAGATAACAACGGTACCTATCCGGTTTACCAGGGTATACTTTTTATCAAGATGTAAAATCAGGACGGGGAACAGAACGTAGAAAAGGACCAGCAGTAAGTGGTTCATGATCTGGTTCTTGATTAGTCACACTCATCGAAACTTTTGCTGTATTGATCTATGGCACGCATGCTCATGCCCATGCTCGAGAAACCACCATCGTGAAAGAGATTTTGCATTGTCACTTTCCTGGTAAGGTCAGAAAACATAGTAATGCAATAATCGGCGCAATCGTCCCCGGTAGCATTCCCAAGGGGTGACATGCGTTCTGTAAAATCGATCAGGGTGTCTATCCCCTTTACACCGCTGCCGGCGGTGGTGATGGTAGGGGACTGTGATATGGTATTGATGCGGATCTTCTTGTCCCGGCCATAAATGTATCCGAAACTGCGGGCGATTGATTCCAGCAAAGCCTTTGCATCACCCATATCATTATACCCATAAAGGGTGCGTTGGGCAGCCACATAGGAGAGTGCAATCACAGACCCCCAATCGGCAATCGCATCATTTTTCCGGGCCAGCAAAAGAAGCTTATGAAAAGACAGCGCAGAAATATCCAGGGTTTTTAGGAAAAAGTCATAGTTCAACGCATCATATGGCAAGCCTTTCCGGACATTGGGCGACATGCCGATAGAATGCAGGATAAAATCAACCTTGCCACCAAGGATCTCCATGGATCTCTGCAGAACAACCTCAACATCCTGGACATTTGTGGCGTCGGCCGCAAGCACTTCCGATCCGGTTTTTTTAGCCAGTTCATCCAATGTGCCCAGGCGCAGCGCCACCGGGGTGTTGGTTAAAGTAAACCGGGCACCTTCCTCATGGGCTTTTTCTGCCACTTTCCAGGCAATTGACATGTCATTAAGGGCTCCAAAAATAATCCCTTTCTTGCCTTTTAATAATCCGTAAGCCATGGTTTTAATATTTTAGGATTGGCTGTAAATATAATAAATTGATTTTACTCGTTTGCTCAGTTCAGCAGCTCGCGGGCATTCGAAATGGCGGCCTCCGTAAGCTCCTCACCACTGAGCATCCGGGCGATCTCGAGCACCCTGTCCTCATCGTCAAGTAACTTGATATCAGTGATGGTTGCTCCATCCTCGTCGTACTTGTGCACCAGGTATTGGTAATCTCCTTTCCCGGCAACCTGGGGAAGGTGAGTAATATTGATTACCTGCTTTCCCTGTGACATCTTTTTGATGATGGCCCCCACCTTCTCTGCAATTTCTCCGGAAACTCCTGAATCAATCTCGTCGAAAATAATCGTAGGCAATTCCCGGGAATCGGATAGGAGGGATTTAATGCTCAGCATCAGCCTGGAAAGTTCACCACCTGATGCTATCTTCGATATTTCCTGTGGTTGTACCTGTTTATTGGCCGAGAAGAGGAACTCAACTTCATCCTTTCCATTTTCGAAAAAGTCATCCAGTTCACTGTGCTCGACCCTGAACAGGGCATTGGGGATGCCAAGGACTTTCAGCATTCCGTTAACCTCAGTCTCTATCCGGGGCAGGATGTTTTTCCTTCTGCTACTAAGTTCAGCAGCCTGCTTTTCAAGCTGGTCCTTTTTTTCTGTCAACTCTTTTTCCAATTTTTCTATCTGTTCGTCATAAGAGGCAATATCCTGTATCCTGGCATCGAGTTCCTCCTGAAGCCGTATAAGTCCATCTACATCATTTACCCCGTGTTTCTGCATCAGGTCAAACAGCATATCCAGTCTTTCCCTGACAATTTGCTGGCGGCCGGGATCCATTTCGATATCAGTACCGACTGTCTCAGCCTCATCTGCTATGTCCTTCAGCTCTATCATAGCCGACCTGATCCTTTTGTTGAGTTCGGTAGCTGAGGGATAAAATGCAGCAATGCTGTCCAGGGCATGTATGGCTTCAAGCAGTTTGCTGACAACCGAGTCTTCCTGGTCTGAAAGCAGGTAATACACCTGGTGAAGGTTCCGTTTGATTTCCCCGGAATGATCAAGGGTCTGTAACTCCTGCTCAAGCCCTTGCTGTTCACCGGATGACAGCCTGGCTTCTGCCAACTGTTGATACTGGAATGTATAATAATCCAGATCTTTCTTGGATTTAACAGCCTTTTCTTTCAATCCAGCCAATCCGGATACCAGGTCAGCAAACCTGTGAAATTGATCCTGGTAGGCAGATAAAACAGCACGGTTCCCAGCCACGGTATCTAAAACCATCAACTGGAACTCATGGGTCCCCATGTGCAGGTTTTCATGTTGGGAGTGAATATCAACCAGCCTGGTTCCCAATTCTTTCAGCAAGTTCAGATTCACAGGTGTATCATTGATAAATGCCCTTGATTTTCCCCCGGGGGAAATTTCCCTTCGAATGATCAGATGATTATCATAATCCATATCATTGACCGTAAAAAAGCTATGGTATCCATATGGACTGATATCAAAACTGCCTTCTACTATACATTTTTTCTCCTTGTCCTTCAGTACAGATGTGTCAGCCCTGTTTCCCAGCAAAAGTGAGAGAGCGCCCAGCAGTATCGATTTTCCTGCCCCGGTTTCTCCAGTGATGATGGTGAATCCAGGCCTGAATTCAATTTCCAGCTGCCTGATCAGTGCATAATTCCGGATTTGAAGCGATTTTAGCATAATGATGGTTCGTACAGGTTCTCCTGATTAATGTCAGAATCAGGAAACTATCGGCTACAAATGTAATCTTTTTAGGGCTGAAAAATACGAAAAATGGAATTCACAGGAACAGGCAGGCAGATTAATTTGCGGCCGACATATTTTCATATTTGGCCTTGTTCGCAGGGTCTATTTCCTGAAGGATATTGATGGCACGCTGTTTCTCCTCTGTAAAGGATTCTGAAAATATATTAACCATCTCATCAGCTTTAGCATCAAGGGTGATCTGCAAGAGGTGCATGAAAGGATCAGGTTTGGCACGGTATATTTTCTGCAGGTCTTCCAGACCTTGTGCAATCACGGCCCTGCCTTCTGTCACTTTCTCATCCATTACGTCCAGTCCCAACCTGTGAAATTTGTAGTTGAAATCCCGGATTGGCTTATAACTGTCGTTCAGGATATCGTTGACCAACCAGTACCTGTTTTTATGGTCCAGGCTTTCAAATGGTTTCCACCCCGTCTCACGAGCATTCTGCGCGTTGGTAACAATATTCTCAGCCTGGGCAAGAAAAGGCGATCCGCCCTGGTAAGAAAATGAATCATAATCCATTCCCATAATAAAATAGGCCCAGAATGCAAGGATGGAGGTAAGATTGGAGATATGTTGCGTAGCGTCAAACTGAAGGGGTTCAAATTCAACATAACGGAAATGGATATTATTATCCACATAATTCAACACGGTTGAACTGTAATTGGTGTTGAATATAGGTCGCCTGGACATGATTTGCAGTGTTCCCCTGAATTCATCGGCCGATAATTGTTCGGTGATGTTGAACATGAAATTGCAATCTATGCGCTCATCGTAGGCATATACATGGTTGCTCCAATTCGTATTATTCATGAATTCATAGATGGCAGTCTGTAGGGTTTGGAATACCTGCTTATTTGTTCCCTGTATCTGTTGGGTCACGATCTGTATATTGCACCTGAGTTCCTGGGATTTTACCCATCCACCCATCAGCACCGACAGGCTTATCACAAAGACCAGCTTTCTGCTTATGTTAAACATATTCAACCAGTTTTTCAACGATGTCATTCGCCACTTCCCTCTTAGACTTTAACTCAAAATACCGGATATTATTATCTGTATCAATAATAGTGATTTTATTTGTATCAACGCCAAAACCTGCACCCTTATCATTCAGGGAATTGAGTACTATGAAATCGAAGTTTTTCCTTTTCAGCTTGCCCTGCGCATTTATTTCTTCCTGGTCAGTTTCCAGGGCAAATCCCACAAGTACCTGATCCTTCCTCTTCCTTTTGCCGAGTTCGGCTGCAATATCAAGTGTGGGTACCAACTCGAGGGTAAGGTTTTCCTTGGTTCGTTTTACCTTGCTGTTGTACTTCCTGCCGGGTGTATAATCTGCTACCGCAGCAGTCATGATCCCTGCCTGGCATTCCCCGAAGAGAGCCAAACACTTCTCTGCCATTTCATTGGCTGAGGTGACATCGAAACGGGAAATCCCTGGGTGAACAACCTCCAGGTTTACCGGTCCACTCACCAGCAAGACAGAGGCACCTTCTTCAGCACAGGCTTCAGCAATCGCATATCCCATCTTCCCGGTGGAATAATTGCCAATAAACCTCACAGGATCTATTTTTTCGTGGGTGGGCCCGGCTGAAATCAGGATCTTTATTCCGTATAACCTTCCGGGCTTATTTTTGATCATCGCTGGATGAGGCAAAAAACGATTGCACTTTTTTAAGAATCATATCCGGTTCCTCCATCCTCCCCTTCCCGTAGAGGCCGCTGGCTAATTCCCCTGTGCCAGGCTCAATGATCTGGTTGCCATAGGATTGAAGGATCTGGATATTCCGGGTTGTAGACGGATGCTGATACATATCCAGGTCCATAGCCGGTGCAAGGATGACAGGAGATTTACATGAGAGATAAGTCGTCAGCAGGAGGTTGTCAGCGATGCCGTTGGCCATTTTGCCAAGGGTACTGGCCGTAACAGGTGCGATCAAAAACAGGTCTGCCCAGATGCCCAGGTCAACGTGTGAATCCCACTGCCCGTTCTGACCTGAAAAAAAGTCAATATGAACAGGTTTGCCGGACAGGGCAGATAGCGTAACCGGGGTGATAAATTCTTTGGCCATCGGAGTCATGATAACCTGCACTTCAGCCCCTTCCCTGACAAGCAAGCGGACAATGGTTGCTGTCTTATAGGCTGCGATGCTGGCGGTCAGGCCAAGTAGTATTTTTTTTCCTTGCAGCATTTTTGCTGAAAGAGATTGAATATTTATAAATTCTCGGGCTCAGGTTCGGACATCCGGTAATAGATGTCATCATCCAGGAACTCCTGGGTAGCGATCAATGTTGGTTTGGGAAGCCTCTCATAATATTTTGAAATCTCAATTTGTTCCCTGTTTTCAAAGACTTCCTCCAGGTTATCTGTATAGTAAGCAAATTCTTCAAGTTTCCTGTTTAGCTCCACCTTGAGTTCTACGCTGATCTGGTTCGCACGCTTGGCAATAATCATAACCGTCTGGTAAATGTTGTTGGTTTCCTGATCCAGCCGGTTCACATCCCTCGTAACTGTCGTAACAGAAGCTTTTGATTTTTTGTAATCCATGCTCATATGATAATTTGTTATTTATTGACCGCTTAAAACGTTTTCATTCGGAATTTCTTTCAATGCTTCATCATATATCCTGTCTGCCTGCTGCCTGTAATTGCTCTCAGGGAATTCTCCTACGAAGGAATAATACTCATCCACCGAATCCTGGTATCTTTCAACCTGCCTGGTTACAATACTGTTTTCGGCCAACAGGAAATGTGATCTCAATAACAGGAACATGAGTTCTTCCCTATGTTCCGTATTAGGGAATTCATTCAGGCTGTTCTGCAGGGCTATGATGGATGCCCTATAATCTTCCAGGTTATAATAAAGTTTAGCACTCAAATAGGATTTTTGTACCAGCTTGTTACGCATCTCGTCAATAATGGTTTTGGCTTCGGCAATTCGCTCACTTGCTGGATACTTGATCATGAACAAGTTGAAATAATTAACGGCCTGTACTGAATTCTGCTGATCAAGTGATGGTTTAGGAGACAGCTTGTAATGACAATAGGCAACCATATAATCTGATTCTTCTGCATAAACACTGTTCGGGAAATTAAATGCGAGGTTCTTGAAATGATGCCCGGAAAGTATATAATCCCTTTGATTGAAATAACTTTTGGCCTGGTAATAGAAAACTGTATCCGCCTTGGTTGTGCCCCTGTAAACCGATGAAATCTGGTCGAATAAGGTACCGGCTCTTACATATTCCTCATCTTCATAATATTCCATCGCCTTGGTAAATTTCAGGCGATAATCTGGACTTTTCAAGAGTTTTTCGTAGCCACTACAGCCTGAAAACACCACTAAAACAGTGAAAACCAGCAGAATAATATGATTCCTGTTGAAAAACATCGTGCAAAAGTACATTATTATGTGATGAATTGAAAACGAAACACTTAATTAATTAATGTATCCAACGTTTTTTAAGCAAAGATTATTTTCCGTTTTTCTGGAATATTAAAAAAACCTAATTTTGTCGGATTACTAAACCGTCGGATTACAAACCAAAAATCAACACCGTGGATATTTTTGATAAATTTAAAGAAAACAGAGGGCCCCTTGGCCAGCACCAGGGAATTGGCCATGGATATTTTTTATTCCCCAAACTGGAAGGCGAGATTCACCCCCGGATGAAGTTCAGGGGCAAGGAAGTGCTAACCTGGAGTTTAAATAATTACCTGGGACTCGCTAACCATCCTGAGGTAAGGAAAGCGGATGCTGATGCAGCACTGGAATACGGGCTTGGATATCCCATGGGGGCCAGGATGATGTCAGGACAGACTGCCAAGCATGAGGAACTGGAACAGCAACTGGCCGATTTCGTTGGAAAGGAGGCCAGTTACCTGCTGAACTTTGGCTACCAGGGTATGACTTCCGTCATTGATACCCTGCTGAGCAGAAATGATGTTGCGGTATATGACTCAGATTCACATGCCTGTATCCTGGATGGCCTCCGAATGCATATTGGCAAACGTTATGTCTTTCCACACAATGACATTGCCAACCTGGAAACCCAGCTGGAGAGGGCAACTAAACTTGCTGAAAAAACCTGTGGCGGGATCATGGTTATCACAGAAGGCGTCTTCGGTATGGCTGGTGACCTTGGAAAACTGGATAAAATTGCCGCATTAAAAAAGAAATTCAACTTCCGGCTGGTGGTTGATGATGCGCATGGATTTGGGACCATGGGAGCCACCGGGGCAGGTACCGGTGAGCATTTCGGCGTACAGGATGAGATCGATATATATTTCTCCACATTTGCTAAATCAATGGCTTCCATAGGAGCTTTTGTGGCAGGAGAAAGGGATATCATAGACATCCTGATGTACAATATGAGATCTCAAGTATTTGCCAAGTCCCTTCCCATGCCCCTGGTAATCGGTGCCATGAAGCGGCTTGAACTGCTGAAATCAATGCCCGAGTTGAAAGAAAACCTATGGAAGATTGTACATGCTCTTCAAAGTGGGTTGAAAGAGAAAGGATTTAACCTGGGTATAACGGAATCTCCGGTAACACCTGTATTCCTGGAGGGTGGGGTTGCAGAGGCCACCAATGTGATCGCAGACTTGCGTGAAAACTACAAGGTTTTCTGCTCCATGGTTATCTACCCGGTTGTACCCAAAGGTGTGATCATGCTGAGGATCATCCCAACTGCTATTCATTCACTCGAGGATGTGGAATATACCATAAAGGCATTTTCAGAGGTTGCCGCTAAATTACAGGCAGGCACTTATCCCAAGGAGCCTCCCAAAGTAGTATAGCCGGGTCAGGTTTTAGCCGAACATTCAGGTTCCTGCCGTATCTCCGAACAGGTCAATTTGAAGTCGGGGGGTGTACCGGAATCCATGCAAAATGGCCAGCCTGGCTGTCATTTTCATGCTCTCACGCAAGAATTCCTGGGTCCCTCCGACAGGCATAAGAAGCACATCTTCGGGTTCTATGAATGACAGGTGATCAAGAAAATCTTGCCTGATCTCATCTATATCCGACTCCCGGGTAATGACGAATTTCAGCTGAAAATCCTTGTTTGACTTTCTTTTGGGAGGAGTTCCTGGTTCGTCCCCGTAATATGAACCCTTCTGCATACAGGCATTAATATATTTTTGCAAGGTGTCAGGATTGCGCCGGAATTTCTTGTGATCCCGGATATAATTTTGTTCAACAGGATATTCGAGCATCCTGTTTTTCTTCGCATCCGGATCGGAACTTTTCAGTTTTGGGGATATTGAGAAAAGATCTATATGCGTAGCCAGTTCCGGAATAAATAATACGCCGTTTGTTTCAAGTGTGATGTGAAGGTTCAACTCCCTTTTTAAAGACCTGGCCAGTTCCACCAGTGGCAGGGGCTGGAGGGTCGGTTCTCCCCCTGAAATGATCACATGCCTGATTAATCCCAGGTTTGCCCTGACCAGGTCCACCACCTCCATGGTATCCATGACATCCACTTCAACCGGAAGATGAGAAGCATACGGTGTATCACATATACTCACTTTCCCCTCCGGAGTGGTCCATGTACAACGAAGATTACATCCGCTGGTCCGTATAAACAGGACCGGGATACCAAGCATTTTACCTTCCCCCTGGATGGTTCCTGGAAATGCATAGCCAGTATCAGGTGCATGCTCCATCAGCCGTCCCCCGGCTGTCCGGGTTACCGGGAATATGCCGTTTTTTACAAGTTTGATCTCCATTGATTATGACTTATTGTCAGTTTTGTGCAAAATTAGCAGTTTTCATCAAAAGGTATGGATATTGTAATGTAGGAGACATTATTTAATTTTGAGATTATATTTATTTGAATCAGAATTTTAACCAGATTAGCATAAAAACAGGAAATGGAATTATTTAAATCAATTGGTGACCTGCATGAGGACAAGGAAAAGACATCCGAACCAACATCATCTGAAAAAGTACGTTGCCTCATTATTGGTTCCGGTCCGGCCGGTTATACTGCTGCCATATATGCAGCTCGTGCCAACCTTTCACCGGTACTTTATGAAGGCTTACAACCAGGCGGTCAGTTGACCACTACTACAGATGTTGAGAATTTTCCTGGTTATCCTGACGGGATCTCGGGTCCCGTGATGATGGAAGAACTGAAAAAACAGGCTGAACGGTTTGGGGCCGATATACGCTGGGGACTGGCAACCGCTGCAGACCTGTCAGCACAGCCATACAGGATTACCATTGATGACAGGCACATCATTGAGGCTGATTCCGTGATTATTGCTACCGGGGCCACCGCTAAGTACCTGGGAATGGAATCCGAGCAAAAATTTATGGGCCATGGGGTCTCTGCATGTGCCACCTGTGACGGATTTTTCTACAGAGGAATGGACGTAGCTGTCGTGGGTGGAGGAGATTCAGCCTGTGAAGAAGCCCTTTATCTATCCGGTCTTTGTAAAAAAGTTTATATGATCGTTAGAAGGGATGTCTTCCGGGCCTCTAAAATTATGGTGGAAAGGGTACTAAAAACTGAGAACATTGAGGTTTTGTTTGAGCATTTGCCCAAAGAGGTGGTAGGTGATCAGAATGTGAATGGAGTCATTGTCCACAATAAAAAAACCGGCAAAGATTACAAGGTCGAGGTTGAGGGATTTTTCCTGGCCATCGGTCACAAACCCAATTCTGACATATTTGCATCATACTTGCGTATTGATGATGTAGGATATATACAAACCACCCCTGGGACATCAAAAACCAACCTGGAAGGTGTATTTGCCTGCGGGGATGTGCAGGATGCACACTACAGGCAAGCCGTCACGGCAGCCGGATCAGGTTGTATGGCTGCCATTGATACCGAAAGATACCTTAGCGAGAAGGGTCTGTAAAACCAATAAAAAATCCCATTACATTCCGTTGGTCAACGTATTCATGTTGTTCATGGTCGATTTATGCCGGTCAATAAACATGTGGATAAAATTAAAGTATCCAGGAGCTATCAGTATGGAATATTTCTTAAATTTTAGGTTATCAATTTATGAAATTTGGATGACGCTGGTACAATAATTCAGGAACTGGTAGACAACTCTCTAATAGGGATTTATGCAACTCATCCCTCAGGCAAGATACTGTATGCTAACAGACAGGTTATCACAATGTTGGGCTATAAAAACCTGGATGAATTAAAACAGAGAAACCTCGAGGAAGAAGGATATATTAACCAGTACGATCGCGACGAATTCAAATCCATTCTGCAAAATGACGGCATCATAAGGGGATATGAAACTGCGTGGACACGAAAGGACGGGAAAAAAATCATGGTCAGAGAGAGTGCCCGGGCAGTTTTTGATAATAAGCTCGAAGTGGTACGTTATGAAGGATTGATTGAAGATATTACCGAATCAGCCGAATCAGACTCCGTAGTCAGGGAAAGGAGTGAAATGCTGGAAGCGGCTTTGATACAAAGAACTGCCCAGCTGGAAGCAGTTAACAAGGAACTGGAAGCCTTTTCCTATTCTGTTTCACATGACCTTCAGTCCCCTATCAGACACATGCAGAGCTTCACAGAGTTGCTGGAAAAGAGAAACCGTGATACCCTTGACGAGAAAAGCAAGCTCTACCTGGAACACATACTTGGATCTATAAACAGGATGGGGCGCCTGATTGAAGATCTACTGACATTTTCCAGGGTCTCAAGCACCAGTATTAGCAAGGTACGATTCGACCTGAAGGAGCTTGTTGATTCTATTATCAATGAAGATTATTCCATACCGGACGGGGACCGAAAAATCAACTGGGATACGGAACAACTTGGCATTATTGAAGGAGATCCGAATCTTTTAAGGCAGGTATATTCCAATCTCATATCCAATGCTGTAAAATATACCCGAACTGTGGAGAATTCCAGGATAGCTTTCGGATTTTTGAAGGAGTATGGGAAGGTGCTTTTATCTGTCAAGGATAATGGTATAGGCTTTGACAACAAATTTGCGGAGAAGGCTTTTGAAGTTTTTTACCGCTTGCATAAAGAAGATGAATATGCAGGCTCAGGTGTTGGCCTGGGTATTGTAAAACGGATTATAAACCGGTGTGGAGGCGAAATATGGGCAGAAGGCAAAGTGAATGGGGGTGCAGCTTTCTATTTTACGCTGCCTGATCCGGTTTCCGAGGAGAATTATAATGAAAAAATAAAAAAACCACTAACCATACAATGAAAACTTTAAGGATCCTCTATCTCGAAGATACAGATTATGATGTTGACCTTGTCAAGGAATACCTGGAAGAGGATGAAATTGTTTACGACCTGATCCATGTAAAGACAAAGGAGGATTTTATTAAAGCCCTCAAAGAAGAGGAATTGCATATCATTCTTGCAGATTTCTCCTTGCCATCATTTGATGGTTTGGAAGCCCTGGATATTACGCAGCAATTGATCTCGGATATACCATTTATCATTATTTCAGGTGTGATGGGGGAAGAACTTGCCATAGAAGCCCTAAAAAGTGGAGCTACAGATTATGTATTAAAACAGCGACTCTCCCGACTTGTTCCTTCCATTAGCCGGGCTTTGCTTGAAGCCAATGAACGGACCACCCGTCTTAGGGCAGAAAATGAGCGATCGAAATATGATTTTATCGTAAATGCTTCCAAATCGATGTTTACATTGGTGGACAGGAATTATACCTACGAAGCTGTCAATGATGCTTTCTGTAAGGCCCATAACCTGATCAGGGATGAGGTGCTCGGAAAAACACTGATCGAAGTATGGGGTGAGGATAGTTTTGATAAATATATCAGGAAAAACTTTGATGATAGTTTCGAGAACAACGTTGTCAGGTATCAGGCCTGGTTTGAGGTGCCATCTCGTGGCATGCGTTGTTTTGAAGTAACGTTCTATCCCTATAAGGAAGAAGGCGATAATGTTACCCACACGGTTGTTGATACCATGGATGTTACAGATAAGCAGAAAGCAGAAGAGGCAATGCGGGAGAGTGAGGCCAAGTACCGTTTGTTATTTGATCACGCTGCGGAAGCCATCCTGCTTGAGAAAGATGGCCTTATTACAACATGCAACACGAGGGCAGTTGAATACTTCGGTTTTTCAAAACAACAATTGCTTTCGAAAGGTTTGATGGATCTGCTGGTTAAAATCCAGCCTGATGGCAGGGATGCCGGCAAGTATGCGAAGGAATTGGAAACAGTTACCGCGAAAGGGGAATTATTTGAGATTAACTGGGAATTTAAAAAGAAAGACAAAAGCACATTTATTGCAGACGTTATTGCTGCCAGTTTTCAATTGAAAGGGGAGACATTTTACCAGTTTTTTATACATGACATCACTGAGAAGGCCAAAGCCGAAGAAAGTTTGAAAAGATTAGCCGAGGCCATGGAACAGTCAGCTGAATTGGTGGCCGTTACAGATATTAAGGGGCATTTTATCTATGTAAACAAGGCCTATGTGGAAAAACTGGAATACTCAAAAAAAGAGATTATCGGGAAGCACATCACCCAGATCCTTCCACCTGCATTTTCAAAGGAGACGCTATACCAGATGAATGCCGTTCTGGCTGATCATAAAGTCTGGTCCGGAGACATGGATATCATGTCAAAAAAGAAGCAGCAACTGCTTGTGTCTGCCAGGGTATCCCCTATCCGCAGTAAGGAAGGAGAGATCACCAGTTACGTATACGTGCTGCGGGATATCACCGAAGAATCCAAGATCAAGGCATATCTCCGACAGTCCCAAAAAATGGAAACCATTGGTACACTGGCTGGAGGCATTGCACACGACTTCAATAATATTATAGCAACCATTACTGGCCATACCGAAATCGCCATTCAGGATGTCAAACCTGAGGATTCTGTGTACGAAGACCTTGAACAGATTGCAAAGGCCACCGAGCGTGCCAAGGGCCTGGTGAACCAGATCCTCACTTTTTCACGGCAGGTAGAAACGGAATCGGTAGAAGTGAGCATAGATATGCTCATCACTGAAGCAATTAAACTCCTGGCGCCTTCTGTACCGAAAAATATCAGGATCAAGCAGGATATGACCTCTGAATGTGGAGGAGTCTTGGCAGATCCGTCCCAGTTACACCAGGTTATCATGAATATTTGCACCAACGCCATCTATGCCATGAAGGATACCGGCGGGATTTTACACATCAGGTCAAAAGGCCTTCTACCAGCACTGCGACTTAAATCAAGATTCCCGGAACTGGAAGACAGGCAATACATTAGCCTCACTTTTAAGGATACTGGAACCGGTATGGATGCCGGTACGGCAGAACGGATATTCGAACCCTTCTATACCACCAAGCCCGTGGGAGAAGGAACAGGACTTGGACTGTCAGTTGTCCATGGAATTGTAAAGAACCTGGGAGGTGAAATTTTTGTAGAAAGTATTCCAGGAAAAGGTTCCACGTTTACTATTTTATTGCCATGTTTGAAAGGAGAAAAACAAAAATCTCTAATAAATGTCAACCATACTGATAATCGAGGATGATACCGACCTGCGCAGGATGCTGGTGAAATTGCTGCAGAGAGAGGATTTCAGGGTATTTGAAGCAGGAACCGGACTGGAAGCCCTGCAGATCCTTGATTATTTCACTCCTGATCTGGTAATCACTGATATTATTATGCCGGACCAGGATGGTATCGGAACCATCAACGAGCTGAAAAAAAGATATCCTGAGATCAAGATCATCGCCATATCAGGGGGAGGCAGGATGCTCAGTAAAGATTACCTGGGCATTGCAAAAATACTTGGTGCCAATCATACCTTCTCCAAACCATTTGATACAAAAATTTTCCTGAAAAAGGTGCATGAATTGATCAACTTGCAAGAATCTGACAATCATTACTCTACGTAGATCGTTGATTGTCCGGACACAACCCGGCCATCCGAAGTTATTCCCCTCAGATAAATATGATATTCGCCTTTCTTATCAGAAGTAAAAAATTGTGCCTCGGAAGAACCAAGTTCATCCAGGGTAAGATTGGGAAGCCAGATCAGGCAGTTCCTGAAATCAGGTTCCCTCAAATCTCCCTTATCTTTTTCATATGATGGAAAGGAGATCAATTCCTGGACAGCCAGCGTTTTTAATCCAAAAAAATATGAGTATCCAGGCAGGTCCACACCGGCCAGGTCATGTTTCTTTGAAAATATGCTAATGATCCCGCCATAATTGATGTTTCCCCGGATATAACTGGCATTGATGACATCAATGTGATCGATTTTCTCCGGTGAGACAGATAATATGGAAGAAAGGTCAGAGATGGCCACATGGTCTAGCAGGATGAGGGGTTTGTAGATGGCCAGGTCTGAATAATCTCCGAATACGACAAGCTTTTTTTGGCCACCCGTCCGGCTCACTGTAACCAATGGAATAACTTCGTAGATGAATTCCTCGAGAGATGGTAATTTGACAAATTCATCCGTTTCAACTGTCAAGAGGGGTTTACCGTAAAAGTTTGGTTTGTCATGATGATCAGAAGTGCTGTCGGTTGAATGGATATCGCTCATGTATGCATTTTGAACCTGAACATTGATCATCAATTCCTCAGCCAACAATCTCTCCTCATCGGATAAATGAAATGGCAATGCTCTAAAATCCAGAAACTCAGCTGAAAAATCCTTGTCGATAAGGATCTCAAAATCTGAAGATGTTCCCGTTTCAGCACTGATATAAAAATCCTTCAGGCCAGTATAGTCGGGTATGGCAATGTAAAATTTCCCATCTTCTCCTGTAAGGTACCCGAAGTAATCCGGATCTTCTCCAATAACAGATAATTGTACCCTTGTATTGGGCATGGGACCTTGTTCCAGTTTATCAATTACCTCCCCTGTGACAGCCATCCCCCGTGTTTCCGGAACATAGATTTCTGCATCCCTTTTGCTGACATCTGATCTATTTGTATGATATTCATAGATGCCGCTCGTATCCATAGCAGCTTCACGTATCACAGTTAGGCACAGTCCGGACAGATTATCCGATTCAATGCCACTGGTGGAGATAGACAGCTGGACTTTTGATCTCTGTCTATATGTTTGTTTATCTGAATTTATCACTATACTCATGTCATCCATTGGTGCTGCCAGGCTGGCCATACTCTTGTACTGTTCTACCTGGGATTTCTCCGAAACTTGTGAAACTTCTGAATTATTAGGATTCACAATTTTGATTCGTGAATAAGCATACTTCTCAGGAGGTAAATTTTTCATCCACCTGGTATATACCCTTAAATAATAGGTCCCGGACAATATGGATTGGGGAATTTCGATATAGCCGTTAATTCCTTCCTGCCCAAG
>RCNC010000998.1_pt1 | contig 18827 bp, 21 predicted proteins | sample 2041301 | NCBI WGS metagenome assembly RCNC01 (sample SAMN09708231, study PRJNA481090) | Marine sediment metagenome, whole genome shotgun sequencing project. | biome: marine sediment; feature: ocean; material: sediment; isolation source: Sewage treatment plant 13A marine sediment (STP13A) ...
TGTCTGGTAGAGAAAGGTATCACTCCTGTGCGTGGAGGAGTTCAGCCCAGCGAGAAAGTTAGCCCATTCGGCCACATCGTAACGGGAGGCGCTGTCGGATGGTTCGGGGACGCTCCCTGAGAACTGGGGAGCCAGGAAGCGCTCAGTGTCTTCGGCGAAATCGGTGGTTAGCAGACGGCAGGCAACTAACGATCCTCCGCAAAGATAGCCTGGTGCCTTTTGCCATTGCTCAAATGCGTAGCCGTCGTCAGGTACCGCACTGAAGATTTCATCAAAGTTGGTGTGATCGACATTGATCACGCAGGTTTGCCCGGACAGGCACTGAATTCCACCAGCGGATACGACCTTGCCGCCCTCCGGTACCACGATGACAACTTTGCAGCCTGCCATCAGTAAAACGATCGCAGTCGCTGCCACTATCTTTTTAATTTGATTGAGTATTTTATGCCCGTTCATTAGCCATGTGCCCGGTGTTCCGGGTCTGTATTTGGTCAAGATCATATATTCTTACCTCGTCACCTGTTTGGATCCAGTCATAACATTCTGCGCGGATGAAAATAGGCTCGCCAGTAAAAACTGGAGAAAAGTACAGATTTTTTTAAAAAGGTAAAATTGCACAGAAAGCTGAAAAAGTGCGCAACGTGTCGCTAAATGTTTCGATATGGCCCCTAACTTCCAGTTGTGCGCTGGATAGTACTAGGCCGGCCGAGTGATCATCTCGGTAGTAGGGTCTGGACATTCCCAATTTGGTGGAGTGGGGCGGTAATTGCCACATTGCCAGGATAGTTTTGTCATGGCTCAAGGCCTATGTTTTAATCAGCGGCTAAATATTACACACTACTGTGATGATCAACTTTTTGTGAAGTTCAGGCTTGGGTAGGTGGCCTGGAAACCAGACCATTCAGTCATGAAATTTTGGAGGAGCACGCAATGTTCAAACGTCATTTGTCAGGCTTATTATCAATCCTGTCTTTCGGATTCCTGGCCGCTTGCAGTCACGCCCCCTATACGCCGATGGCAGGCCAGGTTGATCCCGTAGACGTCACTGCCTTCGCACCAAAGGTAGATTCCTTTGTGATAATCCTGGATACCTCTTCATCTATGTCGGAAGAATATCAGGATCGACCTAAAATCCAGGCGGCACAGGATGTGGTAGCTACCTTTAACAGCGCTGTACCAGCACTTGATTTCAAGGCCGGAATGGTTACTTTTGGCAATTCTTCTGGCCGTTGCCTGGGTCAGGGTATGGCCTCGGCTGTATACGGTATGTCCAGTTACCGTGCTGATGCACTAGCGCAAGCTCTGGGCTCTGTTGAATGTGCTGGTGGCACAACACCGATGTCCGAAGGAGTCGATGCAGGCACCCAGCTACTGGCTGCCGAGAAAGGACCTACAGCTGTCATTATCGTCAGCGATTTTCAGTGGATTGACGCAGCTGCTGTAGAGGCATCTGTGGCGCAACTTAAAGCACAGCATGGTAGCGACCTGTGTTTGCACACAATCAAGATTGGCGATAACACCACGGGTGACGCGTTGATTTCCAGTATCACCGATGCCGCAGGATGTGATAGTGCGGTGAGCGCCTCAGGTATCGCCTCGGGTGCAGCCATGTCCACCTATGTGGAAGACATATTGATGGCGCCATTGCAGTATGAAAAGTACACCGTATCGGCGACGGCACTGTTTGATTTTAACAAGTCTGTGCTGAAGGAACAGGGCAAGGCAGAACTTTATAATCTTGGGGAACTCATCAAGGGCAAGGGCATGAGTGTCGGTGATATCGATGTCGTTGGACATACCGACAGCAAAGGGTCGCAGGAATACAATCAGGCTCTGTCAGTACGCCGGGCACTCGCCGTCAAGGACTACCTGGTTAGCGAGAGTATCGATGCCAACATCATAGATGTAATCGGCAAGGGAGAAAGTGAGCCCGTGGCCAGTAATGATACTGATGAAGGGCGTGCCAGAAATCGCCGCGTCGAAATCCACGTGGGCACCTCGCGTCCCAAGCAATAGCCAATGATCGCCAGCAACAGCAAAAACGCGCTATCATCAGGCCAGGTTCTATCACTGGAGAACATCACAATGAAATTTTCGATAAGGTCTTTGGCATTTATCCTGGCTATGGCATTGAGCACGCTAGTGCGGGCCGAAATCTACGAAAGCAAAGATAGTGAGGGCAAGCCCGTTTTTACCGACACCCCTACAGCCGGCGCTGAAAAAGTGGACTTGTCGCAGGAAAATATAGCGGATGCCGTAGAGGTGCCCCCTGCGGCCAAGGCCTTGGAAGCTGCGGCACCAGACACCCCTTCTGCCAGCAAAGAAGCTACAGGGCACGGCGATGTGGTCGTCGTCCCGGACAGCCGCAATGAACGACTGGAAAGCGAGCTTGCTGCTGACAGGCCACACGAAGTGCTGGAGGCCGAAAAACCGTATGAGGTTGGTGACAATCCCAGTGCAGAGGAATTAGAGCGGCGCGAGCAAGCCAGGGAAGGGGAATATATTGATGGGGACGGAAACACTGTGCGCTTCGAGCACAGGGGCCACGGTGGCCGTTAGCGGACTCACCTGCAACAGTGTTGCCAGGCTCACAGGTGCTGGATTCTACCGGTATAGTCGCCGCTAATACCCCGTTAGCAACCAGCCTGGTCTGTCAATAAATTTTACAAACGCTGTGTAAGAAACCTCGAAATAGCATTAAGTTTAGCGATTAAGCTATTATTATAAAGCCTCTTTTTAGCAAACGGCACGCATTGTGCTTTTATTGACACATGGCTAACTTACAACAACGTGTCAATATGTACCTGAGTGGCAGGCCGCCCGTGTACGCTGCGGATGACGCAAGTTCAGAGGTGGCAGTGGTAGATTCCCTTTTCGGCATGCTGCAAAACGCCGAAGGTGATCTGCAGGCTGCGCAGGATCGTGTTGAGCGCCTCAAGTGGGAGCTTGCCAAGGCCAATGAATAGTCGCCAGGCAAACAAGGCGGGGGCTCCACTAATAAAGCCGGCCGCTTGGTCTGTCTATGGCTTTATTGCTGTCTGGCAACTCTTCAATTTAACTACCCATAATTAACTACGCATAATTAACTACGCAGGGCCATTACTTACTGCTGCCTTGTTGCAACGCCTGGCCGCGTTTGGCCTGCTGGACAATATAGGCACGGATTGCCTGACTGTACTCTTCACTTATATTGCCGGCAAAAGACCCCATGCCCCTGTCCTTGAGGGCGCCACCAAGCACGACGTTATCCCAGGCCTTGGCGTCCCACAGGTAGCCGGAGCCCCTGAGGTCCGGGATCACCAGTCCGGAAACGCCATTGAGGCCGTGGCAGGCAGCGCAGACATCCTGGTAGGTCAAGTGCCCCAGTGCCAGGCTTGCATCGCTGGCTTCAAGCGCTGGAGGGTTAAATACCACAGTAGGCCGCCAGGGAATTTCCGGCAGGGAGCCATCGGCGCCAAGCTTGAATGTCAGCACGCGATTGACGTTAGGGAGACTGCCAGCCTGCACAAACTCACCAAATACCAGGGCAAAGGCGCCACCCCAGCCGACGTTGACTGAGACATATTGTTCACCGTCGATTGCATAGGTGATGGGTGGTGCAACCACGCCTGTCTGCGTGGCGAAGCTCCACAGTTCCTGTCCGGTATCGGCGCGATAGGCTACGAATTTACCGTCGGCAGTGCCCTGGAATACCAGGTTGCCCGCAGTGCTGAGTGTGCCGCCGTTCCACGGTCCCTTGTAATCCACGCGCCAGGCTTCCTCCTGCTTCACCGGGTCCCATGCGACCAGGCGACCTTTCAGCAGCGCTGCAAAGGCATCCCGTTCTGCCTGGTCGTCGGGTAGGCCGCCGATAATCCCGTCAGCCCCCGTATTGTGGACACCCGGGTTGTAAGTAAACTCTTTCGGCTGTCCATAGCTGGCGGGAAAATCCAGTACAGGGATGTAAACGAGGCCAGTCCCGGGGTTGTAGGACATGGGGTGCCAGTTATGCCCGCCGAGGTAAGACGGGTATACGATATACGGTTCATCCTTGTAACGCGCCGCCGGTATCTCCACCGGTCGCCCTGTGGCCATATCAACATGGGTGGCCCAGTTGATGTCGATATAGTTCTCAGCAGAGAGCAATTCGCCGGTGGCACGGTCCAGTAGGTAGAAAAAGCCGTTCTTGGGCGCTTGCATCAGGACCTTGCGTTGCTTTCCCTTGATTTCCAGTTCAGCCAGGATAATGTGCTGCGCAGCGGTGTAGTCCCAGGTTTCTCCCGGTGTAGTCTGGTAGTGCCAGACATATTCTCCAGTATCAGGTCGGACAGCCACTATGGAGGATAAAAACAGGTTGTCGCCGCCTCCGGGCGAGCGAATTTCCTGGTTCCATGGCGTGCCGTTGCCCACTCCGAAATACAGCAAATCCAGCTCCGGGTCATAGGCCATCGAATCCCACACGGTGCCACCGCCACCGCCCAGCGCCCACCACTCTCCGTTCCAGGTCTGTGCCGCCATCTCCATCGCTTCATTTTCAAAGCCGAGATCCGGGTTGCCAGGTACTGTGTAGAAACGCCAGGCCAGGGAACCGTCGGCGACGTTGTATGCACTTATATAGCCGCGCACACCGAACTCAGCGCCGCCGTTGCCTATGAATACCTTGCCCTTGACCACACGCGGAGCCCCGGTGATGGTGTAGGGCAGGGCAGGGTCAAAAGTCGCGGTTTCCCAATTGACCTTGCCTGTTTTCGCGTCCAGGGCGAACAGACGTCCATCGAGGCTGCCGAAAAACAGCTGTCCCTGCCACGCCGCCAGGCCGCGGTTTACCACGTCGCAACAGGTGTGCTTAGCTTTTTCACCGGGAACCTTGGGGTCGAAAGACCACAGGCGTTCACCGGTGCGGGCATCAATAGCATGCACTATGCTCCATGCTGAGGTCATATACATGACACCATCGATAACCAGGGAAGTTGCTTCTATGCCCCGCTTGGTCTCCAGGTCATAGGACCAGGCCAGGCCCAGCTTTGAGACATTGTCCGCGCTAATGCCGGTCAGGGGGCTAAAGCGCTGTTCACTGTAAGTGCGGCCGTGGGACATCCAGTTGCCGGCATCCTTGTCGGCCTGTTGCAGGCGCTTGGTATCTACCTGAGCAGGGCTGTGCACCGTAGTTGATGATGCTTGCGCAGCGCCCTCGGGAGCCTGTCGGTTGCAGGCTGGCAAAGCCACTGCCAATACGAGGAGCAAGCTGGTGAGTGCGGGTTTCTTGATCATTTCTATGGTCCTGCCAGCGTTATTATTGCGTGTTTGTGGAGTAATGATCAGTGTAGCCTACAGCTCAGGCAATGTCCTTGCGTGCCTGCAATGCGCGCTGCACTTCCAGTTGCCCTGCCAGGCTGAGTTTTAATTTCAAAGACATCCACAGGGGTATCAGCATGAACAGTGCGAGACCCGGGCCCATGATGAGACCCAGCCCCCAGATCACCTGCGCAGGTGCGTCTCCGGGTTGTACTCCAGTCTCCAGGCCGATCAGGTCAAGAAAAGGCCCGGCAATCATGTAACCAAAACCACTGATGAACTTGGCGGAGAAAAAAGCGGCCGCGAACATCACGCCTTCCTGTCGCTGCCCGGTGGCCAGTTCCTGCTCATCGGCAATGTCAGCCAGCATGGCGTGATTCGAAATAGTGCGAAGAATGCTCATCGTTACGAAGATTGCGTAGTTGAGAAAAATCAGCGCAAATACAATGCTCAACTGTTCTGGCAGCCACCCCATTAGCTTCATCGGTGTTAGCCATGCCAGGTTGAGCGCGCCAAGGGCGCAGCTCAATTGCAGTACCTGTTGTTTTTCGAGCTTTCGATTCAGGTAGCCCGAACTCGAACTGACAATGGCGACCGCGAGCAGAGGAGGGCCCCCGAACAGGATAGACACCTGTACGGTATTCAATTCCCAGAAATAAGTGAAGGTCACCATCAGTAAAGCGCCAAGAATGCCGCCCATGCCACCGATCGCCGTGTCGAGAATGACCAGGTAACAAAAATTGCGGTTGCGAAAAGTCGAGATGATATCCCGCAACATGTTGCCGCCTGTTCCCGCCGCGCGTTTGGCCAGGACAGGGATGTAATGCCAGGTGCCCCGGATACAGACGGCACTGGCGATCAGCACTCCGCAGGCGTTCAGCCAGCCGTAATGACGATAGTTTTCTATCACAAACCTGCCGTCGATCCCCTGTTCACTATTGAACATCAGCAGCATTGCGCCTGCGGGAACAAGCACCCCGATGAACCAGCCCAGATTGGTGCGAGCGCTAGCCAGACGGGTGCGCTCGTGGTAATCCACGGTTATTTCCGCGCCCAGGGCAAGATAGGGAACCATAAAAAATGACAAGGCAGTACGTAGCACTACCACACTGCCGAGCAACCACAGGAACAGTGCGTTCTGGGTCTGGAGTGCGCAAGCAGGCGGAGCGAACACGGCTATAAAGCTCAGGGCCAACGGGACTATGGATGCCAGCATCAGTGGATGGCGTCGCCCCCAGCGGCTGCGCAAATTATCTGACCAGGCGCCGACCAAAGGATCAGAAAGGGCATCCCACAGGATTGAAACAGCAATGGCCAGGCCAGTCAGGGTGCCACTGAGACCCAGTACCTGCTTGTAATAGAACAGTACAAATGCGCCGAAGGCGGCATCTTTCAGTGCGTAGTTAACGACTCCCGAACTGTATAGGAGCCGGTTGCGCAATGCGGCAGTTGAAATGTTATCGCCCTCGTCCGAAACGGTGGAGGAGGGCGTCAAATAGCCTGCGCCGTGGCTCCGGGTTTGTTTTTATAAGGCTATAGGCAATCCAGCATGGCCTGGATTGTCAGAGCGCTAACTCTGCCATATCCCGCAGGAGATTGACATCACCGTGGACCAGCAGGGATGTGATCGGCGAATTCTCCCAATCCTGCAGCTTTTCCTTGATCCTGTCTTTGGGGCCTGACAATGATATTTCGTCCGCGAACTGGTCGGGAACGACAGCAATGGCTTCATCCCTTTTCCCTTCAAAGAACAGCTTCTGGATCTCGTCGGCCTCATCGGGAAAGCCCATGCGCGCCATCAGTTCCTTGTGGAAGTTGCGTTTGGCAGAACCCATGCCGCCAATATAAAATCCGAGCATGGCCTTGGTGGGGTAGAGGGCATCCTGCAAGTTGTCATTGATGTTTACCATTACCGTGGGGCACACCTCGAAACCTGCTTTGGCATCCACCAGCTGATCAGCGTAAACCTCCTGCCGGTAAGGGGAGTAATACAGTGGCAGCCAGCCATCGGCTATCTGCGCCGTCTGGGTGACATTTTTCGGTCCTTCGGCGCCGATGAAAATAGGTACATCAGCGCGCAGTGGGTGGGTAATGGACTTTAATGGCTTGCCCATACCCCAGGAGCCCGGGCCGTTGTAGGGCAGTGGGTAGAACTCACCGTCATTGGTCACCGGGGCTTCCCGGGCCAGTACCTTGCGAATGATTTCCACGTATTCGCGTGTCCGGGTTACCGGTTTGCTGTATGGCTGGCCGTACCAGCCTTCGACCACCTGTGGTCCTGACACGCCCAGCCCTAAAATCATGCGACCATTGGACATGTGATCCAGCGCCAGCGTCGCCATCGCGCAGGCAGTGGGTGTGCGGGCGGACAATTGGGCGACAGAGGTACCCAGCCGAATGGTGCTGGTGTGCGCGCCAATCCAGGCCAGGGGTGTAAAGCAGTCATTACCCCAGGATTCTGCGGTCCACACTGAATCGAAGCCCAGCCGTTCCGCCTCCTGTGCCAATTCCACATGTGCATTGCCCGGCGCCAGCGCGCCCCAATAACCCAGCTGCAAGCCGAGGGATAGTTTTGACATGGTGAGTCTCCGTATGAAAGTCCGTAACTGTAAGCGATTGACGCCTTGTTACGGAAGTTATTCGCGGCCAAATTCCCTGACTTACGAGATCATTTTTATTGTCAATCCCGGCAGGCAACCGCTAGACTCTGCCGACTTGTATCGCCAACCCCGCGGAGTTTTCCCATGAGCCAGCTCACCCACCTCGATGAACAGGGCGCCGCCCGCATGGTCGATGTCGGTGGCAAGGATGTGACCGGGCGCATAGCCGTGGCCGGTGCTTATGTGTGCATGTTGCCGCAAACCCTGGCGCTGCTGGAACAGGGCGCCCATAAAAAAGGCGATGTACTGGCGGTGGCGCGCATTGCCGGGATCCAGGCGGCAAAAAAATGCTCCGACCTGATTCCCCTGTGCCATCCCCTGATGCTGACTTCTGTCGAGGTCAGTTTCGAGCTGGAACCTGACGCCAACCGGATCAGGATAGAGGCCACTTGCAAGGTTTCGGGCAAGACGGGCGTTGAGATGGAAGCCTTGACCGCGGTATCGATCGCAGCCCTTACGATCTACGACATGTGTAAGGCGGTTGATAGGGGTATGGAAATCCAGGACATTGCCCTGCTGCATAAACAAGGTGGCAAGTCGGGCTCCTGGCATCGCGACCAGCACGGTGCAGCCGATGCTTAAGGTGCTGTTTTTTGCCAGTGTCCGGGAAAGTCTGGATTGCGCCACGCTGGACGTCGAATGGGACAGTTCTGGCATGGACCTGGAGCAGTTACAGGACAAGCTGGTAGCCAGCAAGGGCAGCGTATGGGGCGAGGTGCTGGGTCAGGACAATATGATTCGTGCCGTTAACCAGGCCGTGGTCGCCGAAAACTGTACCCTGGCTGATGGCGATGAAGTCGCTTTCTTTCCACCGGTTACCGGAGGCTGAAGCGGTGACTCTCTCTAATACCAGTGTCTGCGTGCAGGAGGCTGATTTTGACGCAGCCGCACTGCAGGCCTCATTGCTGGCGGGCGATGCTGGTGAGGGGGCAGTTGCTACTTTTACCGGCTATGTCCGCACTACCAACCAACAGTGCAAGGTGCACACTCTGGAGCTGGAGCACTATCCCGGGATGACCGAGAACAGTATTAACGGCATCCTCCAGCAGGCATTGGAGCGCTGGCCACTAATGAAGGCCGCCGTAGTACACCGCATTGGCAAGCTGGCGCCGGGCGACCAGATCGTGTGGGTGGGAGTATCATCCGCCCACCGGGAAGCCGCCTTTGCCGCCTGCGAATTCATTATGGATTACCTGAAGGCCCATGCGCCCTTCTGGAAAAAGGAGCTGGGGCCGGGTGGCGAGCAATGGGTTGCAGCCAGGGAAAGTGATAGCGGCAGGGCGGCCCGCTGGGCAGAAAATGACGCCCAGACGCCATAGGGTACGCATAATTGCCGTAGCGGGTGACGCTCGCTGCGACCAATAGCCTGAATAGGGGATGTGCGGGCGGCCTCTGCTGGGTTCCAATAAGGACCTAATTTAATAATGACGAAGTAGACTGGGAGACACTGCCTTATGAGTATTGATGGCCGGGAATTGAGAGACGCCCTGGGGCGCTTTGCCACAGGTGTATGCCTGATAACAACGGTAACGGATACCCGACAGGCGGTGGGTATGACGGTCAATTCTTTTTCTTCCGTCTCCCTTGATCCTCCTCTGGTGTTGTGGTGTTTGCAGGATAACTCCGATGTTTATGATGTTTTTGCCACGCCTCGCTATTACACCATCAACATCCTCTCCTCTGGGCAGGAAGCGTATTCCAACCGGTACGCAAAGAAGGAACAACACCATCTGGACCCTGCCCACTATCGCCAGGGCAAATACGGTACGCCCATCATCCGCGATGCCCTTGTCAGCTTTGAATGTGAACTTGAAAAAACCTATGACGGCGGTGACCACCTGATCATCGTGGGCAGAGTCCGGGATATGGTGCAGCGTCCCGATGGCGATCCACTGCTGTTTTTCTCCGGGCGCTATCGCGAATTGCATTAGAGTACCCCTACAGATGTAGGGATTTTTCTTGGACTACGCTGGCTGTTCCAATGCCCCTGCAAGGCTTTATACTGGACGGCTTCTATCAGGACGGTTGGCTCTAAATGAAGTTTTGTACCAGTTGTGGCGATACGGTAATCCTGCAGATTCCCATAGGGGATGACCGTGAGCGCTTTGTCTGCACCAGCTGTGAGCTGATTCACTACAGTAATCCACGGGTAATTGTTGGTTGCGTGCCTGTCTATGAGGGCAAGGTGTTACTATGCAAACGCGCCATCGAGCCACGTAAGAATTATTGGACCCTGCCTGCCGGATTCATGGAAAACGGCGAAACGACGCTACAGGGCGCCGCCCGTGAGACCTGGGAAGAGGCCTGCGCACGCGTCAGCAACCTGGACTTATACCGTATCTTTGATGTGCCCTATATCAACCAGGTTTATATGTTTTATCGCTGCGACCTGGACAATGGCGAGTATGGGGTTGGGCCTGAAAGCCTGGAGACAGACCTGTACGAAGAGCAGGATATCCCCTGGGACCAGATCGCCTTTCCCGTCGTGGCCGAGACACTGAGGGAATTTTTCGCAGACAGCCCCTCGGGAGAATTCCCCGTGCGAGTATCGGCTATCGAGTACCGCCCCCGGCGCCGCTAAATTCATAAGCTGGACAAATAACGGACGGCGAGCGCCAGTTTCGCTTCGTCGACCGTTATCAACTACGTAACAACAGGAGTAGCTCGACATGGCATTTCCCAAGATTGGCAACATGGCACCCGCATTTACCCTGCTCGACCAGGATGGCAACAAGGTCAGCCTAAAGCAGTTCAAAGGCGAGAAAAATGTTGCCCTGTATTTCTATCCCAAGGCGATGACTCCGGGCTGTACCGTGCAGGCCTGCGGTATTCGAGATAGCAAAAAGGCGCTGGCCAAGGCCGCTACCGTGGTGCTTGGTGTCAGTCCCGATCCGGTGGCCAAGCTTGCCCGCTTTATTGATAAGCAGGATTTGAATTTCACCCTGCTGTCAGATGAAGACCATGCCATTACCGAGAAATACGGCTGCTGGGGCCTGAAGAAATTTATGGGACGCGAATTCATGGGTGTACTGCGCACGACATTTATAATTGGTAAGGACGGGCGCCTGAAGCACGTGATGAACAAGGTTAAAACCAAGTCGCACCACGACGATGTGTTGGCCTTGATCAAGGAATTAGGGCTGTAGAGCCCGAGTTATGCTGAAATATCTTTTTGAGGATGCCCCGGGTCCAGGCCAGGTAAGGGAAATTGTCCCTGGCGTATTGTGGCTGCGCATGCCCCTGCCCATGGAACTCGACCACATCAACCTGTACCTGCTGGAAGAGGATGATGGTTGGTGGGTTATTGATACCGGCATTGCTATCGACCCCACACAAGCGCTTTGGGAACAGGTGTTCGAGGAGTACCTGAAGGGCAAGCCAATCAAGGCCGTACTTGCTACCCATTATCATCCGGATCATACCGGCATGGCCGGTTGGTTATGCGAAAAATGGCGCGTGCCGTTTTATATGACAGAGACGGAGTACCTCACTGGCCTGTCGTTTAGTAGAACCACGCGGGAACATTTTTCCTGGTCCTATGCAGTCTACCTGCGACGATGCGGCTACACGCCCGAGCAGATTGACAAGGCACGCGACAAGTTCGGCGGCTTTGGACCCTATATCAAGCCCATGCCGACCGCCTATCGCAGGCTGGTTGGGGGAGGCGCGCTGACCATCAACGGCAACCGTTGGGAAATTATTATTGGCAGAGGGCACTCACCGGAACACGCCTGTCTCTATTGTGGTGCGCTCAATATCCTGATTTCCGGTGACCAGGTCATACCCAGGATCACCTCCAATGTCAGCGTGTCCGGTTCCGAGCCCGAAGCGAACCCTCTCAAGGACTGGCTGAATTCCCACGAGCGTTTCCTGGAGGCGCTGCCAGCGGATGCATTGGTGCTGCCGGCCCACAATACCCCGTTTTACGGTTTGCACGAACGGCTGCGTTTCTTGATCGAACACCACGAAGAGCATTTGCTGGCTCTGGAGCAGGCCTGCCTGGACGAGACGCCCACTGCGATGGAGCTGCTGCCGGTCTTGTTCAAGCGCAAACTTAACGACAATCACGTTGGATTGGCCCTCGGCGAGTGTAATGCCCATCTCAACTTTTTGTTGCACCGCGGGCAGTTGCAGAGAACGGTGGACGACCAGGGGCGCTATCGCTATCAATCAGTGGATGAAACCCTGACCATGCGCCTGCGCAAACACCGGCCCTCAGCCGATGATCAGGCGCCTATTCAAGTTTAAACTGTTTAAAAAACAATAGGATAAGATCATTACCTTAAGCTAGCAATAGCTTTAGCGCTGTTCATTTCTGGCTTCTATTGGGTCACACAGGGATTAACGCGTGTGCGGCGACGCAAGCTGTACTAAGCTACCGCCTAATAGTTGATAGCGCTCATATCTTGGACAGTAAACAATAAAGACCTCTAACCAGGAGAGAAAACAATGACCGGCTGCCCACATTTTGACCTCACCGCCCCCGAAACCTTCATGGGTGATCAACCCCGGGAGGCGTTTCAGTACCTCAGGACCCAGGAGCCGGTCTATTGGCATGACAACCCTGCACAGGGCGATGGTTTTTGGGCCATTACGCGGCAGCAAGACCTGGATTATATCTCCAAGAACCCGCTGCTCTTTTCGTCTCGCGAGCGCAGTTGCCTGTTGATTGACTCCGACGATGAGCAATTGGAATTAATGCGCACCATGCTGATCAATATGGACCCACCGCAGCACCTGAAATATCGGCGCCTGGTGCGCACAGCCTTCACGCCCAGGGCTGTTGATGCCTATGAAGAACGTTTTCGTACAGTGGCCACGGAAATCGTTGACCAGGCTGTTGCGGGTGGCAAGTGCGAGTTCGTTGCAGAGATCGCCGCTGAGTTACCCCTGATCGCCATCTGTGAACTCATGGGCGTGCCCCTGGATAAGCGTAAGCGCCTGTTTGAACTGACTAACATCATGCTGGGCATGGATGACCCCGACCTGAGCACCTCAGCAGAGGATGGCACCAACGCGGCAGCAGAGGTGTATATGCTCGCGCTGGAACTGGCCATGGCCCATAAGGAAAATCCACAGAACGATATTGTGGATGTCTTACTCACAGGTACTGTTGAGGACGAACCACTGTCAGAAGGGGATTTTTGCAATTTCTTTCTTATGTTGATCGTGGCCGGTAACGAGACAACACGGACAGTGACCTCCCACGGTATGCGCCTGTTGATGGAGCACCCGGACCAGTACCAGCAATTGGTCGATGACCCTTCAATGTTGCCGGATGCAATCGAGGAATTCCTGCGTTTCAGCCCGGCTGTTATCGCTTTTCGCCGCACCGCCATGGAAGATATCGAGCTCGATGGCCAGCAAATCAAGAAAGGCGACCGCGTGCAAATGTATTACGCGGCGGCTAACGGCGATGAGTCTGTTTTCAGCGAGCCGGATGTATTTGATATAACACGCAGCCAGCGCGAGGATGTGCGCAATGAGCATCGCTCCTTTGGTGTAGGCCAGCATTTTTGCCTGGGTTCCCACCTGGCGCGCCTGGAGTTGCAGGTGGTGTTCGAGGAGATCCTCAGGCGGATCCGCAACCCGCGCCTCGACGGTGACATCAACTGGCTGCGCTCCAACTTCATTAATGGCATCAAGTCCATGCCAATTGCTTTCGATGCGGTCTCTGCGCAATAGCCGCGCGAATCAGGAGATAACGAATATGCCAATGCCAGCCGATATCGGCGTGATCGACCTGATGCTCGCCATTCCCGGCGAGGACAGCAGCCACTTTTATGACTGGATCAAACCGATGCTCATGGACAGGGAAAGTCATGAAATGTTCAAAATGCCCGCGCAGTATATGTTCAAGGATATTCCCGAGACGGGTGAGCAGGAGGACTATATAGCCTACACGCTGGCGCAAATGGATAAGCACGGCATAGAGCGCGCCATGATCGATGTGGGCTTCAGCGAATTTCATGCGGCGGCGCTGCGGCAGCATCCGCACCGCTTCTTCGCCAGTTATGAGGCCAATCCCAACAAGGGCATGGAGGAAGTGCGCAAAATTGTGGCCTTGCATAAGGAGTTCGATATCAAGGCAGTGACCGCAGCGCCGGCCATGATATGCCCACCGGTGCCGGTCAATGACAAGAAGTGGTATCCCATTTACGGCAAACTGGTCGAGCTGGACATTCCGTTTTGCCCTTGTATGGGCGTACCCGGACCGCGCGTTCCGCTGGGACCGCAAAAAGTAGAGCTGTTGGATGAGGTCTTGTGGTTTTTCCCGGAGCTGCGGGTTGTCACACGCCACGGTTGTGAACCCTGGACGGAACTGGCGTGGAAGATGATGCTCAAATATCCGAATCTGTACTACATGACCAGCGCATTTGCGCCGCGGCACTACCCGCCGGATATTATCGAGTTTGCCAATAAGCGCGGTTCCGACCAGGTGATGTACGCAGGCTATTTCCCCATGGGCCTGTCCCTTGATCGCATTTTCAAGGAATTGCCTGATGTGCCGTTGCGGGATGAGGTATGGCCCAAGTTCCTGCGGGAAAACGCTATTAAAGTCTTTAAACTGGATAAGTAAATGGATTATGTTTCTGTTGCAGAGGCAATCGACGCGCCCGGGCTGCGCCTGGTCCTCACTGCCGGAGTGCCTGGCCCCTGGGGAGAAGCGGCCAAAGCCATACTCACTTTCAAGGGTATTCAATACCTGCCGGTTTTCCAGGAAGGCGGCGGGGAGAACAAGGCCCTGCTGGAATGGACGGGACAGACCTCGGCCCCGGTCGCTATTTATGAGGATTTGCCGCCCATATGCCACTGGCTGGATTTACTGATGTTAGCGGAACGTCTTGCCGCCGAAAAGCCGCTGCTGCCGCAGGATATGACAGATCGTGTTGCCGTCCTGGGGCTGTCGGCACTGATCGCTGGCGCAGACGGTTTCGGCTGGAACAGGCGTCTGCACATGCTGGCGCCGATGATGAAGCTGGATTCCCCGCCGCCACTGGCGCAGCGCCTGGCCAACAAATATGGTTGGTCAGACTCTGCCGATGCTGCCGCCACCGGTCGCCTGCAGGCTATAAGTGCCGAGCTCGATACCCGGCTGGCACAACAGCAGGAGCAGGGCAGGGATTACCTGGTGGGTGAAGCCGTGTCCGCCGCAGATTTCTATTGGGCCAGCTTCTCCGGTATGGTGAAACCCCTGCCGCCCGAGGACAACCCGATGCCTGATTACCTGCGGGCAACCTATGAGGCTGTTGATGATGAAACCCGCGCCTGCCTGACACCCCGGCTGGAGACTCACCGGGACATGATGTACCAACGGCATATTGCGTTGCCACTGGATTTTTAAGCGGAGGATAAATGATGTTTTCGCAACAGGAACTTTCTGATCGGCTGGAAATACAGGATCTTGTTTTTCATTATGCGGACCTGATCGACAGTAAAAAATTCCAGCAATTGCGCGAGGATGTATTTACCGCAGACGCCCATATTGACTACAGCGCCATGGGCGGCAGCGTGGGCGACCTCAACGAAACCATTGAGTTTCTGGAAGCTGCGGTCACCATGGAGCTATTTCCCAACACCCAGCACTTGAATGCCAATGTTCAGGTGAGCCTGGAAGGTGACAAGGCGACGGGCAGGGTGATGTGTTTCAACCCGATGGAAATGAGCATGCCCGGCGGTGGCACTCAGACCTATTTTATGGGCCTGTGGTACGTTGACGAATATCGCAGGATGCCAGACGGCTGGCGCATCAGCCGTCGTGAAGAGGTAAAGAGCTGGGTATTCAACGCGCCGGACTTCATGAAGCTCTAGGCTCAGCAACCGGGGTTAATCGAGGGCAACCCAGGCACTGGGTAAGTAGTCCAACTCCAGCCTGTCGACCGCGTTGCGCAGAGCCACTTCGAGATTTTCCAGCTCCTGGTAGCCTATTTTTTGCGCGTAACAATCACGAGTGTCGGCCACTACGGCCACTATGTCGGCGGCAAGTTTCGCGCCCAGTTGCGTCAGTCGGATTGCCTTCGCACGCTTGTCGCCACTATCGACGTCCCTGGCGACATAACCCATGCGTTCCAACTCTTTTAGCATTTTCCCCATGGCCTGCTGGGTTACCTGGGCACGCTCCGCCAGCTCCGTAACGCGCACCGCGCCGGTTCCCAGGTTGGCAAATACAGCGCTGTGAGAGGGGCGGATGTCTTGATAGCCACGGGCATTTAAAGCCAGGCCAATACGTCGCTCGAAATCACGTGAAAACTCGCGCAACAGGCGCGAGAGATCATTTGAGAGCATCGAAGCAATTTCCTTATTTTTCTCAGCCGTTGACTGCCTCACGGGGTCCTCCTGTGACTGCTATAGTTTTCTCCCTTGGTTTTATTGTAGCCCTATGCGCGCAGGTGTCACCACATTGTCTCCCCAATGTTACATTCTCGTCTCTTGCCGGGAATGTGCCAGCGGCTCCGATTGCCCCCCGGTCAGCCCTTCCGGTACACTGCGGCGCTCTTGTTGAAGGCACACCTACCGGGGACGAACCAGCGCAATGGCGAAGATAATTACCTGCAATACCAATGGCATACGGGCCGCCGCCCGCAAGGGCTTCTTTGACTGGCTGCACCAGGAGCAGGCAGATGTGGTGTGTATCCAGGAGACCAAGGCCCAGGTAGACCAGTTGACTGACCCGGTGTTTTCTCCCGCCGGTTACCACTGTTTTTACAATGACGCCATCAAAAAGGGTTACAGCGGTACTGCCCTGTATTCCAGGGTCAAGCCCCAGCGCGTTGTTACCAGCCTGGGATGGGACCCGGCGGATTCAGAGGGACGTTACCTGCAGGCTGACTTCAAGGGCGTCAGCGTGATTTCCCTGTACCTGCCCTCCGGCTCCAGCAGTGAGGAGGCACTGCAGAAAAAGCTGCGCTTTATGGACAGTTTCCTCGAGCACCTGAAAGCACTGCGGCGTAAGCGCCGCGAGGTCATTATCTGTGCCGATTGGAATATTTGCCACAAGGAGATCGATCTCAAAAACTGGCGCGCGAACCGCAAGAACTCGGGTTTCCTGCCCGCAGAGAGGGCCTGGCTTGATGTGCTGTACGACGAGGTCGGCTATGTCGATTCCTTTCGAGTAGTTAATAGCGAAGAGGAGCAGTACACCTGGTGGTCCAACCGCGGACAGGCCTGGGCCAAAAATGTGGGATGGCGCCTCGATTACCAGGTGATATCGCCCAAATTGGCCAACAAAGTGACCGCAGCGGGTATCTACAAAAACGAACGTTTTTCCGACCACGCGCCCCAGATTATGGAATATGACCTGGAGATCACCGCCTGATGCGCTTGCAGCTGCAGCGCTTGCCCTGCGGGCCACGGCATTCGCCAATTGCGGGGGCTGCAGAAAACCTGTAAATTAGCTGCCGTTTTCCACGCTCTTTTACGAGCCAATACAGCGGGTATCCATTGATGAGTCTGTTTATTTCCAGCGCGCATGCACAGGCAGCAGGACAAGCTTCACAGGGTGGGGAGATGTTCCAGATCCTGTTCCTGGTCGGTCTGTTTGTCCTTTTTTACTTTATTGCCATTCGTCCCCAGCGCAAGCGCCAGAAGGAGCACACCGAAATGGTGTCCGCCCTGAACAAGGGTGATGAAGTGGTTACCAGTTCGGGAATCCTGGGCAAGGTCACCGCGCTGGACGATAACTACATGGTGTTAAATGTCGCCAACAATGTAGAGATGAAGTTCCAGCGAGTTCACCTGCATGCGGTGCTGCCCAAAGGCACCTTGAAGACCATCGGCTGAGGATGGCACTGGTCTACCCCCGCAAGATAGACCTGGCGCAAACGCCAACCCCATTACAGTACCTTGAGCGTGCCTCACAACAGTGGGGCAACGGTCATCGCCTGTGGGTCAAGCGTGACGACCTTACCGGTTGTACGATGAGCGGTAACAAGGTGCGTAAACTTGAGTTCATTACTGCCTACGCCATAGACAAGGGCTACGACACGCTCATTACCTGCGGTGGCCTGCAAAGCAACCACTGCCGGGCTACTGCCTTCGCCGGTGCTCAGTTGGGCTTAAAGGTACACTTGCTGTTGCGCGGAGAGGAGCCGGTGGACGCGGAGGGCAACCTGCTGCTGGACTACCTGGCCGGTGCAGCGGTCAGCTGTTACCCGGTCAAGCAATACGTGCGAGAGATCGATCAGCTCTTTAGCCATTGGCAACAGCACTATGCAGCGCAGGGCCGCAAAGCCCTGGCCGTGCCCACCGGGGGTAGCGACGGTATCGGGGTGTGGGGCTATATTGCCGCCTGTGAAGAATTAGCACGGGACTTCGAGTCAGCGGACATCGAGCAGGCCCATATCGTAACCGCCACCGGCTCTGGTGGCACCCAGGCGGGTTTGACTCTGGGCGCGGCACTGCATCAGCTGCCGGCTACTGTGTGGGGCATCAATGTCTGTGACGATGAACAATACTTCCTCGACAAAGTCACCCATGATGCGGCGGACTGGCGGCAGCGCTACCCGGGTGTACCGGAAGTGGACTTTGAACCCCGGGTACTGGATGGCTATGTAGGCCAGGGCTATGGCGTGGCCAGCCCCGAAATATTCAGGCTGATAACGGATCTGGCACGGCTGGAAGGCCTGGTACTGGATCCGGTATACACCGGTAAGGCCTTTGCCGGTATGCTGGCGGAGATCGCTGCAGGGCGCTTCGAAGGCTGCAGGGATATAGTCTTTGTACACACCGGCGGAATCTTTGGCCTGTTTCCCCAGCGTGGCGGGCTTGGCGCTTGATACGCCGCCAATAACAAAAACAACTCCACACAGGGGGTTCCATGACGGAGCTGATCAACACGGTTAATGCCTGGGCCTGGGGCCCGCTGATGCTGGCCCTGCTATTGGGTACCGGTAT
>RCNC010000999.1_pt1 | contig 18822 bp, 17 predicted proteins | sample 2041301 | NCBI WGS metagenome assembly RCNC01 (sample SAMN09708231, study PRJNA481090) | Marine sediment metagenome, whole genome shotgun sequencing project. | biome: marine sediment; feature: ocean; material: sediment; isolation source: Sewage treatment plant 13A marine sediment (STP13A) ...
ACGTCAATGGTGATGTGGATGGGTTTGATTTCCACCGGCTTCACCTCTATCTCGTGACGGGTGGCGCATGATGAGAAGCCCCACAAGGCCCAGACGATTGCCGCCGACAATAGAAAAATCCTTCTACGCATAACCATTCTCCTCGATGGTTTGGTCCAACTTTACGGAGCCGACCTCCTCGGCTATTGGAGCATGTTGACCATATCCTTATACTGCAAAAGCTGGTTCAGGGGAAGTCTAAGGTTCACATCGAGGCCGATGCCCTGGAAGACCGACCCCTGCGCACCCGCCTTGACGCGAACGAAGCTGCCAATCTCTTTTTTATAAATAAAAGGCAAGGGGTTGACCGGCTTGCCGTCAAACTGGAGGCGCATGACAAAATCCTCACCTTCAGATGCCAATCCAAGCTTGGCCCAGGTATAGGCGTAGTTCTTCAACGCCTCCTGGGCCAATTCCACCTGGGCAAACTGAGGTGTTCCGGCCGGAATTCCCCGGGTGAGCATTTCGGTACCGCTGAGCTGAATCTGTCCGGTTTCTCCGGGGGTGGAAAAGAGAAACCCGTCATCGAAACGAATGCGGCCATTGCTGTAGGCGATGGGAATCCTGCCGTTTACCGTGCCGCTTCCCCTGGCGTTAACCGTCCCCAGCTGTTCGAGGATCCGGGACAGGCCCAAACGCTGACAGTAAAGGCTCACCTGGTAGTCCTGTTTGCCGGCCGTGATCCGCAGCGCCTGGGCGTCCACCTTGCCGCCGCACCAGTTCAGACGGCCCTTTTCGATAAAAAGCGTGTTCTCCGATTCCACCTGGACATCGAACATGCCCCCGTCCATCACGATGCCGCCCATGGCGGCGCGCGAAAACCGGATTGGCTGGGCAGGACCGCTGCGAATACGCGGCAGTTCCGGGAAACGCAGGTTGGCATCGATCCCCGCCACCGTGATTTTCTTGTCCGTCATCCGCAGTTCGCCGCCCTTCATGGCAAGATCGACATCGCCGTGGATGCCTGCAGAAGAGATCGACCCCTTGCCTTGCGCAGAAATTGTTCCGGACAGCGTCACCCCTTTTGCCTCCGGGACGAAACGCCCCAGGTCGCTTTCAGCCGGCAGCTCGTATGATGGAATCTGGAAAGTAAAGTCTGCATCTCCAAAGCGGGTCGGGTTGATATGCACGTTGCCGGCAAGGACCGCGGCCATTCCCGGAAACCGGTCACTGTCATGGGTGGCGGTAAAGGCATAGGCATCATTGGTCTGGGAGATCCGACCCTTTATTTTTCCTAAAGCACGTTTATTGAGATCGACCCGTGCAACGGAAAAAGTGCCTTGACTGCCCCTTGCCTTGGGGCCCGAACGAAAAGGAAGGTCCAGCCGCCCCCCTGAAAGATGCAGACCGCTGTCTTGGTGATAAAACCGGCCATTGGTGCATTGCAGCCGGGCATCGACAACCGGCGCATCGCGCCCTTGCTTTTGAAACCGGGCGGAAAGGGTCAAGGCATCGAGCTGACCGGCCATGCCCTTGGCATCGAGAGTCGGGGAGGGAAGCTGAACCCGGGCGTGACCGGTCCAAGCCGGGTCATGCGGTTCATGCTTGAACTGCAGCGTTCCCCTCGCGTCGGCCGATGGCAGGTTGACGATGGTCCCGGCGGCGATTGCCCGAATCTCCTTCAGGTCCAACTGCCAGTCGGCGGCCCCACCCTGCCCGTCACCCTTTGCCGTCAGGCTGAAGCGGGGCGAACCGCCATGGATACTTGCTCCGGCAATGGTCATATCCAGCGGATCCGATCGGGTGCTCGGGTTGTTTCCAGTCGTACTGAATCCGGCGGTCCATTCCCCCGAAGCCTTTTGGGTGACATCGAATGTCAACGGCAGGGAGGCGCTGGCTTTCAGGGAAACCGGCGTCGGGCGGTCAATGGACCAGGGCAGGAGTGTCAATTCGGCCTTACCCGCCGCTGCCCGTAAGTCTCCACCGAGATTCACGGTTGCGGCCAGCATGTTCATGGCCACGGGTGCCGGCGTCTGAAGCTGTACCCCACCGGCCCTGACCTGCCAGGTCCGGAAATCCTCGGATCCGGCCGACAGGGTAGCCGGCGTCTCGTCTCGCCCCGGTTCAATGGTGGCTGACGCATAGGCCAGCCGACCGCTGTGCCAGGTCAGGTCGATATTCGCCTTGGAGATGGCAAAAGGGGTCCATGTCACCACTGCGTGAGTCTGAACGGTCACTTTCCCGGTGGCCTCCAGTCCGGCAATGAGATGAATCAAATCGGCGAAAGGATCCAGGGAGATGGCGGAGCCGTCGAGACTTACCCTTGCCTGTTGGTCGTCCATGTCCACCTTTGCAGCCAGCGCCAGGAGTTGGTCGCGTGGGAACAGGCGCACATGGACATCCAACTTCATCATATCCTTTCCATCTGGTTTCAAATCTGCTTCAAAAGGAATTTTGTAGGTCGCGTTGTGCCAGGTGAAGTTGACCATACCGCTGCGGATTTCCAATTTCCCCACCGCCATGCCCGCGAGCGGGGACACGGCGTCTGAACCTGACTTGTCGACCGACGCCTTTCTCGCCGGCGTGGCTGGGTCCAGCCCCGGCAAGGCCAACCCGTCCGGACCAAGGGTTCCGTTGACCGTCACATCACTGATGCGAATACGGCGAATTTTCTTTCGGCGCAGTTCTCCCGGCGTGTAGCCAATGGTGATGGAACCAATGGAAAGGGCTGGTTGGTCGGCATGGCCGAAAACAAATGGTCCGGCCACCGTCTGGAACAGGCCAATTGTAGAGATCCGCCCCGAGAAATCCGCAAATCCCAGGCGCCGGATCTGCGCCACGGGAAGCCGGTCAGTGACCAGCTGCGGCAGGTACAGATAGACCAAGAAAAGCAGGCACACTGCCAGGGCCGCTGCCGTGGTCAAAACCAGAACCACGGTCGGCCAATATCGTTTGCCTATTGGGGATTCGTTCATCTACCCGTTGATGTTAAGGATATGACTGGAAAATTCTAATTCTAAATGATATTGAACAGATATATTTGTGTCAAACAAAAAATCCTCGAGTCCTCTTTTCGAAATGGTGGATTCTTTTTGTGTGAGAAAATGATCGCCTGCCATGACATCACTTTTCGATATCCGGGCGCAGAGACCCCGCTTTTCGATGGCCTCGATGTGACCATTGACAAGCCGGGCTTTCACGCCCTGTTCGGGCCGTCCGGCATCGGAAAGACGACCCTTGCCAAAATTATTTCCGGCAACATCGATAGCTTCTCGGGGCGGGTGAAGGCCATCGGCGACATGCGCTGTCTGTATACATACAACCGCGAGCGGCTGCCGGGATGGTCACCGGTGGGCAGGCACCTGGAAAAAACCACCCCCCCGGGCCGTCGGCTGCTGAGAGACGAACTCATACACCATTTCGGCCTGATCAAACTCATGGACATGCGCTACTCCCAACTCTCCATGGGGCAATGCAACCGGGTCAACCTGCTGCGGTACCTTCTCCAGGATTTCAGCATCCTCATCATGGACGAAAGCCTGGCCAATGTCGATGAACCCACCCGGCAGGCCATCTTGTACAAAATTAAATCGATCTTCCCGGAAGCCGGTTTTCTCTACATTTCCCACAATGTCGTGGAAGTGGCCCGGTTCTGTGACCAGATCGTCGTCTTTCGCGGGGCTCACCAATCGCCCCAGACGTGTTGCATCAGCGGGCAGGATCACCGTGAAGACCAGCCCCTGGACAAAACCGACTTGGAGCGCTCCATGCTGGAGATCATGAATGCTGCATAGGCGAATCTTCCAGTTTTTCATCGTCTACCTGCTGGGCATCGGCCTGCTGTTCGGGATCAAGCTCGTCTTGAATCTTTCCGATTACGTAATCCCGGGGCCCACAGGTGTTTGGCTCACGGGACAGGCGGAATTTTCCCGTTATGTGGGCGATGTGCTGGATACTTTTGCCGTGGCCGTCATCGGCCAGGTGTTGTCCATCCTGATGGCCCTGGGCGTCGGCGTGGCCGGACGCCGGGCCACCTGGTTCGGTTCTTTCATCAAGGTGGCGGCCTACAACGTGCAGGCTTACCCCATTGTGGCCATCGCACCGATCCTTTTCATTCTGCTGGGAGATGGATTCCTGACCCGGTTGTTCATCGCCGCCATGATCTGCTATTTCCCTCTGCTTTTGTCGGTCATCGGCATCATGAGCGAGCCCGTGGTCGACATCGAACATTTCTATCGGGTGACGGGCCGGCTGCGATGGCAGCTCGAAGTGAAAATCCGGGCCTTCGAGAACTTGCACAAGCTGACCACTGTTATTTCCGGCAGTGCCACCCTGGCCATGGCGGGTACCATCGTGGCCGAATTCATCGCGGCCAATGCCGGTATTGGCTACAGCATTCGCATCGCCCTGTACCAGAGCGATCTGTCCAAGATTCTGGTGGCCCTGTTTATCATCGGCATCACCCTCTCCCTGTACCAGGGCATTTTGGAACTGCTGGGTGCCGGTTTGAAAAAAGCCTGGGCGGCCGGATAGTCTTTGCACATTGAAGGGAGGTTGCACAATGAATCCACGCCTTGCACATCCCTGGCTTACCGCTTTGATTCTGCTGTGTGTCGTCGGCAGCAGCCTAATTTCGGCCAACCCGGCTCTGGCACAAGAAAAAGTTGCCTACCGCCTGAAATGGCTGATCAATGCCAGCACCGCTGGGGACGTATTTGCGCTGGATCAGGGCTTTTTTTCCAGGCAAGGAATTGAAGTCGTGGTCAAGGCCGGGGGCCCGGAGCGGGATGCCATCCGGGAGTTGGAACTCGGATATGCCCAGTTCGGCGTGGCCTCGGCGGACCAGGTGATTCGGGCACTGGCCAAAGGGGCGGCGGTGGTCGTGCTGGCCCAGCTGTTTCAGGTCAACCCCCTCCAGTGGATCTATCGGGCAGATGACTTTTCCCTGACACGGATCCAGGATCTGGCGGGCCGGACGGTGGGCATCACCTACGGCGGCAACGACGAAACCATCATGCGGGCCCTGCTGGCCACCGTCGGCATGGACGACAATCAGGTTCGCCTGGCCAGCGTTCGGTACGACTACACACCTTTTTTTCAAAATCAGGTGACGATTTGGCCGGTTTACCGCAACACCCAGGGGATCTTTTTGTCGGACAAGCTTGCGGCCGGTGGCGAACGGGTGGCTTTTTTCGATCCGTCCGAACATGGGGTTCGGTTCGCAGCCAACAGCGTCGTTACCTCAACCAAAATGATGGATCACCATCCGCAAACAGTGGGCCGATTCACCCGGGCACTGCTGGCCGGATGGCAGGCGGCCATGGCGCCGTCCAACGAAAGCGCGGTTATCCGGGCAGTGGCAAAATACGATCGTGATACATCGGAAGCGGTCATGCGCCGTCAACTGACGGCCACCCGTCAGATGATCCAACCCGACCCCGGCATCCCCATCGGCCATATCGATACAACGGCATGGCAACAGACTGAGCAGATCATGATCCGGCAAGGGCTGATTCCCGGTCCGGTGAACGTCATCGGCCGGCTCAGGCCTCAACAAGCGCCCTGATCGAATCCGTCCGGCTGTGGTAAGCACGCTTCACAGCCATGCATATCGGGTGATCGCATCTTCTTAGAGGAATTAGACGACTGGCGCGACGATGGAGCTGTTACTCCGGATAGCGCGCCCGGACCTTTTCGTGCAGGGCCTGGGAGCGCATCCATAAATAACCCGTATCCGAGTCGAAATCGTAGGAAAGCAGCCGGTCGGAACCCTTCCCCGACCAGCGATACTTTTCTTCATGGTCACCTTCCTGCCCGCCTTCACCATAACGCCTGTAAACCTCAGCCTTCAGTTCCATGAAATCCACATAATTGCTGGTCTCTACGAGAATGGTGTAAAGCCCCCCCTGCCAGAACCCGTAAAAGATATTGTCCACACCCGCGCGGCCGAAACGCTTTTTCCGCTGTATGTGGGAGTATTGCTTCACGCCTCCATATGCGGGATCGGTTCCCACGAGTGCCAAGCCTTCAAACTGGGAGAGCGGCTGGCCCCATCTCAGGTCAAGGTACCCGGGGTCATCACTGATCCCCGGTGGGTGTGGAAGGGGATGGCCGGCGGCAGGAAGGTCGGATGGGGGTCTAAGATCGGCGGCCGGACGTTGCTCGGAAGGCGGTTTATCTTCAATCGGCGTCGGTGATTGAATCAGCCGAGCCACCTCTTTTTCATCGACTCTCACCAACTGGCCATCTTTATAATAGTTGACGGTGCCGTTTTCCTTCCACGCGCTTGGGGTCTGAAACATCTCTCCCGACCTGAGAATCACCATATCGGCACCCACCGGGCCTGCGCCCGTCAAGATGGCGAGCCCGAGAAGAACGGTTAAAATTTGACTATGCATGCATTTTAAACCAATGATATGGCAAGACACGGTTCTAAGATGGTAGAAGAGGACATTGATGATCTCACTGGCGCTTGATCCTGCTCCAATTTATCCGCCCCCATTCACCGTGTCAATTCCCAGGGAAAATCCTTTGAATTTCTTACGCCGTCGGCATACCCTGTGGCCCTGATGGATTGGAAAAAGGAGGAACCGTTGACAGATCGACCCGAAAGCAGCGTACATCGGCCCGACCCGCCACGCGTGTGGGAATATACACTCCCTGACGGCCACCGGGTGATGGCAGGAAAAACCGATGCGGACAACGATCGCCTCAGCCTGAAGGTCGCCGGCCCCAACGACTGGTGGTTCCATGTGCGCGGTATGCCCGGCAGTCACGTAGTCCTGATAGCCGCCGACGGTCGGATGCCGGGCCGGAATACCCTGAACCAGGCCGCCGCCATTGCAGCCTACCACAGCAAAGCCCGGGGTGGCGGGGTCGTCGCGGTTTCCGGAACCCTGGCCCGCCATGTCACCAAACCTCGCGGCGCCAAACCGGGAACCGTACAGATTCGCAAAGAGCGGGTGTTTAAAGTCCGCCCGGCACTGCCTGAAAGTTATTGAACCCACGGCCTGGACAGCCGCCGGCCATGGTCGCCGATGAACACCAGGTTCCTGCAACGGCTGCACAGGCCGGAAAGATTGCGATGAAGGACGACCTGACCAAAGGGATGAACCGATTTCAATCCGTTGGTATTAATAAAGACCTGCTCCACGTCCGGTCCGTAAGATTTGAGGGTATTGACCAACTCATGAGCGGATGTCCCATCGAAATCTCCGTCGAGGGTGAGGTGGACACTATTGCTGTTTTTGTGCTGGAAAATCTTGAAATTAATGGCCATCGGTTGTCTTCCTTTCCACCGCCAGGGGGGCGGCACCATCCGTTTGCCAGAAAAGGATTCTGGAAATGAACGCCAGGTGGGTCACACCAGGAGTAGTGAAGCGGCGGGAAGCTCAACGCAGGCAGTTCAATTTCAGATCCGCAACCATCGACAGCACGATTTCCACTGGCACACCAATCATATTCAGGATGCCGCCTCACACGAAGCTTATCAGCAATGATGGTGCCATCTTGAAAAATGACTCGAAAATTGAACAATTTACTATTTATATGAGATGGTTAAATAATAGTCGCATAGACCCAATCGATTCATCGTCGACGTTCATTGTGGCATAAAATACCCATTGCCCATGGAAATCGATTCATAATGCCAGACCTGCCGACCCCTTACTAATATACCAAAATCGTTCACCGTGCATAGCAATTGGCAAGGTTCGGATAGTTGCAAATTCCATAAGGCGGATCCCCCCATGACTTGCCATTATAAAGAATAACAGATGCGGGCGCCTAAGGATAAACAGACGGCCGGCGGTTTTCGGGATTACGCCCGAAAACCGTTTAATCACTTGACTGACAGGGCATTTGCAGATATAGGTGGCCACCTTAACGGTCCTTATGTTTACACTTTAATATGGAGGAGAATATCAATGAATAAAGGTGATTTAATCAACGAAGTGGCCCAGATCGTTTCTACCAAAAAGCAGGCTCAGGAAGTCGTGGATGGTGTTTTTTCCGCTATCACGGGTGCCCTGAAAAAGAATGAGCCTATTCAGATCGCCGGTTTTGGAAGTTTTAAGACCGCCAAGCGTGAAGCCCGCACCGGCCGCAATCCCCAGACCGGAGCCGAAATCCAGATTGAAGCCAGAATGGTTCCCAAGTTCGTACCGGCAAAAGCACTGAAAGACGCTGTAAAATAAAAAACGCCATCGATCCGTCACCCATAAAGGCAGGGCCTGCGGCCCTGCCTTTTTTTATAAACCGCGAGGAGATTTTTTTGGTCTTCTGGCCGATGGACAATCGTCGCATCGTGTCCGCACATTGACTTTCACCAGGGGGATTGCTAATACAATTAGCTATGGAATCTGGTGAAATTGTAGAATATATTGACGATCAAAAAATCATCTGCACGGTGGTGATGGAAGGCGGTAACCAGAGGCTCCGCCTGTTGACCGAACACAACCGGGAGGTCAAAGTGGCCGCCCAACGGCTGTCTCACAGGGGAAGCATGCGTCTGGACATGTCCGCGGGCAGGAACCGTTTGGTGGATTCGCTGCGGGAGCTGTCTATCAAACGAAGTGCCATTGCCGATGAGATCGAGATCGAAGCGCTCTGGGAAGTCCTCAACCAGGAACAGACGTGGATCGATCTGGATACCATGACCGGCCTGTGTTTCCCGACGGCAGAGGACGATGATCACCAATCGGGAGTAATCCGGGCCCTGTTTAAAAGCCGGCGCTATTTCAGGTTCAAGCCTGACCGATTCCTACCCCACACTGAAGAACAGGTGGCAGCCATCATCGACATAGAACGAAAAGCCGCCCGCAGGAATCGACTCATTGACGCTGGTGCAGCATGGATCCAGTCTGTGAAGTCGGGATCGACCGCTCAGCCGCCGGCATGCCACCGGGAGCTGGCGGAAAAATTCAAATCATTTTACCTGTTCGATAAAGAAAGCCCCGATTACGATGCGGCCAGGACGATCATGAAAAGGGCCGATCTGACTTCATCTGAAGCCATCTTCAATCATCTGGTGGCCGTAGGGGTCTGGACGCCGGACGAAAATGTGGATCTGCTGCGCTATAAAATCCCCACTGATTTTTCGCAGCCAGTCCTCGAATGGGCCCAGTCTGTGCCAGCGGCAACGGCTGGCACGTTCAAAGACAGCAGCCGGGTGGATCTCACCCACCTGACCACTATCACCATCGATGGTCAATCCACCCTGGATTTTGATGATGCCCTGAGCATTGAAACCCGGGACGATCATTTTCTCGTGGGAATCCATATCTCCGATGTGGCCGAGCATATCAAAAAGGGGGACCTGCTGGACCGGGAGGCCCGCTCGCGCGGAAGTTCCATTTATATGCCGGACAACCGGATCTCCATGGCACCCCCCCTGCTTGCAGAAAACCGATTGAGTCTCAAAAAAGATCATCTCCGGCCAGCGATCAGCACCATGGTGAAAATCAGCCTGACTGGCGACATCCTCAGCTACGACATATTTCCCTCCATCATTCGCGTCGACCATCAGCTCAGCTATTTCGAAGCCAACGTCAGTGCAGAAGAGGGCGAGGCCATCGGGACGCTTTACAACATCGCCACCCGATTCAGGGAAAAACGCCTGGGCCAGGGCGCCATCCAGATCACCCTTCCTGAAATCAACATCTGGCTGGATGAATCCGGCATTCCCGTGGTCAATCGGGTAAACCGGGAGAGCCCTGGCCGAATGCTGATCGCCGAAATGATGATCCTGTCCAACTGGCTGTCGGCCCGTTTTCTTGCGGAGAACAACACGCCGGCTATTTTCAGATCGCAGCCAAAGCCCAAAGACCGCATTCTAAAAAACGGTACCGGCTCCCTGTTTCAAAACTGGATGCAGCGAAAGCTGCTCAACCGGTTTGTGCTGAGATCAGGTCCGGATCATCATTGCGGACTGGGCCTCGATGCCTATGTAACCGCCACCTCGCCCATCAGGAAGTATTTCGATCTGGTCACGCAGCGCCAGCTTCGGGCAGTTCTGGGCCTTGAAACGGCATACACCGAAAAGGAGATCGAGGACATTATCGGACAGCTGGCCCAGCCCATGGCCGATGTGGGGCGGATCCAGTTTCGCAGAAACCGCTACTGGCTGCTCAAACACCTGGAAGGACGAATTGGTGGCAAAGAAGAGGCCATCGTCCTGCAGCGGCGGAGAAATGCCTATTCCATCCTGCTCAAGGCTTACATGATCGAATGCCCCCTGCCCCAGTCGAGCGGCATCCACCTGAAACCCGAGGATCTGGTGCAGGTCACCATCCAGCACGTCAACGCCCGCAACAACACCCTTTCCGTATTTATGGGGTAGCCGCAAAACGCAAACCGCAGTTCCTTAACGGACGCAAACAAACCCGTCCTAAACGTTTCCGGTATAGCCAGTGTTTTATACCGGCACAGCGCCTTTCGCATCTCTTGACTTTTTTCTTTATAGACTTAATTTTCTTTGTTTTGTTACTGGTCCACGCCATCGCTGCCGGCCATCAATATGCAACAACAGGGTCTCGAGAAGATTCAGGAGTTTTCCCTTGACCCTGCCAACATTATTCATTATAGAGACGTTTTCTTAATAAATAACATTCAGGAAGCAATTGCATCATGGGTATTCAGGAACGAAAAGAAAGAGAAAAGGAGCGGCGGCAGCAGCAGATTATCGTTGCCGCAAAACGGGTATTTTCAGAAAAGGGGTTCAACAAGGCGACCATGGAGGATATTGCCAAAGAGGCGGAACTGAGCCCGGGCACCCTCTATCTCTATTTTAAGAACAAAGAAGAACTTTACGCCTCGCTGTCACTGCGTATTCTCCAATATCTCCACATTCGCGTCACCCATGTCAACAAGGAAACGTCCCTGTCACCCGACCAGAAGCTAAGCGCGCTCATGGAAGCCATGTACGACGTCTATGATTTTGACCCGCTGATTATCATCAATATGTTTCACCTTCAATCCAGCGAGACCCTGAAAAACCTTTCCGACTCGCTGCTGGAGGAGATAAAGGATCTGTCCCAGAAATCCATCGGGGCCATCTCCAAGATTTTTGAAGAAGGGATGCAAAAAGGCATCTATGTCGATTGTCATCCCGTGGCCCTGGCCGACATCTTCTGGTCCATGTTCTCAGGCGTTGTACTGTGGGAAGCCAGCAAGAAAATTATCAGCTCAGACAAGGATTACCTGAAATCCACCCTTGCCACCGCCTTCGAACTGTTCGAACGGGGAATCCGAAAACCACTTTAGGGTCCACCCATTCCATTCATTGTCACACAAGCCGGCACCTGTTGCCGGCTTGCATACTTTCTATCGGATGGGCGTCTCCGTCCCCGAAAGCAAGCGAGTACATCATGATCGGCACCATTGTGAATGCAGCGGCAATAGTGGCAGGCGGCGTGGTTGGCCTGCTCCTTAAAAAAGGTATCAAAGATAACTATAAAACAACCATCATGCAGGCCATCAGCCTGTCCGTCATTCTCATCGGCGTCCGTTCGGCACTGAATGCGACAGATCTCCTCGGTGTCATCGTCTGTATGGTCGTCGGGTGCCTGTTGGGGGAAGCCATGCAGATCGAAGACCACATCGAAGCCCTGGGGGTCTACGCCGAAAAGCATATCAGTCGATCGGCGGATGGTGGTTTTTCAAGGGGCTTGGTAACGGCCAGCCTGGTTTTCTGTGTGGGGTCCATGGCCATCGTGGGGTCACTGGAAAGCGGACTGGCAGGCAACCATGAGACCCTGTTTGCCAAGTCGCTGCTGGACGGCATCACCTCGGTAGTCTTCGCTTCCACCTTCGGCAGCGGCGTTATCTTCTCCGCCGCACCGGTGCTGGTCTATCAGGGTGCAATCACCTTAGGGGCATCACTGCTCAAGCCATACCTGACTGCCGGTGTGATCGCCCAGATGTCCGGGGTAGGCGGGCTGCTGATTGCCGCCATCGGTATCAACATGCTCCGGCTGACCCACATAAAAGTCGGCAACATGCTCCCGGCCATTTTCCTGCCGCTGATCTATTATATGCTGAGGGGTTAAATAAAAATCCCCCCATCATCCGATGGGGGGATTTTTTTACAAGGTAGGTTCAAAAAGTAATCGTCATTTTATTCTTTCGGATGACATCCGATGCAGCCGACAGGACCGGTGACCGGCAGTTTTCCATCGATTGGCGCCATGCTCTTGGCCATCTGCTCAATTTCCTTCTTCATGGTTTTGTGGCAACCGATGCACTGGCCATGGTATGCGTTTTTGTAATATCGGAACGCCTGATCTTTGTCGATGGCCTTGGATCCTTCTCGTCTGGGCAGGGTGTCAAGATCGTGACAACCGGTGGTCATGCAGCCTACGATGGGCTCTGCACCTTTCCAGGTGTGGTGGCAGTTGTTGCAGGCAAGAACCAGATGGCGACCATGCTGGAAATCCACGGCGGCCCGTTTGGCCTCCATCGATTCCGGCGGTTCCAGGGTGATGATCCCTAAAGGAACACACATCTCTTCATCCCCGGCAATGGCGACCCCCAACGAGACACAGGCCACAACACCGATGAACAACACCACCCCCACAAACGATAGGCTACGCATACGCTTCCCCCTCTTCAATTCTTAGCTTGGAACTTGGTCATTGAAAAACGAAGCAGATATAAACCCAAATGGAAAATTTTTCAATGAATAATTGTTGTCCACCTGTACCTGTCCGTGCACCCTTGCCTGCTGCTCCGGTTGCAGGCCGCTCGTATCGATCGGCAAAAAGCCCCGTTTATTTGCGTACGGCACGAACAGCGCCGCAACTTTCCTCGGTTTTCGAACTCCTTGTGAACACGGTTTCCGGCTGCGATGTAACCACATCCACCACCCGGTGATATCCCCTGACAAAGGTTTCAGACGTCCAGTACCAAGCGGCGCCGCTATCGGGGAAAAAAGGCCTGTTTTTATAGAGCGTGGCCAGTTCGCCGGCCGTGGGAAGACGCCAGTCCGAATGGCCACCGGTGCGCAATCCCTGAACGTATTCCTTGGCCGTTTGATAGGGAATGCATGTTTCGAGATCCAGGTGAGAATCCAGCAGGCACCAGGTGAGCCCGGTCACCTTGTCGCTAACCGTACCGTCCCGGTGGTCGGTGAACCGACTCGCCACGGGGCGCAGTTGCTTGGCCACCTGATCCCGAAGCCGCTGAATGCGCTGGGCCTCTTTAGCCTGCCGGGCCCGCTCAGCCTGCTGCCGGGCCAACACCTCCCGTCGCGCCGCATCTGCCCGCTGGACACGAATGGCATCCTGAAGTTCCGGGTCGAGCTGCGCTCTCATGTTTCTGGCGAGTATGCCATAAGGCCCCGATGCATGGTTCTCCACATACATGTCCAGCCGCTGGGTCCGGCTAACAATGTCGTTGTCCGGGTTGGTGGCATAGGCCGCCGTTTTTTTCCATGCCTCCTGCCTGGCGAGGTCGGTATTCAATGCATTGATGCGCTCAGCGATGGCCTCTTTTTGAGTGGTATCCGGCCGTTTTTCGAGATAGTCGAGATAGATCTTTCTGGCCTTGACATAGTCATCAGCCACCAGGGCCGACTTGGCTGTCAAGTCCATGACCTCCTTTTTATCTTTAAGCATGGTGCGCAGCATCCTGACCTTTTCTACCCAAATCCCATTGGTAAAAGCCGATAGAAACTGGTCGCATTGGGCGATGCAGCCGTCCCAATTTTCCTGGTCATCGCAAGTGGCGGTCTGCTTCTCGATGACTCCGAAATATTCTTGGGCCAGATCGCTGATCATCCGTTCCACGGCCTTTCGTTCCGAACCTTCCGGAAACTGCTCAAAATATTCACGATAGGCGGCGTGGCGCTCCAGGAAATCGGTGGTGGAAACCTTTTTAAGACCCTCGAAATAAGCGGTTCCCAGCAAATTCCGGATACCGCCAATGGCTTCATTGATCTGTGCGGCATAGGGGCTTTGGGGAAACTTTCTTACAAAGGAAGTATACAGGGAAAGTGCTTTTTTCTCGTAATTCTCGTCAATTGCCAGGTCATTGACATCCAGAATGGTTTTTTCATAGTCCCGCTTTTCAATTTCGGCATGGGTATCGTTCAGCCGGCCCTCCAGTTCCGACCGGTGGGCATCTTCAGGGTGCGCTTTGATGTATTGCATCAGCATCACAATCTGGGCGTCGAGCGCCTTGGTGACCGAAAGGTCAGCGATCAACTGGTCGTACCGGCGATTGAGCTGTCTCTTTTTGAGCAGCCATCCACCGACGGTAACAGCAATGGCAAAAAGAATCACCACCCCCAATACGAAGAGCAGTTTGCCGGTCCTCCCCATCTGATCCTGCTTGCCCACTGAATGGTCGGTGCTTTTTTCAAAGGGTACGGCCACCGCCGGTTTTGGCGATTCCTGTAAGTCCGCTAATTCCGATAGCTCCAGGTATTCCATTGATTCCGGCGGGGGCGGTTGGGACGGTGCTTTTTTGGCGGGCTTCTTCGGAACCGGCTTCGAAGCTTTTTTCACGGGCTCTTTTAGCGGCTGGGTTTTTTCAACCGTTGCCGGATGCTCCGCCGGCGGGGCTTTCTTCGATTTGGACGGTCGTGCCGGGGCCTGGCGATCGGACGGCGGTGGCGGCAGCTGAGCACCGGCCTCGTCTTTGATTTTCAGGCTCTCCATCATCACGCTCATGAGCGGGTCGTGGATCTCTCTAACCTGATCGGGATCGGCCGCTTCAATCTGAATGGCGGCATTGTCCCAGCTGATAATCCGGTAGGCGGCTTCGTTGCCGGCCATCCCCTCAACCTGCGCCGCGACAAGGCTGCCGCCCTCAAGATGGAGATAGCCGGTGCGGTTGCCGCTGGACACTTTGAGCGTATAGGTGGCGCCCTCCATTTCCGACATCTGAAGAAACGAAGGAAGGCTGATGCCGTGGATCTGCCCACCCACATCGGTAACGGTTTCAATCTTTTTCTTGCTTAAAAACTTTTGAACCAGGGTTCCCAGCTGTTGGTAATCCTCATCGCTTATGCTGGGTGAACAGAATCCCAAGAGGACTTCGATCTTACCCGCGTCCTGCTTCCAGGGCCACAGGGCACCGTAAAACGAGCCGGTTTTAATGTTCTTCAGGAAAAGGGCCTGATCTTTGCGGATGCCTCCCAGGAATTTCACCGTGGGGTCGAAGCGCAGGGAAACGGGAAGACCTTTGCCGGGGGCCTTGGCCGGATAGCCGAAAAAGGAGGAGAGGACTTCCACCAGTTCATCTATGGTACGGCCGGTCGAGGTCACCTGGTACAGGCTGCGCGGCTCCTCATAGAAGCGGATGCTCATATCCGGCAGATCATCGACGCCTTTGGCCAATGTCAGGAATCCGACCAATACCGCCTCGTTTTTGGCGATGTCCCGGATTTCATTGCTGTCGCCGGTCAACAATTCTTCGATCAGCGGTACCCCCATGGGTTGTCGCGTCCTCTATTTTTCTAAAGGTATCGTACCGATGGCCGGGTATCAAAGAAATAAGGTCTCCCGGCCGTTGCCTGTCGAAAAATTGTAATCCAGCGACGCCGGATCAGAATGAAAAAGGAAACAATTCCCCGGCGGAGCTAATTTTTCCAATAATCTATAGCAGATGGCAATGAATCTTGTCAAAGGCAAGATCGCCTGAGCCCATCTTTGCGGCCATTTCATCGCTTCGGGCTCGCCTCTACTAAAATGGTTCAACCACACCAGGCCAGTTGGCCCGCCCGAATCGAAACGCGACCTGCATCCCGTGTTGCGATACCTCTCTGTCGCGCATCAGCAAAATGACCGTCACGGGGCCAGTTTTACCAAGCGGTATCACACATGATTGACATCCAAAAATCCATCTGATATTTTTCAATAATCAGGATATTTCATTCCATAGGGTATTTCAATACCAGCACCATTACTTCATCGCCAAAATCAGTCTGCCGAGTTCCTGCCCCAGGGGGAAATGAAAATATCACCTTTAAGGGAGTACTATGCGGCGACTGACAAAAACCCGAAAATGGGGCTCAAGGACAACCTGATCAACATTGTTCATCAGGAAAAAAACGAGGCGCTGTTCGGCGGATGCACCGGCCACGGCTGCGGAGCGGCATTCAACTTCCTGGCTCTGCAGCCGGACGGCGAGGTGCACGCCTGCAGGAAATTTCCCTCGCTGGTCGGAAACATCACCAAACATAATCTTTACGACATTTATCACACTGATCTGGCCGAACGCTATCGCACAGGCAGCCGGGCCTGCCGCAACTGCCGCTTGAACCCGGTCTGCCGAGGGTGCCTGGCCATCGCCTACAGCATGGGCCTGGACGTCTTCACGGACAAAGATCCCTTCTGCTTCGCATCCCATCAGGTCACCGGCGAATAAAGATCACCGAAAAGGAAACCAACAATTGAAACCGTTAATGAGCAACCGCGAACCGGCAACACTCCGGTAGGGTAACGCCATGCAGACGAAGCGCATCCACCACCAACCTGACAAACCTCCCCGTGTGAGGATTCTCGCCACGGGCGGCACCATTGCCGGTTCAGCCGAATCCGCGACTCAGGCAGGGTACACGTCCGGTCGGGTGACCGTTGAGGCCATGGTCGGCGCGGTACCCGGTCTGACCGAGATTGCCCGTGTCCGCGGCGAGCAGGTCGCCAATGTGGGTTCCCAGGATATCACCTTTGCCATCATGATCGACCTGGCCAACCGGATCAACGCCCTGTTGGGCACCGATGGGGTCGACGGCGTGGTCGTCACTCATGGCACGGACACCATGGAAGAGACGGCCCACTTTCTAAACCTGACCATTAAAAGCAAAAAGCCGGTGGTTCTGACAGGGGCCATGCGACCATCTACCGCCATCAGCGCCGATGGTCCGCTCAACCTGTACAACGCCGTTGCCGTCGCCGCCGATCCGGATGCCGCCGGGCGTGGCGCGCTCGTGGTGATGAATGACCGGATCCACGGCGCCCATTCACTGAGCAAAACCAACACCACCTCGGTAGAAACCTTCATTTCCCCGATCAATGGCCTCATCGGAACGGTCAATTATGGTAAAACCGAATACTTCCGCCGGCCGTTTCGTAAACACACCCATAAAAGCCAATTCTCTGTGGAAGGGGTCAGGTCCCTGCCCCGGGTGGATATCATTTACGCCTGCGCGGACATGCCGGCCGACCTCATCGACGGTTCCATGGAAAAAGGCGCCAAGGGGATTGTGGTCGCCGGTGATGGCAACGGCAACATGAACGCGGCGACCATCGAACGGGCAGCCCGGGCGGCGAAAAATGGCGTCATCATCGTCCGCAGCTCCCGCGTGCCCACCGGGAAAGTGGGGCGCAACGTGGAGATCGATGATGACCGCATGGGTTTTATCGCCTCGGATGAACTCAACCCGGCCAAGGCACGGGTCCTGCTGATGCTGGCGCTGTTGAAAAAACGCCGGTTAGGTGAAATACAGCGGCTGTTTTATGAATACTGATCCGCCGGCCGCACCCATCGCCCGGCAAGAAAAGTTCTGACCACCTGTTCGGTTTGCCGGGCCAGCAGACCATCCGCGTCCTGCATGACCGCTGCCAGCGATTGCGGACCGCTGCAGATCGAAAAGACGGCATCGATGCCGATATCGTAAAGCGATTCAATGCCGTCACCGACCCCGCCGCAAATGGCGATACAGGGGACACCGGCTGCCTTTGCTGTTCGCGCCACACCCGCCGGGGCTTTGTTGAACTGGGTTTGACGATCGATCCGTCCCTCGGCGGTCAACACGAGGTCGGCACCGGCAATAGCGTCTTTAAGCCCGACCACATCGATGACCAGGTCGATGCCCGGCTTCAGATCGGCACCGACAAAGGCATGCAGTCCACCGCCCAGGCCGCCGGCCGCGCCGGCTCCCGGCATATCGGCAATGGCGACGCCCAGGTCCAGTTGGACGACCCGCGCCAGGTTGGCCAGCCCCGTGTCGAGCCGGGTGACCTGCTCGGGCGAAGCGCCTTTCTGGGGAGAGTAGACCACCGAAGCGCCATTGTCGCCGGTCAACGGGTTGGTCACGTCGCAGGCCACCGACACGGATACGCCGTCCAGCCGTGGATCGACATTCTGGCGGTCGATGGAGGCGATCGCTCCCAGGGAACCTCCCACCGGTTCGACCGGTGTGCCGGTTTCATCGAGAAACCGGTATCCCAGGGCAGCCGCCATGCCGATCCCCCCGTCGCAGGTGGCACTGCCGCCGATCCCTACGATGATTCGCGTGGCGCCGTTGTCCATGGCCGCACGAATCAGCTCGCCGGTGCCGATTGTGGTGGTGCGCGTCGGGTCATGCCGCGCCTTCGGCAACAGGGCCAGCCCGCTGGCTTTGGCCATTTCCACCACGGCCAGCTTCCGAGAGGGTACCATGCAAAACGGTGCCGAAAGCGGTTCCATTCTTGGGCCGGAAACCATTGCCTCAACCCGTGTCCCGCTCAATCCGGCAAGCATGACTTCAATGAGCCCGTCTCCCCCGTCGGCCACAGGGACGCAGGTGACATCGCATTGGGGAATAACGGCCAGGATGCCCGTTTTCATCGCTTCCGCCGCCTGCACGGCGTTCATGCTTCCCTTAAATGCGTTGGGAGCAGCAACGATACGCATGTTCATGGGGTACCTCGATTAAATGTAGGTTGATGACCCGTAAAAAGTCGCATTTCCGACGGAGTCGTATAAAGCCCGAGATCAAGGCTTGCGAATCCTGAGAATACCGCTATCGCGGGTGCCGTAGGCAGCGTACTTATGGTACGCTGCAGTGACGAAGGATGAAGCGTAACGCAGATATCGGGCTTTTTACGAATCCGTCAATACCTGGGGATGATCACCCAG
>RCNC010004557.1_pt1 | contig 18819 bp, 11 predicted proteins | sample 2041301 | NCBI WGS metagenome assembly RCNC01 (sample SAMN09708231, study PRJNA481090) | Marine sediment metagenome, whole genome shotgun sequencing project. | biome: marine sediment; feature: ocean; material: sediment; isolation source: Sewage treatment plant 13A marine sediment (STP13A) ...
AAAGGAAACGGCCTGCTCAAGCAGCACCTGATCGAACTCACCCTTGGGATAATCCGATTTTATCGATGCAATCACCTCTTCGAGTTCCGCATCACTGATCCGTAGGTTCAGCTCTTTTGCCCTTTCTATAAGAATCAATCTTTCGGTAAGCTGATTCAGGATACGCAACTGAATATCGGCCAATATTTCCGCATCTATATCCATATCCGTGGGAAAATCAGCTGTGGTCTCCTCCACCGCCCTGTCAAAGGCCTCCACCGTGACAACACTGTCATTTATCTGAATCAAAACGTCCGGAGACACCGGTCCCTTTGAGTCCGAACAGCCAAAAAGACCGGCCCATACAATCAGAATTGCCCACAATATACCAGGGCATCGGTAACGCCACTGACCTTGCTGCATGAAACGCCCCCGCTTTCGCTCAAAAAAGGAATGGTATCCATTTTCTTCGCACCTCAATAGGCTTGAATAAGGTGATCAGGCGTTAACATGATGCGCTATTTCTTTCAAGATGTATTTAGTCTGGGTCAAAACGCCGGTCTTATTCCGATCGGACAGTACTACCTTCAATTTGTGATCGGGGGTCAATCGAAACCGGTCCTTTTCTGAAAGAACCAGATCGACAATACCCTGGGGATTGGCCTGGTGCCGGCTGGATATGTGAAGCACCAGATGGTTCCCTGCGACATCGAGCTTCCTGATGCCTGCTTTTACCGCCAGGACTTTAAACACAATCTTCAGAAGCAGATTTGAGACTTCTTCCGGCAGCTTTCCATAGCGATCGATAAGTTCTTCCTTGATAGCGGAAATTTCATCCATATCGGAAATTTTGGACAGCCGGCGGTAGGCTGAAAGTCGTTGATCGATGTCGGCGATATAGTGCTCAGGAATAAAGGCGGATATGGGAAGATTGATTTCCGGTTCAATGTCGTCTCTTGGCTGTTCGCCTTTCAGCTCGGAAACCGACTCTTCCATGAGTTTCAAAAACATATCATAACCGACAGCCGCAATGTGGCCTGATTGCGAGGCGCCAAGAATGGTTCCACCCCCCCGAATTTTCAGATCGCTCATGGCGATCTGAAATCCGGATCCCAGATCGCTGTGGTCCATCAATACCTTCAGACGCTTTAACGCATCGCGGGTAATGTAGCTCTCCGGGGGAATAAACAGGTATGCATAAGCACGCTCCTCCGCGCGCCCCACACGACCACGCAACTGGTACATCTGTGCCAGACCGAAACGGTCCGCCCGGTTGATAAAAATCGTATTGGCAGAAGGTATGTCGAGGCCCGATTCGATAATCGTCGTGCACACAAGCATGTCAATTTCTTTGTTGACAAATCGGAGCATGACCTTTTCCAGCTCCCTCTCCGGCATTCGGCCATGAGCGATGTCCAGCCGAACGTCAGGAACGATGGATTTCAGACGGACGGCCATTCTTTCAATACTGTTGATGCTGTTGTGGACAAAGAATATCTGTCCGCCCCGCTGAAGCTCCTTCGTAACGGCATCCTTTACAATTCCATCTGTAAACTCGGATACATATGTCACAACAGCATGCCGGTATTCCGGTGGCGTCTCGATAAGATCGATGTCCCGTATGCCGATCAGGGACATGTGCAGCGTTCTGGGTATGGGTGTGGCCGTAAGGGCCAGAACATCGACGGTGGTCCGGATTTTTTTCAAGGTCTCCTTGTGCCGCACACCAAACCGATGTTCTTCATCGATGACGAACAGACCAAGGTCTTGGAAGGAAATATCTTTCTGGAGAATCCTGTGGGTGCCGACAACAATATCGACTTTTCCCTCCCTGACATCGTTCACAATTTTCCGCTGCTCCTGCCTCGACCGGAATCGGCTCAAACAGGCGACATTGACGGGGTAATCCTTGAAGCGTTCCGAAAATGTTGCAAAATGCTGCTCAGCCAAAACCGTCGTCGGGACAAGTACGGCTACCTGCTTGCCATTGTATACAGATACAAATGCCGCCCGAAGCGCCACCTCTGTCTTGCCGTAACCCACATCACCACATACCAGTCGATCCATGGGCACGGACTCTCCCATATCGTGCAGGACCTCCTTGATAACTTTCAACTGATCGGCGGTTTCTTCGAAAGGAAACCCATTTTCGAAATCCTGGAGCTCTCTTTCGACAGACCGGTGGGAAAAGCCTTTGTGCACCTTTCTGGCTGCATAGAGCTTGAGTAACTCTTTGGCAATCAGGATTGTCGATTTTTTTGCTTTGGTTTTCATCCTGTCCCAAGATTTACCCCCCATCTTGTCGACCACCGGTACCACACCATCCACACCCATGTACTTCTGGATCAAATTCATGCGGTCCACCGGCAGATAAAGCCGATCGTCGTCCTTATAGATGATCAGTAGATAATCGTTGGTTGCAAATTCCACCGTCAGTTTGGTGAGGCCCTTGTACTGACCGATACCGTGCTCGTCGTGCACCACGAGGTCATCGATCTTGAGGTCTTCGAATCTCAGCAACTGCTTTTGGATACGGGATTTTCCGGCAGCCGTTCCTTTACGGCGCGTTCCGAATATTTCATTGGCCGTTATAAGGGCGATCGATGCCTCAGGCCAGACAAAACCGGTTGAGATATCACCCACGCACAGGCAAACCGGTTTTTTTTGATGATCTTTTAACGCATGCCCGGCAGGAAATGTTTCCCTGGACAAAACCTGAATAGGGTATGGCAAAAGCATGGACCTGATTCGCTCGGCCTGTGATGAAAAGGCACAGACAATCACCGTGAGATAGCCCCTTTCCTGGTACCGTTCAATCCATTCCACAAGAGGCGACAGCGGTGTATCCAGGGATTGGGGATGCCTCAATGCCTCTATGAGTTCCGTGTTGTCATGCACCTGAAGATTGTACCGGGAACGAACCGGAATGGATGATTCTTCACCATCAAGCATGGAAATGGCTTTAAGCATCAGGGCCTTTGAGCATGTCAAACCCGAATGGACCGCCTCCCAACCCAGGTAGGTCTTCTCGGGCGGCACTGCAAATCCCCCCTCTTCCACGACGGTTTCAAATTGCTTTCGAACAAGCTTTTCGAATGCCTCGGCCGCCGCCTTTACCTGCTCGAAGTCCGCCACAACATAGAGCGTATCGGCTCCTGTGTAATCAAACAGGGTCTCGAGTTTGGAATCGATGAGGGCCATCAGGTTTTCCGATCCGGAATTTAGACCCTCGGTCTTCAGGCGGTCAATCACTGCCCTGACCGTCGTGACAGGGGTGTCCAAACGCGAAGCTTCCTCCCGGATGCGGCCGATCAAACCGGGAAGATGATGCCTGTCCAGGATGGCTTCTTTGGCAGGAAGAATGACCGCCTCCTGAACCTGTTTGACTGTTCGCTGACTCACAGGCGAATAAAATCTCAGGGACTCCACCAGGTCGCCAAACAACTCCATCCGCAGGGGCTGTGAATACAGGGGGGAAAAAATATCCAGAATACCGCCCCTTACGCAGTAATCCCCCGGCTCCTCGACGATGGCGGCCCGTTCATATCCGCCGGCTTCCAATTTTTCGATAAGTTTTTCCCGATCAATCTCCTCGCCGGCCATAGTCAACTCTGCGTATCCGCACAGCGAATCCCTGGGCAGTGTCTTTTTCATCAAGCCGTCTATGGTGGTCACAATGACGGGCGGGGTTCCCTGGTTCACCAGGTTGTAGAGCACACGGATTCGATTGGCGGCTGTTTCGCTGTCCGAAGTGAGGAATTTATACGGCAACAGATTATAGGGTGGAAAATACTGCACCGCAGAGGCTTCGGATCCGAGGAAAAAACGTAGTTCATCACATACCCGACGGCCGTCTTTGGAAGACGATACGATCACCACCATGGGTTCATGAAAACGCCGGTAAAGCTTTGAAATCAGGTACGCCTTATCCGTCTTTTGCAGCCCGATGCAATCGATCCCTTCATTACCGCTGTGTATGGATGCAATTAATTGCGCCAGGTAAGTTTTTTCTTGATTTTGAACCATAAACAAAGTACTGCAACCTATTCTTAATTGGCCAATAGCCGACGTAGCTCAGCTGGTAGAGCAGCTGATTCGTAATCAGCAGGTCCGCGGTTCGAGTCCGCGCGTCGGCTCCATAGTATTTATTTTAAATTAAAGACTTATAGAATTCTCTGTAGGTCTTTAATTATTTTGTAACAAAAAATGGGGACCCATTGGGTCACATAAAAAGGCCGATTGGGCCCGACTTCTTCCGACTCCCCAAAGTCACAAGAGTGCCTATCACAAATTTCACTGATTGGACAGAGCCAATAGCCGTGGGGTGAGGGTTATTCGTTGAAACAAACATACAGAAACACAAGAGAAAATTCAGTAGAGGGGTGCTATGCCGACAAAAGTTGCTTTTGATAATGAAAAATATTTAACAGAACAGACATCTAAGATTCTTGAACGGGTTAACATGTTTGGAGATAAACTGTATCTCGAATTTGGCGGAAAACTTCTCTATGACTATCACGCCGCCAGGGTCTTACCCGGTTATGACCCCAATGTAAAAATGAGACTTCTTCAGCAGCTGAAAGAAAATGCAGATATTCTACTCTGTATCTATGCGGAGGATATTGAAAGAAAAAAAATGAGGGCCGATTTTGGCATAACCTATGATGCGGAAGCCTTTAAATTAATAGACGAATTACGACAATGGGGAGTCAACGTTCTTGGTATAGTTATTACCCGTTTTAGCGGACAGCCCGGCGCTAAAGTATTTAAGAACAAACTGGAACGAAGAAATATAAAAGTTTATACACATAAGTATACAAAAGGGTATCCTACGGATGTGGATTTGATTGTAAGTGACGAAGGTTATGGCGCTAATGATTATATAGAGACAGAAAAACCTTTGATTATCGTTACCGGCCCCGGTCCTGGCAGTGGTAAGCTGGCCACGTCTCTTTCGCAGATATACCATGACCATAAGAGAGGAATAAATTCAGGATATGCAAAATTCGAAACCTTTCCTATATGGAATTTACCCGTTAATCACCCGGTAAATATAGCATATGAAGCCGCAACCGCAGATATTAAAGATTTCAACCTCATCGATCCATTTCATCTTGAGACATACAATAAAACGGCAGTCAATTATAATCGGGATGTAGAGGTGTTTCCGGTAATCAAGAGAATATTGAAAAGAATCGGTAACGGTGAGTCACCGTATCAGTCACCAACAGATATGGGTGTAAATCAAGTCGGGTTTGCGATAACAGATGATGCCCTGACAAGGGAGAGTGCTAAACAGGAAGTGATAAGACGGTATTTTCGTTATCGATGTGAATATGTAATGGGATTAACGGAAAAAGAAACCGTCCAGAGAGTAGAACTCCTTATAAAAGATTTTGACCTCGAGCCCGAGTATAGACGTGTTGTTAAACCGGCTCGGAAGGCCTCACAGGATGCCAGGGATAATAAAAAAGGGAGTGAGGGAATCTATTGTGGTGGGGCAATCGAGTTAGAGGACAAAACGATTGTTACCGGAAGTAATTCCCCTAAACTTCATGCGGCATCCAGTCTTATTCTGCATGCCATTAAGCATCTGGCCGAAATTCCTGATAAGATTAAGCTGTTGCCACCCAATATCATAGAATCGGTTAGAAATCTCAAAACGGAAGTATTAAATGAAAAAAGCCTCAGTCTTGACCTGTTAGAAACCCTTATTGCATTGAGCATTAGCGCAACAACAAATCCTGCGGCTCAATTAGCCATGAAAAAGTTAACCAACCTGCAAGGTTGTGAGGTCCATATGACCCATATTCCTACTCCGGGTGATGAAGCGGGTTTGAGACGTCTTGGGGTTAATCTGACAAGTGATCCCAATTTTTCCACAAAAGGTCTATTTGTTACTTGAACCTGAATTGAGCGGTTTTTGTCTCGATCTGCACCGATCTCTTGCGGATCGAGGGTTTCCAAAAAGCCTCGACAGATCCACGGGTATGACTGTGTTTTTTGTGAACCCTTCTCCATCAAGATCTCGGCACACCTCTTCGGGAAAAATCGCTCAGTTCAGGTTGAACCTAATTTGAAACACGCATCTTAGGTTGAAGTTAGAAAGCAATTTTTTTCCAATGCCAATATGTGTCCGTCCATTATAGTATAAGGTCATTTCGTTGTTGACTTTTGTACCACAATGTCACTAATATTTATCATAAATTTTAATATCGAACCAAAGGGATTGTATAAAACTGCAGGAGGATTGTACGGAAAAGCTATGTTGTTCGGATATAGGTTACCACGGAAGACCTATCGATCATTTGACCAGAGAGGAACTGTTGGAAGCATTCCTTGAATTTGCACAGACCGTTGTAAGTTGTGCTTCTACCAACAATCAGTGCAAAGCCATTATCTCAGTTAACCAAGAGTAGTCGGAAATAAAATCTGGAGGATTAATCATGGATATGACCAATCTATTAAAAATGGGTGCCACAATGTTTATGAATTCTAAACAAAGTGGCGATGCAGGTAGCGGCCTGGATATCGGCAACCTGACGTCAGCTCTTTCGGGCCTTGCAGGAGGAGACAGCAGCAAAGGCGGGTTCGATCTGGGGTCGCTATTATCAAAAATGGACTCAGGTGGACTCGGGACAGTAGCGAAGTCCTGGCTTGGTGATGGAAACAACGAAGCCATCTCACCTGACCAGATCTCCAACATGCTCGGCGCCGATAAGATTTCAGAATTTGCATCCAAGCTGGGACTTCGCAGCGAAGAAGCGGCTGGTGGTTTGTCTGAAGCACTTCCACAAATGGTCGACAAAGCCAGTAGCGGCGGCTCACTGCTTGATTCAATCGGTGGACTCTCCGGCGCTATCGGCCTGGCAAGTAAATTGTTTAAATAGACGCCATTTCAAAAATAGGATTTTGGTTCAAAGTCAAGACGGGATTGAGTTTCAACCCGCAGGAATACTACAGTATTTTGAGGACTTGAAACGAGAGCTCAACACAGAATTTGGGCCAAAAGACATTTTTGAGATAGCTTCTAATAGACGCCAGCTGATAAGGGAAAATAAACCCAAAGCATCATTTCCTTGAAATCATATTGCAAAATCATTCGCCTCATCACCCTGATGCTCAGCATTTGGAGCTGTCTTTTCTATGGCTGTGCCCCCGTGCAGCCGCTGACAGCACCATCTGCCCGAACAAAACCTGGCGCGGCATACCCGGACCATTCTGATTCCCGCAAGATCCGTGATTTGTTATACCAGCAGGTTGAAGAATGGGAGGGAACACCCTATCGCCTGGGTGGACTCTCAAAAAAGGGTATTGACTGTTCCGGATTCGTCTTCATGACCTATCTGGATCGATTCAGCATCAGGCTGCCTCGAACCACGTATCAGCAATCCCAGACCGGCAAATACGTGTTTCAACGAGACCTGAGTGCCGGTGACCTTATTTTTTTCCGAATAGGGTATAAAACCAGACATGTGGGCATTTATCTCGAAAACGATCTGTTTGTGCATGCATCCAAGAGCCGCGGCGTGATGCTCTCCAACCTGCATGATGACTACTGGTCAAACCGATACTGGAAGGCTGTTCGCATTAAAATTGACAGTCTTTAGGTTTTAAGCTACCTTAGCCTAAACTCAGCTTTGTCCCTCAACTTGTATGGTTCGTGAATTTTGTGGCAAAATAAATAAAAACAATCACGAAAACACGAAATTTATACCGCTTGTCAAAATAATGTTCCGAAAACAGGATCGCGGCATAAGGGTTTGTAGCAGAAAAACGGTCCTCAATCGGAACGTTTTTCTGACAACCCCTATATCATTTCGTGGTTTCGTACTTTCGTGATTTCGTGATAAATATTTTTTTCTGCGGTTTATCCGGGTTGGATTGAGGTAGCTTATGAAAAAGAAAATACTGATTGTCGACGACAACCGACTTCTGCGAAAGTTCCTGTCAACCCATCTGGGAAAAGAGGGCCACCACGTCCAGACGGCGGAAGATGGCTTTGACGCCCTGGAACACCTTTCCACATTTACACCCGACATCATGTTTATCGATCTTTTCATGCCCAAAATCGACGGTGAACGCCTGTGCCAGATCATACGCTCCAGAGAAACATTGGCTGACTGCTATATTGTCATCCTGTCTGCAGGGATCGCGGAAACAGGTAAGGATTACACCCAAATAGGTGCCAATGCCTGTATTGCCAAAGGCTCATTCAGCAACATGGCAAAAAATGTTCTCACCGCGGTTCAGGATTCCGACGCACCCACCAAAGAGCATACGCAAAAACCGATCATCGGACTGGATTCCGTATACTCCCGGCAGTTGACCAAGGAGCTGATTTCAAAGAACCGCCACCTGGAAACAATTCTTGAAAGTATGACCGAAGGTTTTCTGGAGGTATTTTCCGAACGGGTTGTGTTTGCAAACGATGCTGCCGTCGATATGTTGAACACAAGCATGGAGGGCTTGTTATACGCCTACCCGCCTGACCTCTTTAAAGGCAGAACCCGGAAGTGTATCGAGACCTTGATTTCAGATGAAAAGTCCCCGACATGGAATCAGGATACCACCTTCAGTGTAAACAACCGCAAGATCACAATTAAAAGTTATCCGGTTGAGGGGGAATCAGACACCACCATTATCATTCTCTCCGATGTCACCGAGCAGAAAAAACTCGAAGAAAAACTTCAGCAGGCAAGAAAAATGGAAGCCATCGGAACCCTTGCGGGAGGTGTTGCCCATGACTTTAACAACCTGCTGATGGGCATCCAGGGAAATATCTCTCTCATGCTTCTGGATACAAAGGAAGACGGCCCCCATTCCGAAGAAATCAAAAGCATTGAAAGATGTGTTGAAAGTGCGGCAAATCTGACCAAACAGCTCCTGGGTTTTGCCAGGGGCGGGAAATATGTCATCAAGGCCACCAGCTTGAATGACCTGACTGAGAAACTGACCAGGATGTTCCAACGTACCCATAAAAATATTGCTTTTCACGAAACCTACCAACCGGGTCTATGGTCCGTGGAAGTCGATCAGGGGCAGATTGAACAGGTGATGCTGAATCTATACCTAAACGCCTGTCAAGCTATCCCCGAAAAAGGTGATCTCACCGTAAAAACCGAAAATGTGGTCCTTGAAAACAATGTTGCAAAATCATACGACCTCGAGCCTGGAAAATATATCAAAATATCCGTCACCGATACCGGTGACGGCATGGATGACCAGGTCAGGCAGAGAATCTTTGAGCCTTTCTTCACCACCAAAGAGGTCGGCAAAGGCACTGGAATGGGTCTGGCCTCCGCCTTTGGCATTATCAGGAACCACAACGGTATTATCGATTGCCATAGCGAAAAAGGTAAAGGAAGTACCTTCAGCATTTATTTGCCTGTCTCTTTTTCCCCGGTATTGGAGGATAACGAAGAAAACATTGTCCTGTTAAAGGGTTCCGAGACCATACTGCTCGTCGATGATGAAAGCATCATACTCGAGGTAGGCCGGCGGCTGTTGAAAGAACTCGGCTACAGGGTTTTCATCGCCAGAAACGGAAAATCGGCCTTGAAGATCTTTTCGACTTGTCATGATGATATCGATCTCGTTCTACTGGACATTGTCATGCCCGGGATGGATGGCAAAGAGGTCTTTGCCAGGATGAAACAAATTAAATCCGATTTTCATGTTTTGCTGGCAAGTGGTTACAGCCTCGATTGGCAGGCACGCGAAATGATCGAGGATGGATGTCATGATTTCATTCAAAAACCATTTAAACTCCATGAACTGTCCGGGAAGGTTCGGAAAGTCCTGGAGGCTTCATATCACAGGCCCCCCGCTTAACCTAGGAACGACTTGACATTTACAAAAAAAACATATACAATCTAAGCCTTTATAGAATGGATCCCCACGGGTAAACCCGTGGTCCCATTAAAATACCCGTCTTCACCTTCGGCTACGCCGTGGTTATCCGCCACATCTGTGGGGTGACATCACGCCGTAGCAATCAACCTATATCTTTGGCATTCATCCACGGGCAAGCCCGCGGTTTTCCCAGCGGAGTTTGACATATGAAAGAACCCGAAGAGCTGCAGATCCAGGCAGAAATGGAAGAAATTTCAAAAAACATCGACCGCATCCTCCACAAGATAGAGCATCTTGACCCCAGCAGAATGGATGATTCATCCCAGCATGAAGACGGGTAATGGTCAAATAAGTCGTAACAGGAGGATCTATGGTATTAACAAAAAATGATATTTCCGTAAAAATTCATGAGCTCGGTTTCACGAAGAAAACAGCCGTTGACACGGTAGAATCTCTTTTGGAAATTATTAAGCAGACCCTTGCAAACGGGGATGACGTACTTGTTTCAGGGTTTGGAAAATTCTGTGTAAAGAACAAGAAAGCCAGGCGTGGAAGAAATCCGGCCACCGGTTCGGACCTGACCCTCAGGGAAAGAAAAGTCGTAACTTTCAAATGCTCCGGCAAATTACGGGACAGTATCAATAAAAAAGGCTAATAAAGGGATGCTTCCCTTTATTAGCCTTTTTAGACTATTAGCGATTTAGACTGTTAGGCTGTTAGGTGCTCTCCGTTATTAGCTGTCAGCCACCCCTTATTTAGCTTATTAGCGGTTTAGGCTGTAGGCTGTTAGGTGCTCTCCGCTAGTAGCTATCAGCTACCCTCCAACCCTTAATAGCTTATTAGCGGTTTAGACTGTTAGGCTATTAGGTGCTCTCCGCTATTAACTGTCAGCCACCCTCCAACCCTTGTATCCCCTCCAACCCTCCAACCCTATCTCTTACGTTTGGTGTTTGGTGTTTTGTGTTTGGTGTTTCGCTCTTGGCATTTAGCCCTTAGCACCTAACAGCCTACAGCCTAAAAACCTACAGCCTACGGTCTATGCCATCATTTTACGCAACACATAGGGCAGGATACCGCCATTTTCAAAGTAGGCCACATCCACGGCTGTATCGAGTCTTGAGGTCACATGAAATACTGTTTCCTTTCCATCTCTGCCCATGGCTTTCACTTGCAGTTGTTTTCGGGGTACCATGTTCTCGACGCCTTTTATGGAAAAGGTCTCGGTGCCATCCAGACCCAGCCGTTCCCAGGTATCATCCCCATTGAACACCAGCGGCAACACCCCCATACCCACCAGATTACTCCGGTGAATCCGCTCGAACGATTTTGCCACAACAGCTTTCACATTCAACAGGCTGGTACCCTTTGCCGCCCAGTCCCGGGATGAACCGGTACCATATTCTATACCACCCAGAACCACGAGCGGTTTACCCGCTTCGATGGCTTTCATGGCGGCGTCATAGACAAACACTTCTTTCTTTTCCGGAAATGATAGCGTGTAACTCCCTTCTTTGGGTGACACCAGGAGATTTTTGATTCGAATATTTCCGAAAGTGCCCCGCATCATGACTTCGTGGTTTCCTCTCCTGGAGCCATATGAATTGAACTTCTCCGGTACGACCCCCTTATTCATCAAATAATGTCCCGCGGGATAGGATTCCGGTATCGCACCTGCCGGCGAGATATGATCCGTGGTGACGGAATCTCCCAGCACCAGCAGTGCATCGGCGTCCGCGATATCTTTTGGTTTAGGCATTTCTAACTGAAACCCGTCAAAATACGGCGGTTTTCGGATATAGGTCGAATTCTCATCCCACTGGAACGTCGTGCTTTCCATCACTGCCAGTTGCCCCCAGAATTCATCGCCTTGAAATATTTTGCTATATTGATCTGCATAAAAAGATTGCCGAACGTGTTTTTCCACCAGCGCATGAATCTCTTCATCACGTGGCCATATATCTTTCATAAAGACCGGTGTCTGGTCTCCATCGAACGCGATGGGTTCCCTCGTGATATCGATATCTATCCTGCCCGCAATGGCATAGACAAGCACCAGCATCGGGGATGCCAGAAAGTTGGCTCTGATTTTCTGATGAATCCTGGCTTCGAAGTTTCGATTGCCGGAGAGCACTGCCGCCACGGTAAGTTGATGATCCACAATCGCTTTCTCTATCTCCGGGTCGAGCGGTCCACTGTTGCCGATACAGGTCGTACATCCAAAGGCAGCCAGATGAAAACCAAGTGCTTCCAGATACGGCATCAGTCCGGCATCTTTCAGATAGTCCACGACAACTCTGGACCCCGGCGCCAGTGACGTTTTGACATAAGGGGGTACCTGAACACCCTTTTCAGCAGCGTTTTTAGCCAGAAGCCCTGCACCCAGCATGGCAAACGGGTTGGATGTATTCGTACAGGAAGTAATGGCTGCAATCACGACACTGCCGTCGCAGATGCTATCGGCTACACTTTGTGCTGCACCTTTCTGCTCCAGGGTACTGCCGGCAACGTCGGTTGCGCGGGTATTCTGGCAACCGTTGTTGGCCATCTTGTTCTTTGCCACAACACTTTCCACCCCTCCCGAAGCATCCCGGCCGACAATTTTATTGAATTTCTTCTTGAGATCCGTGAGAACGATCCTGTCTTGGGGCCGCGAAGGCCCGGCTACAGACGGTTCCACTTCAGAAATATCGAATACGATCGTTTTGGAGTAGTCGGGATCGTTGGTTCCGTCATAAAAAAGCCCGGTCTCTCGGGTATAACAGCTTACAGTGTCTGCACGATCCTCCCGATTTGTAATCCTGAGATAGTCGATGGTCTTTTCATCAACCGGAAAGAAGCCCATGGTAGCACCATACTCGGGTGACATATTGGCAATCGTCGCCCGATCTGTCAGCGTCAGCTGTTTCATTCCAGGACCATGGAATTCGACAAATTTTTCGACAACATTTTCCGACCGCAGTACTTCAGTTATCCGCAGCACCAGATCGGTGGCCGTCACTCCCGGCATCAAGGCCCCGGTCAATCTGACACCGACGACTTCGGGTATGGACATGTAATACGGCTGCCCCAACATCACCGCCTCAGCCTCGATACCGCCAACGCCCCAGCCCATGACACCCAGGCCATTGATCATGGTGGTGTGTGAATCGGTCCCCACCAGGGTGTCCGGGAAAGCAACCGTCCCGAATTCATTTTTCTCTGTAATAACAACCCTTCCCAGATGTTCCAGATTGACCTGATGGCAGATACCGGAGTTAGGTGGTACCACGCTGAAATGGTCAAAACTTTTCTGGGCCCATTTTAAAAGCTCATATCGCTCTTTATTTCTCTCGTATTCCTTGGCGACATTCTGTTTCAGGGCATCGGTCGTCCCGAAGCTGTCGATCTGGATGGAGTGATCCACCACCAGTTCTACCGGAACCAACGGGTTGATCATATCGGGGTCACCACCCATATCCCTGACCGCATCTCGCATAACAGCCAGATCCACCACAGCGGGCACCCCGGTAAAATCCTGCATCAATACCCTGGCCGGATGATAGGGTATTTCCGGGGGCTCGTCATAATGCTTTTGCCATTGAGCAATGGCAAGAAGGTCTCGCTCCGTCACTATGGTATCGTCCAGCTTGCGCAGTAGATTTTCCACCAGCACCTTGATGGAAAAGGGAAGTCGGTGAATATCGGCAACACCTTTCGTTTCCAGCTTCTGTATATCAAAAATCGACAATGTGTTATGATTCAAATCAATGCGACGAATAAAATTTTGATGATCCATGTTTTTTTCTCCCTTAATTTTTTATTGGGGAAGCTCGCGGCTGCTGCGAGGAATCTTCAATAAAAAATTGATTATCATGGAATTTTACGCTAAGCAATACGCTTTAAATCTATAGCTGTTTAAACTGTCAGGCTTTTAGCAGCGAATAGCCTAACAGTCTACAGCCTGTACTGGCTTATTACTGAAAGTGATCACATTGCACTGGACTGAACCAAAAAATTTTTCTGAATGGACCCGGAGGCTCTTCTCAACCAGAACACTGATGATGAGTATGCTGGTGCTCGTCATCGTCATTTCAGAGCTCCGTTTTGACTGGATAGAGCAGATGATGGGGTCCTTTCTCGTTTCCACAAATGTCACCCGCCCCGAATCAGGTGCTATCTGGGAAATCGGAAAACAGACCCGAACAGCCCACCAGGCCATTGATAAAATCGTCACCGACCGCCGGTCTTCTTATCGGGAAGCGGAAAATGCCACGAGTTTTAAACAGATAGCGACAACCATCCAGCCGGAAGAATGGCTCCTGGTGCCTCCGGATCTGTTCCGCGAACTCTATCTGGAGTTGCCTCCTGAAGTGGCCACAGAGATTATCCCGTCTTTTGAACTTCTCGAACTGATCAACAACCAGGATTGGGAGCGAACCTATTTTGAAAAAGATGGGAACGGTCTGAATATCTATATGCTCGACAAAGACAATCGGGTTCTGAAACGTCTGCCGATTTCGCCGGATCTTCTCTATATGATGAACTACAGTGATGTGGCATTCGGCGAAAGACTGGACAATTTTCCCATCTTTGAGGGCCGCATATATCCCGGCACTCTCTTTTTCAAGGCCCTGAAAAACTTGACACCGGAGGTTAGAGACGGGTTGATACGTCGGCCCGAGCACCTCCTCCGCGCACCCGGGAATATTGCCAGGGTGGGTATTTCTGACGAGGCCATATCCGGATTTATCCAGATCGGGTTCGAAATCGAATCGGGTGCCCAGCAAATGGTAATACTGCTGCAGGGACATGAATGGGCAGTCTGGCGGCTGCGTTCATTGCTGGAAAGTGAGAAGCAACCATAAGCTGTTACGCCCTTAATTATAAACTTTGTATGTTTTGTGACAAAAAATAAAAGCAATCACGAAAACACGAAATCTGAAAAACACGAAAATTTTATCATGGCCTTTTTCGTGGTTTCGTACTTTCGTGATTTCGTGATTTCGTGATGAAAAATCTTTTTTTTTCAGGGTTGGTTGTAGGCGACAAGCCGCTTATGGCCCATTAATAAGGTAGCCTTTGTCAAAGACCTTTAAATTCAGCACATTCAAATACCTGACAGGTTTCTATTACCTCGCACTGACCCTTGTGGGGCTTGGGGCGTGCTTTACCGTAGGCCTGTTTTTCTTCATTCTTCAGGACCTGCCCCGGGTTCCCGAGCCCCTGAGCCGGATCATTGAAACACCAGCCACGGAAATCATTGCAGGAAGTGGCGAACGAATTCTTGTCCTGGGCGGGAAGGAATTCATCCCCCTGGATCGGGTCTCTCCTTATTTTGTGCGAGCGGTCGTTGCAACGGAAGATCACCGGTTCTGGGAACATCACGGCATCGATAAGCTTCGGACATTAAAGGCCTTGTGGATAACCCTTTTCCAACCCGGAAAGATACAGGGGGCTTCAACCATCACCCAGCAACTGGCCAAAAATCTATTTTTCAGTTTCAAACGCTCCTACAAACGAAAGTTTCATGAATTGCTGGTTGCAGTGCAGATCGAATCCCGTTACAGCAAAAACGACATCCTCCAGGCCTACATGAATCAAATCCCTTTCGGTGTAGGGGCCCATGGCATAGAAAACGCCGCCCAGACCTTTTTCGGGAAAAGCGCATCGGATTTGGATCTCGCCGAAGCCGCTCTCCTGGCCGGTCTTCCCAAGTCACCGACGCGCTACAATCCGTACTCCCATTACGATCGTGCAAAATCAAGGCAGAAAACCGTTCTGGGAAGGATGGTTACCGTAGGCGCCATTTCCCGGTCAGAAGCCGACAAGGCCTACCGGAGCCCATTGTCACTTCAACCCCTCAGTGCCGGAACCCGCACGGGCAGTTATTTCTTAGACGCCGTTATTCAACAACTTGAAGAAACCTATGGCCCCGAGATAGTCTATCATGGGGGCTTAAAAATTACGACAACCCTGGACCCGCAAATGCAGCGCTGGGCAGTGAACTCCGTCAAGGACGGCATGGAAACACTCGACAGCATCATGGGGTTGAACAACAATCGCACCGACAACAGTGGTGACAAGAGAGAGAGAGCGCAAAGCGCACTGGTGGCCGTGGAAACCAATACCGGTGCGATAAAAGCCCTGGTTGGTGGAAGGGACTATGCTGCATCCGAGTACAACCGTGCCATACAAAGTCAACGCCTACCGGGATCAGGATTCAAGCCGTTTTTGTATTACACGGCATTTGATAAGCTGAACCTGCACCCGGCTTCGGTTTTTGAAGATCAGCCCGTCCGTATTACCATCCCAGGCACCGCAGACTGGCAACCACAGAATTTTTCCATGAAGTTCGAAGGCCCCATGATCTTGAAACAGGCCTTCATCCACTCCGTCAATACTATTGCCGCCCAGTTGATCCAGTTGGCAAGCCCTGAATCCGTGATCTCATCGGCCAGAGCCTTCGGCATTACCAGTCCCTTGTCGCCTGTATATGCCATAGCGTTAGGCACTTCGGGTGTCAGTCCCCTGGAAATGGCATCGTCGTTTGCCACTTTCGCCACCAATGGTAGCCGCCATGAGCCATTTTTTATCTGGCGTGTCGAAGATGCTTTCGGCAGGGTTCTGGACGAGCACATTGTCAGCGGAGAAAAGCGGCTTGATCCCGCCTGCGTGTACCAGGTAGTCGACATGATGAGGGGAGTCGTGGACACAGGCACGGGCAATGTGTTGAGACAGATGGGGTTTGCACTGCCGGCGGCGGGCAAAACAGGCACCACCAATCAATACAGGGATGCCTGGTTTACAGGATTTACAACCACGCTTTCCACCTCTGTCTGGATCGGCTACGACAAGGAAAAAGGATTGCGGGATGCCAACCGTGTGGGCATCACCGGCGGCAGGGGTGCCGCACCCATCTGGGCAGATTTCATGATGAAAGCAACGGCCGGAGAGCCATCCAGAGAATTCAGCATACCGCCCAATATCCACGTTGAAAGCGTTGATGCCACCACAGGTAGAAAATCCTCCTATTTCACGGATGCACCTGTAAAGGTCGTGTTAAAGGATGGTCAGGCGTTAAAAAAACTATGGCAATAAAATCTTTGCACGATTGTATTGCTTAATTAGGAAACATCGTGATCCATGCATTAAAACATATCGCCATCCGATTATGGCTGACCCTTCTGATTGGAAGCCTTGCAGCACTGGCTGGTTTACAGGCACTACAGATGCCATTGGGACTCGAATGGGCATTTGCCCTGGCAGCTCCAGTTTTTGTGGCCGTATTTTATGCCATCGGCTGGCTGTTCAACAGATCCGGTCTTAATCGAGTTCAGCGTCTTATCAACGAAGCCTCTGTGTGGGAAAGAGCCGGGAAAGCAACCCAGGCCGAAAAACTGCTTCGCAAAGCCGTTGCCGTATTTGACAGCTTCCTCATATCGCCGTTTAATAAAGAGAGGCGTGCCTGCGGGCTGACCGGGCACATGGCCCGTTTCTACCTGACACAGGTGGAGATCAGCCCGGAAGCCGAGAACACCATCATGGCCTACCTGGAAATGCGCCCGGAAGACCAGGCGGTTGCCGAGGCGTGGCTGCAACGACTCCAGGACATAGACAGAAACCCCAAAGAGCTTGAGGACCTTCTGTACTCCCTCGGAAAAACTCAGAGCGACAACCCAACGATTCAGACATTGATTGCCCGGCGCTATCTTTCAGATGGGCGAACCGACTTTCAAGCGTTGCAGACCTATCGACGTTTCATTGAAAACAAAGAGGCCCGGGACAAAAGTATAATCATCCGCATGGCTGAGCTGTTCTTCAAAAAAAGACGCTCAGACACATGGGCCATGCAAACGTATCTGACAGCATATAAGCTGGACAGGAAAAGACGTCACTTAATCCACGGCCTTGCTGCCTGTTTACAAGGGGTACAGGCAGATAGCACCGATTCAGCTTCCTTCAAAGAAGCCAGGGTATTGCTTTCCGAAATCGACAAAACATTGCTGACAAAAATGGCTGCAAAATTCAAGCCCGCTGGCCCCCCATTGAAAATACCGGATATGCCCCCAAAACCCGGCATTGTGAAAACAGTGGCCACCGCCACGCTATGGGCAACCCGGGCATTGACCGCCGGTATTGGGTCTGCGATGACCTCGTCCGCAGGAATGCTCACGGCAGCGTATCAAAGCATCCGGGGCTACCACGGGTTAAGACCGATGCTCAGGTGGACCGCCCTGGGTCTTGCAGGTGCAGGCGTGGTGATACTGGTTATCAATACGGCAACCCACCTGATGCAGAGCAGACCGGAACCCGAAAAAATCGAAACACCTCCGGCTGTGGTGGTTACCGACCCATATACACTTCAAGTTGCTGCCTATCTCAAAACAGAACATGCAGAAAAATACGTCACACAACTGAAAACCCTTGGTCTGGACGCCTACTGGACAGAAGCCCAGGGGGCCAAAAGCAAATGGTATCAGGTCAGGCTGTCCCACTTTGCCGACAAAGCCTCTGCCCGTGCCTATGGCGACACCTTGAAAGCCAAAGGCACTATCGACGATTATTATGTGGCCAACTATCAACACCCGTGATTTTAACTTTTGGAGATCCTCTCCAAAAGTTAAATACAGGGTTTGAGGGTCCGAGGGGAGATACAAGGGTTGGAGGGTGGCTGACAGCTATTTGCGGAGAGCACCTAACAGCCTAACGGTCTAAACCGCTAAAAGGCTAATAAGGGTTGGAGGGTAGTTGAAAGCCGCGAGCGGAGGGCACCTAACAGCCTACAGTCTAAACCGCTAAAAGATTTGTTATGCTGGGAAGCGAGGATGCTCGAAGGCTGGGATGCTGCTATCTGCTTGTAGCCGTCAGCCACCCTCGGCCCCTCAAATCCTGGTCCCCTGAACCCCTTTCTCCCAACCATTTGGGAGAAAACTTTTTTTATTTGACACCTGCCATTCTTTTCGTTAACCTCACTCCTCCATGTGGATAACCAATGTTGGAAAGTAG
>RCNC010001000.1_pt1 | contig 18818 bp, 13 predicted proteins | sample 2041301 | NCBI WGS metagenome assembly RCNC01 (sample SAMN09708231, study PRJNA481090) | Marine sediment metagenome, whole genome shotgun sequencing project. | biome: marine sediment; feature: ocean; material: sediment; isolation source: Sewage treatment plant 13A marine sediment (STP13A) ...
CCTGGCTAATCGCAACTCACCCGGCCAGATCGTCATCAGTCACGGGTTCTGGCAGCGGTGGTTCGCTGGGGATCCTGGCGTCCTGGGGAAAACCCTCATTCTGGACGGAAGCCCTACCACGGTCATGGGGGTCATGCCCCCCGACTTTCGCTTTATGTATGACACAGAAATCTGGGCACCGCCCCGGCCTGGGAATTCGAACTCGATCACCCGCCGGTACCACAACTGGCTCATGGTGGGTCGCCTTTCTCCGGACACACCCCTGGCAGCAGCCCAGGCGGAGGTGGACGTCATTTCGGCCCAGCTGGAAGAAGCGTATCCCAACTCAAATCGAAGAAAAGCTCTACAGTTGGACGGCCTCCGGGGAGCTCTGGTGGAGGGTTACCGCCAGTCACTCCTCATCCTTCTGGGTGCCATTGTGCTCGTTCTCCTCATCGCTTGCAGCAATGTGGCCAGCCTACTCATGGCTCGCGGGACGACGCGGGGGTCGGAGATGGCTCTCAGGGCGGCCCTTGGGGCCGGGCGAGCCAGACTTACCCGCCAACTCCTCGTGGAATGTCTGATCCTTGCTCTTGCCGCAGGTGCCATCGGAGTCCTCCTGGCCGTATGGATCCAGCACCTCATTCTTGGATTCGTCGCCATGGATACTTTGGGCATCCAGGACGTGGGCCTATCTCCCTCCATGCTGGGAATTGCTATGGGTCTTTCCTTGGGGACCATCCTTTTGTTCGGTCTATTCCCATCCCTCTCGGCGGCTCGGGCGAATCCCGCCGAGGACTTGAGAGAGGGTTCCCGGGGGTCGGCCTCGAAAGGCGGCATCCGCATCCGCAGTGGGCTGGTAGTACTGCAGGTCGCCCTCTCTTTGATCTTGCTGGTGGGATCCGGACTGCTGCTGAAGAGTTTCGCGAGGCTCAGCGGGGTGAACCCGGGATACCGGGTAGAGAACCTCTTCACGGCTACCGTCTCCCTACCTAACGACGGGTACGACAACCCGGGAGAGCGGCTCCAGTTTTTTGGCGGGCTCAAGGAGAGCATAGAAGGCCTACCCGGCGTCCAGTCCGTGGCCATGGTGAGCCATCTGCCGATTCTCCAACCCTCCGGGAACGTGGCCATCTGGGCCCCGGAACGGCCTCCTGAAACGAACAACGACGCACCCTGGGCCGATCGGCGAATCATTCTCCCGGGGTACTTCGAGACCATGGAGATCTCTGTCCTGGAGGGCCGGGCCCTTGAAGAAAACGACAGGGCTGAAGCTCCGCCGGTGATCGTTTTGTCCCGGTCAACCGTCGAGGCGGTATTCCCGGATGAGAGCCCCCTGGGTCGACAGGTGGCGGTGGACATGGGAGGAGATGAGCCTCGTCTCTTCGAGGTTGTCGGCGTGGCGGAAAACCACCAGACATCGTCCCTCGCCGGGACGCCAAGGCCAGCTATGTTCTTTCCCTTCGCCCAACTACCTACCGGAACTCTGCGCCTGGCCGTGGCCGTTGAAAATGAGCCGCTGAACCTTTTCCGACCCATTCAGGAACTTGTCTGGGAAAGGAACAAAGACATCGTCCTTAGCGACGTGCAGACCATGGAAGAGGTAGTTGCCAACTCCATTTCCAGTACCCGGTCTATGGCCACGGTAATGGGAATGTTCGCTTTCGTCGCTATCGCCCTAGCGGCCCTGGGGCTCTATGGGGTCCTGGCTTACTTCGTCACCCGGAGGGTTCACGAGATCGGAATCCGGATCGCCTTGGGTGCCTCTGGCGGGAAGGTACTGGGCCTGGTCATTGGCCGGGGAATGGTTCTGGTAGGCCTCGGATCGGTCCTGGGGATCCTGGGCGCACTGGGTGCAGCGCGCCTGGTGGATGGAATGCTATTCCAGATTGAAGCCACCGACCCAGGCACCTACTCCGGAGTGGTCGGTTTCTTCCTGATCCTAGCCTTGGCTGCGTGTATCATTCCGGCTCGGCGGGCGCTGAAGGTGGACCCGATGGAGGCTTTCCGGGCAGAGTAGCCGAGAGGCGGCCGCTACCCCCTCGGGGTAGCGGCCGCTCACCATGGGTACGGTCTTCTACAATAAAAACCTGTCCACTGCCGACCGCAGAAGGACCCTAGCGGTTCCGCTGGCGTGGTTCCCTGGGCACTATCTGCCGGGTCTTCATGTCGTACACGTCCCCGGGCCCCAAGACGAAGTAGGGCTTTTCCCAAGGCTGGTAGGCCCGCTTGTTGTCATGGACCGCCACCATGTAGTCCCCCATGACCTCGAAAATGTCCCCAGTGACGATGATGGCGGTATCCTCGGAGAGGCCGATGCCCAAGAGCTGGGGCTGTTGTTCGATGACCGGAATAATGTCGTCCCACCGACCCCGAGCGTTGATGTGCTGGTCGATGGCCGATTTCCGGAGGAACTCGAACCCAAGGAAGTGGTTTTCTTCATCGGTCATCACAACGTCCGATCCCTCCGTATCGCCCCTAACCAGATATTCGCCCTGAATCGTAGCCCCGGCCGAGCTTCCGCCGATGACGCCACCCCGCTCCAGTACTTTGTGGAACTCGTCGTAGGTAAGAGTCCCGGCGTAGGAATCGACGATGTTCCACTGGCGACCTCCGTTGAACCAAACGGCGGTTGCCTGTCGGAGTTCAGCGACGAACGCCTCGGTGTCGGCGACGGCAGGATCGTGGGTGTGGAGCATCGTTACGTTTTGCACACCCTGGGCACGCCAGGAGCTCAAGACCCTCTCCTCGTCGAAGGCCCGGAGGTTCCCTTCCCCGTCATAGTTCCCGCCAGCCGTCGGGACCACGATGAATCGGCCATCCTCGGCACCTCCGCCGAGCTCGATGAAACGATCCATAATCCCCGAGGTATTGCTCATGGCCCCACCCACGATCACAAGGGTGCCGTTGGGGGGTCCGTACTCGGGGGCTTCCTGGCCGGACGTGGGTGCGGATAGCCCAAGACCGAGGAAGAAAGCGGTGAATAGAAATGGGAGGATCCGACGTTTCATGATGCTCTCCAGGTGAGTTGATGAGCCCTGATATTCCCGCAGCCTACCTCCCACCCCCTTCCCCGCGCAAACCCAAGGGCCCTCCCTGCGTCCCTGACCTCAGACGGAGACTATAGCTTTTGCGCGGTTATCCGTTGCGTTCGGGACAGGAGGCTCCTAACTTATTCGGGCGGGAGTCTCGGCTCTTGAGACTACTGCCTTTTTAATGTGGCCAAAGTGGTCACACTACGCGCGGAGTAACCGTGCATGTATAGCCTGTCGGTAAGTACGTATATCGTGGCTCCGACTTGGCAAACCAAGGAGCGCACAGATGCGTACCCAAGGGACAGTAAAGTGGTTCAACGATCAAAAAGGTTTTGGATTCATCACGCCTGAGGACGGCAGCAAGGACTGCTTCGTTCATCACAGCGCGATTCAGGCTGAGGGTTTCAAGACCCTTGCTGAAGGAGCCAAGGTCGAGTTCGACATCGTAGACGGAGCCAAGGGCCCCGCTGCTGAGAACGTCGTCGCTCTCTAAGCCTTACGGCATATAGAGAACAAAAGGGCCGCCCCGAGTGATCGGGGCGGTCTTTTTTGTTTTCGGCACAGATCGTCCGCCCCCCCTCATCCTTGCCTACCCCATAACAGCACCCTCATCTTCCCAAGGCAGACACGGCCTGCCTCACGAAAAAAGGGTTTTTTGACGAACGCCACAGACTCCGGGACCTCAAATCCCCAGATTCGAACCACTGGGCACCCCCTCTTCCTTCAATCGCAGTCTCGCAGAAGAACCCCGCTGCGATCGGTTTGAGGGGCCCTGATCCGGAAAGCTAAATCTCAGCCAGGAGATGACGGGGATGTGGACCATCCGGAGTATCCGAGTCGCTCTGTTTCTTTTCCCTCTCTTCGCTTCCCCACTTGTCCTGGAAGCTCAGGATTCCCGGGAAATCACCTTCGGCGGTCAGATCAGGCCCCGTTTCGAGGCCCGCACCCCAGTCGATGAGGACTGGAGTGTCTTCACATCGATGCGAATGAGGGCAAGCCTGAACGCTATCCTGGAGCAGAAGGTTCGGGTGTTCATTCAGGTTCAGGACGTCCGTCTCTTCGGGGAGGAAAGCAGCACCCTCGGGGACTACCAGGCTGACAATTTTGATCTCCATCAGGGGTTCCTCGAGATTCTCGATATCCCGTCTTTGGGAGGCACTTTCAGGGCCGGCCGCCAGGAGATTTCCCTAGGGGAGCAACGACTGGTCGGGGCTGTGAACTGGACCCAACAGGGCCGAAGCTTCGATGGGATCCGATACACCACTCCCGGGGCGTCCGGCCGGAAGCTCGACCTCATTCTCACGAAGCTCAGGGAGGAGACAGCAGATACCCAGGACTGGGAATCTTCTTTTGCCGGGGCATACGGAACCCTTCCACTGGGGAAGGCAGGCACTGCCGAAATCTTCGGGTTCGTTACTACAGATGGCCGTGAAGACAACGGTAGCGAGTTCACCTTCGGTGCGCTTTGGAAGGGCCTCGCCGGCCCCATCAATTTTCGAGCGGAAGGAGGCCTGCAGAGGGGCGAGAGGGACGGAACCCAGGTCTCGGCCTACATGTTCGGTCTCCGGGCTGGTGGGAAGGTCCATGAGTCCACCACCATCACCCTCTGGTATGACCATCTCTCCGGGGACGGTGATCCCGAAGACGAGGAGGTCGGCGTCTTCAACACCCTCTTCGCAACCAACCACGCGTTCTACGGTGCGGCTGATCTCTTCCTGAACATCCCGCTCCATACTGGTGGGCTTGGCTTAAGGGATGCCGCAATAAAGTTCGCCTTTGTCCTCACACCCAAGAACAACCTCCGCGTGGATTTCCACAACTTCACCACTGCAGAGGCGGGCACCCTCTCCACCCGATCCCTGGCGAACGAGTTGGACCTGACCATCACCCACCGATTGACCAGCGCCCTCTCAGCTTCAGCAGGATATTCGTTCGTCCAGGCCAAGGACGGTATCGAAGAGTTGGGCCGATTGTCGGAAAACTCCCAGTGGGTATTCGTCATGCTCAACGCCGGATTCTGAAGGGGGGAAACCCGGAATAAGCCGCTGGTGTGTGGCGGGAATCACTTTCGTAATCCCAGCTGCGGCCTATTATGGGAGTCAATCCCATAAGATCAATAGAACCCGGACCTGGAATCAGCATGTCTGAGGAAGCCAAGAAGAAGGACCCGGGGGCCGCCGACCGGAGGTCGTTTCTGGAGAAGACCTCCAAAGGCGCGATGGCGGCCGGGTTGATCGGAGGCTACGGGGGCCTTGGAGCCATCGCCCTTCGGTACCTCTACCCGGCACGACCCGACGAGGTGGCCTGGCAGTTCGTGACCGAAACCGAAACCATCGATGTTGGCCAGTCCCTCCTCTACCAGGGCCCCGCCGGGGAAACCATCAACATCGCCCGACAAGCCAGGGAGGGTGGCGCCGGGGATTTCATCGCCATTTCCAGCACCTGCCCACACTTGGGATGTCAGGTCCGATGGGAGGCTCAGAACGACCGATTCTTCTGCCCATGCCACAACGGGGTCTTCGACCCGGCAGGAAGAGGCATTGGCGGTCCCCCGGGTGAAGCCGGGCAGAGCCTGGCCCAGTATCCCCTCAAGGTCGAAGGGGGACTTCTCCATATCGCGGTACCTACCACCCGCCTGGCTGAAGGAACAGAGGCGGAAGGTGAGATCCTGGCCGAATCCGACGACCCGGCAGGCCCGGGCCACGACCCGTGCCTGGGGTCCCGTCCCGCTGCCGGCCGTTGCGCTCCTTCAAAGACTACCAGGAGGGTCTAGCCAGTGGGCGTCGTCCTGAATTGGGTGGGTGAGCGCCTTCCCGTATCAGGGAAGCAGTTTCAGGAGCTCACCAACGAGCCCGTCCCATACCATCTGAAACGATGGTGGTTCGCCCTGGGTGGAACTCCCGCCTACCTCTTCATCGTCCAGATCGCCACCGGGATTCTACTGGCCTTCTACTACGAAGCGTCCCCGTCGACGGCCTACCAGTCGGTGGAACACATCACGAACGAGGTGGCCTTCGGCTGGTTCATAAGGAGTCTCCACAAATGGGCGGCAACGCTGATGATCGCCGCCGTGATTCTCCACCAGATCAGGGTCTTCTTCACCGGCGCCTATCGCCGCCCCAGGGAGATCAACTGGTTCGTGGGGATGTGCCTTCTCCTTGCAACCCTCATGACCGGGTTCACCGGATATAGTCTGGTTTTTGAGCAGCTGAGCTTCTGGGGGGCAACCGTCGGGGCGAACATCGCCGACGCTATACCTTTCGTTGGCGGGTTCCTCAAGAACATGATGCTGGGGGGAGAAACCTATAACCAGGCAACGCTTTCACGGTTCTTCATCCTGCACGCCGCGATTCTCCCTGTAACCATCGTCCTTCTCGTTGCGGTCCACATCACCGTGATTCGACTTCAGGGGATCACGGAGTTCCGATTCAAGGACGAGGAGTCCGGATCACCCAAGACCTTCAATTTCTTCCCGGACCATCTCTATACAGAGCTCATGATCGGGTTGGTATTGATGGTTCTCCTCAGCGCATTGGCCACCATCTTCCCGGCCACGCTGGGACCAGCCGCGAACCCGCTTCAAACTCCTGAAATCATCAAGCCGGAATGGTTCTTCTACGTAGCCTTCCGGTGGCTGAAACTCTTCAGCGGGACCGCAGCAATTCTAAGCATGGGCTTCGTCCTTTTTGTCATGTTCGCGTGGCCCTTCATCGACGCCCTGATTCGCAAGAAAACCCGATTCCAGGAGGCTTCTGTCTGGATCGGGATACTGGGCGTCCTAGCAATCATCGCACTGACCGTTTGGGAAGCCGTCGCCAAGCACTGAGGCAAATCCATGACACTCGAGACCAAACGCATCGTCATCGCTTCCCTGGGGGGGCTCTTCCTTCTATCCCTGGTTTTTGTCCAGTGGATGGAAACGGCCAGGAAGGCCGAGGAGGCTGGCCTGAGGGAAGCCCACGTTTCGGTACCGGCATCGTCCCAGGAGTGTGTGGACTGTCATGCCGAGGAGAACCCGGGGATCGTCACACATTGGACTGGATCCACCCACGCCGAGACCGGAGTTGGCTGCTGGGACTGTCACCAGGCCATGGATGATGATCCGGACGGATTCCTCCACAACGGGACCGTCATCGCCACGGTGGTCACGCCCCGGGACTGTGCCCGATGCCATGATCTGCAGGAGGCGGAGTTTGCCCAGAGTCACCACGCGGCGGCCGGTAACATCCTGGCCTCCCTGGACAACTTCCTGGCCGAGACCGTAGAGGGGGCCCGGATGGATTTCGATCCCCACTCCCCGACTCCGGGCCGAGCCTTCGACGCGGTGAATGGCTTCGCCAGTGCCAATTCGGGCTGCCAGCAGTGTCACGGGGCAAAGGTCGGGCTGGTGGGATCCGACGGTGGGATCATCACCGTGGATGAACTCCAACCGGACGAATCAGGAATCCCCACCAACCAGGACGCGGTGGCCAGGATTGCCCTGGACGAAAACGGCAAACCCTACCTCGCCCCGTCCACCTGGCCGAATACCGGCATCGGACGGCTCAACCTCGATGGATCAAAAGGCTCCTGCACCGCCTGCCACAGCCGCCACGACTTCTCCCCCCGGAGAGCCCGGCAGCCGGAAAATTGCGGGAAGTGCCACCTGGGTCCCGACCATCCTCAGAAGGAGATATACGAGGAGTCCAAGCACGGTATCGCCTACCGGGACATGAAGGACGAACTGAATCTTGGAGGCGCTGATTGGGTCCTCGGCGAGGACTACGCCGCTGCCCCCACCTGCGCTACCTGTCACATGTCCGGCAACCTGCGAAACGGTGGGCGGATCACTCACGACCCCGGGGAACGGATCTCCTGGACCAACCGGCCTGCCGTGAGCGTGGCCATGGACACGGACATCAACCACGACATCGTGACCGAGACCGATCCCGACATCCGGCAAGATCTGATTCACGACACATGGAACCAGAAGCGGGACCGGATGAAGGAGGTGTGCACGCACTGCCACACCGATTCCTACGTCAACTCATTCTACACCCAGTACGACGACCTGGTGGTTCTCTACGATGAGAAATTCGCCAAGCCCGGCTTGCTGATCATGGCGGCCCTCCTGGATAACGGCCTCAGGACCGCTACCCAGTTCGACGAGGAGATCGAGTGGGCCTGGTTCTATCTCTGGCACCATGAGGGAAGGCGGGCCCGCCACGGCGCAGCCATGATGGCTCCGGACTATACCCACTGGCACGGCATGTTCGAGGTGGCGGAACGGTTCTACATGGAGGTCATACCTTTGGCCCGGGAGATCACCGATCACGCCACTTCCACCGGTCAGGGCGGAGCTGCCAGGGCGGTGGACTCGGTCATCGACGACATCCTCTCCCGGCCCGAACACGTTTGGTTCGAGGAAGGGGCCGAGGGAGCCGCAGAACGAATCCGCCTGGAGATGGAGCGGCGGTACGGCCGGACCGGAGGGTAAAAGGATGGCCATGAAGAGAAGGAAGTTCCTGAAGACCCTCGGCGCCGGCACGGCCGGAGTGGCCGCTTTCTCCTGCCGTGATCAGGAAGCAGCCCAGAGAATCGCCGCGCAACAGGGCTCGGTTCAGGATGCCGACCTCACCTGGACGAAGGCTCCGTGTCGCTACTGCGGGACCGGCTGCGGGGTGGAGGTGGGCGTAAGAGACGGTCGAATCCAGGCCGTGAGAGGCGACGAGGCCAACCCGGTCAACCGGGGACTCCTTTGCGTGAAGGGATACCACCTCCCCGCCATGCTTTATGGTGAAGACCGCCTCACGCACCCCATGCTTCGAAATTCCGATGGCTCCGGCTTCTCCCGGATTTCCTGGGACGAAGCCCTGAACCTCATTGCCCAGAAGTACCAGGAGGCCCTGGACGACGCGGGCCCCGAGTCGGTGGCCTTCTACGGGTCTGGTCAGTGGGGAATCCATGACGGGTACGCGGTAACCAAGTGGTTCCGGGGCGGTCTCCGGAGCAACAACGTTGAGCCGAACGCCCGCCTCTGTATGGCCTCGGCTGTTATGGGATTCATGACCCAGTTCCAGAGTGATGAGCCCATGGGGTGCTATGAGGATTTTGAAGCCGGAGACGACTTCATCCTCTGGGGCAACAACATGGCCGAGATGCACCCGGTTCTCTTCTCCCGAATCCTCGCCAACAAGAGGGAGAACCCCGGGGTCCGCATCATCGACATGGGTACCCGTCGGACCCCGACCACCGACTACGCAGACATGTACGTGGAGTTCAAACCCAACACGGACCTGGCCATTGCGAACGGAATCCTCCACCTCCTGGTGGCGAATGGTCAGGTGGACCAGGCCTTCCTCCGGGAGAACGTTGTCTTCCGCCGAGGAATCGAGGACCTGGATCTCATCGGCTATGGGTCCTGGGGCCCGGACGGCCTGGGCCTCAGCCCCGACGACGGCCCGGCGGAACACTACCGCTTTTCGGACCAGGCCCAACCCTCGTCATTTTCGGAGTTGGAAGAGTTTCTTGCCGACTACACTCCGGCCCGGGTAAGCGAGATCAGTGGCGTTCCGGTAGCACAGATTCACGCCCTGGCAGAGATGTATGGGGATCAAAGACGAGGCACGGTGAGCCTCTGGTGCATGGGCGTGAACCAGCATGTCCGGGGCACCTGGATGAACAACCTCATCACCGACCTCCACCTGATCACTGGGAAGATCAGCCGCCCTGGAAGCAACCCCTTCAGCCTCACCGGACAACCCTCGGCCTGCGGTACGGCCCGGGAGGTAGGCACCCTGGCCAACCGACTCCCTGCCGACATGGTGGTGAACAATCCGGAGCATCGGGCTAAGGCTGAAGAAATCTGGGGAATTGAGCCGGGCACCATCCCCGAACGGCCTGGATATCACACCATGGACATGTTCCGGGCCTTCATGCGGGGAGACGTGAAGGTGATGTGGGTCCAGACCACCAATCCCTGGGTCAGCATCCCCAACCTCAACCGGATCCAGAGGGAACCCAATGACGGCCGGTTCCTCATCGTGTCGGATATCTATCCGACTCCTACCACCGAAGAGGCTGACCTGATTCTACCCTCCGCCGGTTGGGTGGAGCGGGAGGGCGCCTTCGGCAACTCGGAGCGCAGGACTCAGCATTGGGAAAAGGCCGTCGATCCTCCTGGGGAAGCCACAGAGGACGCCTGGCAGGTCATGGAGGTGGCCAAGCGCATGGGGATGGGCCATCTGTTCCCGTGGCCTGAAGACGACTGGCACGAACCTATGTTCGAGGAATACCGGCGCTTCGGCCTGGGCATCGGGAAAGACCTGGCCTCCTACCAGCAACTCAAGGAAACCAGAGGAATGCTCTGGCCCGTGGTGGACGGAAAGGAAACCCGGTATCGGTACGCCGCGGGATTCGATCCCTACGTTCAGAAGGATGAGGGCGTTCACTTCTACAAGGCGAAGGGTTTTGGGGAGAAAGCCGCCCTCTGGCTCCGCCCCTACCATCCGGCAGCAGAGTCCCCGGACGACCAGTTCCCCTTCTGGCTTTGCACCGGGCGGATTCTCGAGCACTGGCATACAGGGTCCATGACCCGCCGGGTGAAGCAGCTTCACCAGGCAGCCCCGGAAAACTACCTGGAGATCAACCGGGCCGATGCCACGGAGTTGAGTATCAACTCCGGAGACATGGTTCGAGTCGTGAGTCGCCGGGGAACCCTGGAGCTGAAGGCCAAAGTGGACGGGAGGGGCCAACCTCCCAGGGGCTCCCTGTTCATCCCCTTCTTCGATGAGCTGCGGCTGGCCAACCTCCTGACCGTGGATGCCATGTGCAACATCAGTAAGGAACCGGACTACAAGAAGTGCGCGGTCCGGGTGGAAAAGGTCTGATGAGGCCTTCCGCGATGGGACGTCTGGCCGCCACACTCGTCCTGTCCACCGCTGCCGTCCTATGTCTTTCGGCTTGTGGCGATGACCGCTGGGTCCCGGTGCCCGATTCCGAGGGAGCGATGAAGTCCAGCGGCGCTGAGAGGGCCAGCCGGAGGCTCTACGACGGTGCTCCGCCGGTGATTCCTCACGCCTCTTTCGGTGCGGCTTGCAGCGCCTGCCATGACACCCAAGGCTTGGCGGTGAAGGGTGTCGGGTATGCTCCAGCCTCACCCCACGACGACACAGGCGACGCCGCTGCCACCGTCCGTTGTCGGCAATGTCACGTGTTTGTGTTGGACGAAGGCCTCTTCGTCCAAAGCTCCTTCGAAGGGCTGGAACAAGACCTTAGCGCGGGAAGCCGGCTGTATCCGGGAGCGCCGCCCACCATCCCTCATCGGATTCTCATGCGGGAGAACTGTGCGGCCTGCCACACCGGACCCGGCGCCCGGGCGGGGATTGTCACCTCCCACCCGGAACGGACCCGCTGCCGACAATGCCATGTTCCCGTCACCACCCGAGACGGAGTCCTCGACTACAATACCGCTGACCGCGATACATCGGAGGGGTCATGAGTGAGATGCCTGACGTCATCCAGTTGGGGGCGGAGGAAGAGGCGGATCGTCTTTGGAAAGGCGCGTTGAGGGCTCAGGAGTCGGCGCCTGAGGACTTTGTGGCCCTATGCGAAGCCCTGGACCTCGGACTCCGAGCCGCCGAAATCCTGGTGACACACCGCCTGCAGGCCGTTAAAGACCAGTTCCCCGCCACCATCAGCGTTCAACTCGACACCCCGTCCCCGGAAGTGGATGCCCTCCGGGACGCCATCACCGTGCCCACGTCTCTTCCGTTCACAGCCGTGCTCGATCTACTAAGCCAGGAAGAGATGGAATGCGTGGCCCCTGGGCTACACAGAGGGTGGGAGGACCGGCGGTTTTCCTGCCGCCGCTCCCGGGTGACAGCCGGTGAAGCCCTGGGCATCACCCTTAACGAAGAGGAACGGGACCAACTCCTCCTCCTATCGGCTTACCGAAACCGGATCTTCCGGAGCCCGCCCCCGGTCAGAGTGGTCCAGGGCGAGATCCTGGGTGCTTTCCCAGCCCTCCACCGTTTGGTAGAAGCCCTGATGTAGCGCCACCTCCGTAAAGGCACCCTCGACCTCCCGCGGGATCCCGCCCTTAGTTCCGAATGTGAGTGGCATCCCTGAGTGTCTTCCGGATCTCCACAACCATCCCCGTCTCCTCCAGCGCACGCCACAGATGATCCACCGTTGCCGGATCCACCAATCCACTGGGTGACCCGTCCTCAGGAGTCGACAGATCCCTATCCAGGCGGAATGCATCCACGGCTACCGCCAGCTCCGGGGTGAACTCATCCGACCCTTCCCCTCGGGCGAGGGCTTCCTCTCCGGGTCGATAGAAGCCGAGGGCGTGGAGAATGACCCTCAGCTGCCAAACATCGGACCCGCCGAACTGCTGAAGGCTCCGGTACCCGAGGGTCTGAGACACCGATTCGAATTGCCGCCGGAGTTCCCCTACGGGCTCAGGATGCTCGCAGATGTGCAGGAAGACGGACTGGCCATCAGGGCGGGTTGCTTTCCCTGGACGAGGGTCCGCAATGATGACACCGGCAGATTGCCGGCGTCCTTTCCGCTTGTCCCCGCCTGCAGCCTGCCCCGCCTCCAAGGCCAAGATCAGTCGGTCGGCCAGAGCTCGCCCGGACCCAACGGTCTCTTCCATCACTCTCGCCACCTCATCAAGGACCTCGGGACCCATCAATACGTTTCCCTGAGTCGCAAAACCCTGGCCCGTCCGCTCCCCAGCCCAGGATCCGGGGCCGGATCCCGTGTGTTGGGCGGTACTCCCTGAAGCCCCCACCACGCCAACCTGCCGCCTGTCCGCCCCCGGGTCAGCGGACATGGCCGCCTCGAGGGCCTCCTGGGGCGAATAGCCCGATTCCATGAGGTCCAGGATTTCCTTCCCGTATTCCGGCCTGGTGGAGGCTTGTGTGGCCACAGCACCAACACCGGCCCTCGCCCATGGGACCCGGTTTCCAACGCAGGCATTCCGGGTTGTCACGGCCACTCCCACTTCCCCCGTCTCCGGATCCACAGCCACGATCGAGAAGGTGTGGTCGATGAGAGGCTCGCTGTGCCCACCCTGATCCCAGTTCATGCTCGGGGGTTGGATCTCTGTGGGCCTGTTTCCCGAGATGGAGAGCGGCTCGCCTACGACCGAAATGGCGCCAACTATGGAGATACAGACGCAACCGAGGCCGAACCCGAAAACTGAAGCACGGATCGTTTTCAAGGGGTACCTTCCTGATTCAGGTTTAAGGAGGGAAAGAACATGATACCCGGCGGGATGGTTGGAAACCCGAGGCCCATGGGGGGTATTTGGAAGTTTCAGACTCTTTCCGGGCCGGGCCACCCGGGGTTCATGTCGAAATCATCACTCAGGCGGAGGACGCATCCATTCATGAGTGCCATTCCCTATGCCAAGGATGTCGCGAGCGACATCATTGCCAGGCATGACTCCCGCCCGGAGTTGCTCGTCCAGATGCTCCACGAGTTCCTGGAGCATTTTTCATGGATTTCCGAAGACGCGATCCGACAGCTCGCCGAGGAGCTCAATCTCTCCCGGGCCGACGTTCATGGTGTTGTGAGCTTCTATCATGACTTTCGAACAACTCCGCCAGGAAAACACGTCGTGAAGATCTGTCAGGCTGAGGCTTGTCAGGCCATGGGCAGTAAGGAGCTAACGGCCCACGCGGAATCGGTTCTGGGGATGAATATGAACGAGTCCACCGGTGACCTGACCCTCGAACCCGTCTACTGCATGGGCAACTGCGCTTGCTCCCCGACGGTGGTGGTGGACGGCGACACCTACGGCCGGGTGGACAACCGACGCTTCGACGAAATCGTGGAAACGATGAAGGGGGGCGTCTGATGACACCGATCAAAATCTACGTGCCCAGGGACACAGCAGCGATCTCCGTCGGTGCCAACGAGGTCGCACTCGAGATTGAGCGTCAAGCGGAGGCGGCAGGAGCTTCAATTCAACTCATCCGGAATGGTTCCTGGGGCGCATCCTGGTTGGAGCCGCTGGTTGAAGTGGAAGTGGGGGATTCCCGGACCGCATACGGGAACGTCTCCCTCAGCGACGTATCCAGCCTGTTCGAATCCGGATTCCTCACAGGCGGCGAACACGTCAGTCGCTTGGGCCCCACCCATGAGATCCCATTCCTCGCCAACCAGGACCGCTGGAGCTTCCTTCGCTGCGGAACCATCGACCCACTATCGGTGGAGGACTTCCAGGCACACAAAGGGTTCACCGGCCTCGAAAAGGCGTTGGCCGAAGGCCCCGAGTTTGTTCTGGAGGCAGTGCTGAAATCCGGCCTGAGGGGGCGCGGCGGCGCCGCATTCCCCACCGGCATCAAATGGCGGACGGTCGCCGATGCCCATTCCGAACAGAAATACATCACCTGCAATGCAGACGAGGGCGATAGCGGCACATTCTCCGATCGGATTCTCATGGAAGGCGATCCCATGAGCCTCTTCGAGGGCCTAGCCATCGCAGGCCACGCCGTCGGTGCGACAAAAGGATACATCTACCTTCGATCAGAGTACCCAATCACCTACAAGATATTGCTGGAGGCTTTGGACAACGTCCGTTCGGCCGGCTGGCTGGGGGACAACATCCAGGGCAGCGGTTTCGATTTCGACATCGAGGTCCACCTGGGCGCCGGCGCATATATCTGCGGCGAGGAAACCGCCATGCTGGAGAGCCTCGAGGGGAAGAAGGGGATTATTCGGTTCAAACCCCCCTTGCCTGCCCACGAAGGGCTCTTTGGAAAACCAACCGTGGTCAACAACGTCGTCACCCTGGCGTCCGTTCCTGACATCGTCAACCTGGGTGGCGAGGTCTACGCCGACTATGGTGTGGGTCGCTCCCTGGGAACGCTGGCCTTCCAGTTGGCCGGGAACATCAAACGCGGCGGTCTTGTCGAGAAGGCCTTTGGCGTCACACTAAGGGAACTCATCGAAGACTGGGGCGGTGGTACAGCAAGCGGCCGGCCGGTACGGGCGGTCCAGGTTGGAGGGCCCCTCGGTGCCTACCTCACGGCCGACCAGCTCGACATACAGATGGACTACGAGGCCTTCAGCGCGATCGGGGCCATCGTCGGGCACGGGGGCATCGTCGTATTCGATGACACCGTCGACATGGCCGCCCAGGCACGGTTTGCCATGGAGTTTTGTGCGATCGAATCCTGCGGAAAATGCACCCCCTGCCGTATCGGTGCTACAAGGGGGGTCGAGGTCATCGACCGCATCGTGGCCGGTGAGGATCGGGAACTGAATTTTGATCTTCTGACCGAGTTATGCGACACGTTGGAGGACGCTTCGTTATGTGCCATGGGCGGGATGACTCCTTTCCCCGTCAGAAGTGCCATGAAGCATTTTTTGGAGGACTTCGGGGCGACGGAGGGGGAGGAGCGGATCAATGAATAAGGTCACGCAAGCTGACTTCGGGACGCCGGCAATTTCCACGGTTGAGACGGTCCAGGTCGAAATCGACGGGATCCCTACCACGGTAAACGCAGGGACCAGCATCATGCGGGCCGCCCGGGAAACGGGAGTGGACATCCCGAAGCTCTGCGCCACCGACAGCGTCAAAGCCTTTGGCTCCTGCCGCCTTTGTCTGGTGGAAATTGAAGGCAGGCGAGGCTACCCCGCCTCGTGTACGACGCCTGTCGAAGAGGGCATGAAGATCCGAACGCAAACCGACGCCCTCGCGAAGATCCGCCGGAACGTCATGGAGCTGTACATCTCCGACCACCCCCTGGACTGTCTGACATGTGCCGCCAACGGCGATTGTGAGCTACAGGACATGGCGGGGGTCGTCGGCCTTCGGGAAGTCCGGTATGGGTTTGAGGGCGAGAACCATTTCGACCTACCTATTGATGGCAGCAACCCCTACTTCCACTTCGATTCCAGCAAATGCATCGTCTGCAGCAGGTGCGTCCGGGCCTGCGACGAGGTCCAGGGCACCTTCGCCCTGACCATTCAGGGTCGCGGATTCGGATCGAGGGTTTCCGCTGGTATCGACGAAGGCTTCTTGAACTCCGAGTGCGTTTCCTGTGGTGCCTGTGTCCAGGCCTGTCCCACGGCAACCCTCGTAGAAAAGAGCATCGTCGACCACGGCCAACCCGATCATGTGGTAGAGACCACCTGCGCCTACTGCGGCGTGGGCTGTTCTTTCCAGGCCGAGATGAAGGGTGATCAGGTCGTGCGCATGACCCCCTCCAAGGATGGTCAAGCCAACCAGGGCCACAGCTGTGTGAAGGGTCGCTTCGCCTGGGGGTATGCTTCTCACAGCGACCGAATTCTGAAGCCCATGGTCCGCGAGAAGACCAGCGATCCATGGCGTGAGGTCGATTGGGAAGAGGCCATCGGGTTCGCCGCAAACCGTTTCAAGAAGATTCAGGAAGAGTACGGCCGGAAGTCCATCGGTGGGATCACATCCTCCCGCTGTACCAACGAAGAGGTCTATGTGGTCCAGAAGCTCATCCGGGCCGCCATGGGTAACAACAACGTGGACACCTGCGCCCGGGTCTGTCATTCGCCCACCGGATACGGGCTGAACCAAACGCTGGGCACATCGGCTGGCACACAGCCCTTCGCCAGCGTCATGGATGCCGACGTGATCCTGGTCATTGGTGCCAATCCAACGGACGGTCATCCGGTATTTGCATCACAGATGAAACGCCGCCTGCGTGAGGGCGCAAAGCTCATCGTGGTCGATCCGCGCAAAATCGGCCTGGTGCGGTCAGCTCGGATCGAAGCGGAGTACCACCTGCCACTTCTCCCCGGCACGAATGTGCCCATGGTCAACGCGCTGGCCCATGTGGTCCTGACGGAAGGCCTGGCGGACGAAGCCTACGTCAGGGAGCGGTGCGACACCGAGTCTTTCGAGGCGTGGAAGACCCAAATCCTGAGACCGGAAAATTCTCCTGAGGTCGTGTCCGAAATTACCGGAGTGCCGGCCGAGGATATCCGAGACGCTGCGCACCTATACGGATCAGCAGACCGGGGGGCCATCTACTACGGTCTTGGCGTCACCGAACACAGCCAGGGATCGACCATGGTCATGGGGATGGCAAACCTTGCCATGGCGACCGGGAACATTGGGTTCTCCGGGGTTGGAGTTAACCCCCTGCGGGGCCAGAACAATGTTCAGGGCTCCTGTGACATGGGGTCCTTTCCCCATGAGCTACCTGGATATCGCCCGGTAGGGAACGACGAGGTGCGGGGCAAATTCGAGAAGCATTGGGGTGTGTCCATAGATCCTGAGCCGGGCTACAGGATTCCCAACATGTTCGATGCTGCCTGTGCCGATCTGTTCAAGGGCATGTACATCCAGGGCGAGGACATCGCCCAATCCGACCCGGATACCCATCATGTTGAGGCGGCACTGAGCAACATGGAGTGCATAGTGGTGCAGGACCTCTTCCTCAACGAAACGGCGAAGTTCGCCCATGTTTTCCTGCCGGGCACATCGTTCCTCGAAAAGGATGGCACCTTCACCAACGCTGAACGGAGAATCAATCGGGTCCGACCAGCCACCAAGGCACGACAAGGGAAGGCCGAATGGCAGATCACCCAGGATCTCGCCCAGGCTCTTGGCTACGACATGAACTACAGCACGTCGGCGGAGATCATGGATGAGATTGCCGAGCTGACCCCTACCTTCAAGAACGTCAGCTTCAAGCTCCTGGATGAGGTCGGTAGCGTGCAGTGGCCCTGTAACGAAGCGGCCCCCCAGGGCACCCCCATCATGCATATCAATGAGTTCGTCCGTGGGAAGGGCCTGTTCATCGAAACTGAATACGTCCCCACCGAGGAACGGGCCAACCGGAAATTCCCCCTGTTGCTCACGACGGGCCGGATCCTTTCCCAGTACAACGTGGGCGCCCAGACCCGCCGCACCGAAAACAACATCTGGCATCCGGAAGACCTCCTGGAGATCCATCCCAGCGATGCCGAGGTCAGAGGCGTTCGGGAGGGAGACCGAGTGTCCCTGGCGAGCAGAAAAGGGGACATCACCCTGAAGGCAACCATCACCGAGAGGGTCCAACCGGGAGTCGTATACACCACGTTCCACAACCCTGAGACCGGTGCGAACGTTGTCACGACCGAATACAGCGACTGGGCCACCAGCTGCCCGGAGTACAAGGTCACGGCTGTGGAGGTAACGCCCGCAACTCATCGGTCCGAGTGGCAACGCGGTTTTGAAGAACGGGCAAAAGAGCAGGGGAGAATTCTCGGGTCAGAATAGCCCGGGTTGGGGTTGCCGAGCCACACAGGGATTCGTACTGAAAACGTGGCCGCCACCGACGAGAGGTGTAGTATGGAAAAGAGACCGAGAGGAATCATCCCCTTTTAACGCCGTCGAGTTCGAATGAAATCCCTTGTCATTTTGTGCCACGCTGAAGACCGGTTCTGGGATGCCAATTTTCTCGTGCGGCAGTTGATCCCGCGCTGGGAGCAGATGGGAGCCCGGGTCGACGTCCTTCATGGTATCGGCACCGAGACTCAGGCCGAGGCGATTCTCCTTCACGTGGATCTGACCGTCATTCCAGAGCCGTATCTGGAATTCGCACGTCGCTATCCACTGGTGGTCAACGGATCGGCCACCGACATCTCCAAGAGACTGGTGAGCCGCGATATCTTGTCGCGAGGCTCGAGATTCAAAGGACCAGTCATCGTAAAGACCGACCTGAATTCTGGAGGGGGCCCGGAGCGTAGACTCTTTAGCCTGAATAACAGGGTGCTCGGAAGGCTTTCTGAAGCGGCCAGTCGAAGGTTGCCGTGGACGTGGACAGGCCGGGTCAATAGATCGGA
>RCNC010001001.1_pt1 | contig 18818 bp, 18 predicted proteins | sample 2041301 | NCBI WGS metagenome assembly RCNC01 (sample SAMN09708231, study PRJNA481090) | Marine sediment metagenome, whole genome shotgun sequencing project. | biome: marine sediment; feature: ocean; material: sediment; isolation source: Sewage treatment plant 13A marine sediment (STP13A) ...
GGGTGGCTCCTCTATCAGCAATCAATGACGACTGCAGTCTAGCGTATTTTGCAACGCTGCTTGGAGCAGGAGCCATCCACCTCATCCGCTAAGGGCCGGAAGCGTCAAATACTGCATCAAGTATATTTCGACGTGAATGCGAAAACCATACATTGCAGACGCTCTAATTGAGACGGTCTACGCGGGAAAGACACCCCCCAGAATACCTGAATATGCCTGATCTTTCTGCTGCCCCCCCATCATTGACCCCGGATAAATCGGCGTGACATGCAAAGATAAATGGGGTATTATATTACCTCCCGAGGATGACATGACTAACGCTCACGATGGTAGAGAAGACGACGGCACGTTCGCACCCCGCAACGCTATCTGGCGGGACAGGGCGTGCCACGGGCGCCCCCGTGTGTTTGAGGGCGCAGAAAGTCCTTGGGTCGCATGTTGTGAATACTTTGATTGGGCGACGGCCAACCCGCTGCATTCGGACACTCTGGTGCCCTACCAAGGTGAGACCAAGCATGAACCGGTTGCGCCTGTGCGTGCCTTTGCGCTCAGAGCGCTGTGCCTGTTTCTCGGTGTCTACTGACGAAACATGGCGCGCATGGCGCAAAGACCGTGCCGACCTAAGCGAAGTCATCGCCACCGCTGAGTCTGCTATCTTTACCCAAAAATTCGAAGCCGCCGCCACCGGGTTGCTCAATGCAAATCTGATTTCGCGGGATCTCGGTCTCGCTGACAGGAAAGAACTGACGGGCCGCGAAGGTGGTCCCATCGAGACTAAAGAAACGTCCCCAATTGAACTGGCCCGCCGTATCGCCTTCGTCTTGGCGCAGGCAGTCCACCATGAGCAAAACGAGGCAGAAGAATGAGTAAAACAAAGAGCCTATCCCTCTGAGGTCACGTATCTCTGAGGGACCCGGGCGGGGCCTTATTGCCGGGATATTTGGGCAGTTCGTCAAATCCTTCGTCACGCCGGATGGTATACTCGAGCCAGTTCACCATCCGCTCACGCGTCGCCTCAGGAGCTGAGACAGAGCGGGTATTGGGTTCTGTTTCATCGGCACCACATGCTCTTTGACCGTGCATTCGATTCACTGCATGACGCGCTCAAATTCGCTACGTCGGTGGCCTATATTGTATCATTCTATACCAAGCGATTTTGGGGAATAGGTGGGGAACAATAAACGCGCCTACCTCTAACGTTATATAAATGCTTGTCTAAATTTCAAAAATGGTGCGGGCGGGGGGACTCGAACCCCCACGGGCATTCGCCCCTCAGATTTTAAGTCTGGTATGTCTACCATTCCATCACGCCCGCATCTGGCGTTGTCTTCAAAACGTCTGCAGTGGATCGAGATTGGATCAGAATATCTGCCGGTCCACAACGCACGCCAGCGCGGGACAATAGCGGCTCCGGGGCAAGTGTAAAGTAGCAGAATAAGGCGGAGCTCAGATATCTTTGCCCGCCGGTGCAAGCGCCCCGCCTGGCGCCACCAGTGCGCGCTCGGAGAGCCACGGGTTTAGCTCCAGAGCAGCCATCAATTCCACCCGCGCCTCGTCCAGCCGGCCCAGTTGCATCAGGGACAATGCCCTGCCTGCCCGCGCCGCAACGTGACCCGGGTTTAGGTCCAGGGCACGGTCCAGGCTGATGACAGACTCGTCGAAATTGCCACTCAGAAAATATGCAAAAGCACGCTGATTATAGCCTTCCGCATAGTCGGGACAATAGGCAATCAGTTTGTCAAAATCAGAAATTGCGCCGAGATAATCATAGCCAGACAGCCGGGCCAGCCCCCTGTCGAGAATGGCCTGCGCTTGCGTGTCAGGTGCAACCGCCCAAATGTCCCACATCTGTCGACCGATCTCGCGTCCCTTCATCTCATTGGGCGCGGCGCGGGCCGCGTCGACAAGAGCCGCCATAGCAGCAGATCGGTCCGGCAGGTCGGGACAGGCATTTGCTGCAAGAGGAACAGCCAAGGCCAACACAGTGAAAAGCAGTCGCATGCGCCATATGATGGTGCGCTGGCGCCAGACGTCAAGACATGGGACCTTCACGTTTTTGCGGTTAGTTCAGGTAATTTCGCCCAACCCTACCTCTTTCACCGCCTGCATCGCCACATAGGTCGAGGTGCCAGAGACATGAGGAAGGGTCGAAATCTTCTCTCCCAGAACCGCCCTGTAGTCAGCCATCGAGCACGTACGAACCTTTAGAAGATAGTCAAAATTCCCGGCAATCATATGGGCTTGCTCGACCTCTGGCAGTTTTGCCACGGCGGCATTGAACGCCCCAAGCGCTGACTCTCGTGTATCGTTCAGCCGCACCTCGACAAATGCAACGTGATCCAGCCCCAAACGGATTGGATCTACCAATGCGCGGTAACCAGCAATGACACCGGTTTCCTCCAGCCGGCGCAATCGCGCCTGAGTAGGTGATTTTGACAGCCCGATGCGCCCTGCAAGCTCCGTGATCGACATTCTGCCGTCGCCAGACAGAACCTGCACAATCGCTCGGTCAAACCGATCCAGATCAACTACATCCAATTGCATTAACAAGTCCTCATATTTCAGGTCAAAAGACTGTCAGCCGTCCCTTATTTGGTAAAACCGACTGCCAACCTTGCAATACACTATACCAAAATAACGGAGAGAACCATGGCTCACGCGCCCCACACATCACGTCGAATGATCCTTGATTCTGACACCTATGCTGATCAGAACCTGGTCTTGCAGAACCTCATCTCGCAGGCTGATTTGCCGTCGACAGAACGCGCGAAAATCTGCGCTGACGCCGCTGATCTTGTGCGCAAAATCCGATCGCATTCTGCCCCGGGTATGATGGAAGTGTTTCTGGCGGAATACGGGCTGAGCACCGAAGAAGGCGTGGCGCTGATGTGTTTGGCCGAGGCGCTATTGCGGGTGCCTGATGCTGACACAATTGACGCGCTGATTGAGGACAAGATTGCACCGTCGGACTGGGGCAAACATCTGGGCCACTCCACGTCATCTTTGGTCAACGCCTCAACCTGGGCGTTGATGCTGACCGGGCGTGTCTTGCAAGACGACAAACCGGGCCCGGTCGGCCACTTGCGCAGTGCAATCAAACGTTTGGGTGAGCCGGTGATCCGCACGGCCGTCGGCCGCGCGATGAAAGAAATGGGGCGTCAATTCGTGCTGGGCGAAGATATCACCGCAGCCATGGAACGCGCCGCAAAAATGGAGGCCAAGGGGTACACTTATAGCTACGACATGCTGGGCGAAGCGGCGCGAACCGACCGGGATGCAAAGCGTTATCATCTCAGCTACAGCCGGGCGATCTCCGCCATTGCCATGGCTTGCGTACATGCTGACATCCGCTCAAACCCCGGCATTTCCGTCAAACTCTCAGCCTTGCATTCCCGCTACGAGGTGGCCCAAGAGGACCGGGTCATGGCCGAATTGGTGCCACGCTTGCGCTCTCTCGCGCTGCTCGCCAAATCGGCAGGCATGGGGCTGAACGTCGACGCTGAAGAGGCGGATCGGCTTTCGCTCTCATTGGATGTCATTGATGCAGTACTGAGTGAACCCGCGCTGGCCGGATGGGAGGGTTTTGGCGTGGTTGTTCAGGCCTTCGGCCCGCGCGCGGGCCGGGTGATTGACACGCTCTACGATATGGCAGTCCGCGCTGATCGCAAGATTATGGTCCGCCTTGTTAAAGGCGCCTATTGGGATACGGAAATCAAGCGCGCTCAGGTTGAAGGCGTCGATGGCTTTCCAGTGTTTACACAAAAGGCCGCCACGGACGTGTCTTATATTGCTAACGCGCGTAAATTGCTGGGCATGACGGATCGGATTTATCCACAATTTGCAACCCATAACGCCCATACCGTTGCCGCAATTCTACACATGTCCGGTGACAAAGATCTGTTTGAATTCCAACGCTTACACGGCATGGGTGAAGCATTACATGACATTGTCTTGAATGCCAATCAGACCCGGTGCCGCAACTACGCGCCGGTCGGAGCGCACAGTGATCTGCTGGCTTACCTCGTGCGTCGCCTGCTGGAGAACGGCGCCAACAGTTCGTTTGTGAACCAGATTGTCGACGACTCTGTCGCGCCCGAAGTGGTCGCCGCGGACCCGTTTGAACAGCTCTCAGCGTCAGGTCACCCAATCCCTGCCGGACCGGATCTTTATCAGCCGGAACGCATAAACTCCAAGGGCTTTGATCTGACACACGGACCTACCCTGGCTGCGATAGAGGCCGCGCGCGCACCCTTCAGGGGCCACAAATGGACCGCTGCACCTCTGCTGGCAAAGTCACCCCATCCACAAGCAGCGCTGGAGTTGATCAACCCCGCTGACCCAACGGACAGCCCGGGCAGCGTTGCTGCCGCCAGTACCAAGGACATCGAAATGGCTCTTGTGCACGCAGCGCCATGGGCCGCCGATGCGGGCCAACGCGGGGCCGCGCTGGCCCGCGCGGCAGACCTTTATGAAGAGAATTACGGAGAGTTTTTTGCACTTTTGGCCCGCGAGGCCGGCAAGTCCCTGCCCGATTGTGTGGCTGAGCTTCGCGAAGCCGTCGATTTTCTGCGCTATTACGGCGCGAACGCACCGGCAACCGCGCCAGCTGGCCTTTTCACCTGCATCTCACCCTGGAACTTCCCGCTGGCGATTTTCTCAGGCCAGATCGGCGCGGCATTGGCAGCGGGAAATGCTGTGCTGGCCAAACCGGCCGAGCAAACTCCGCTCACTGCCCATTTGGCGGTTCAGTTGCTGCACCGTGCCGGTGTGCCGACATCTGCATTGCAGCTCTTGCCCGGCAAGGGGGATGTCGGGGCGGCTTTGACCTCAGATGCGCGCATAAATGGCGTGGCCTTCACCGGTTCCACGGCGACCGCGCTGAAAATTCGAGCAACAATGGCAAAGAATCTGAAACCTGGCACCCAGCTGATTGCAGAGACCGGCGGGTTGAATGCAATGATCGTGGACAGCACTGCTCTTCCTGAACAGGCTGTCACAGCCGTGATCGAAAGCGCCTTCCAATCCGCGGGCCAACGCTGCTCAGCCTTACGATGTCTCTATGTTCAGGAAGACATCGCAGAGGGTTTCACCGAAATGCTGACCGGCGCAATGGATGAGCTGTCTTTGGGAGACCCGTGGGCGCTGAGCACGGACAGTGGCCCTGTGATTGACGAAACTGCCAAAGCGGGCATTGCAGCACACATCGAATTAGCGCGTCAGGAGGGGCGCATTGTCAAAGAGTTAACTGCCCCTGCCAAGGGCACATTCATCGCCCCAACACTCATCCGTGTGAACGGTATCGCCGATCTGAAACGAGAGATCTTTGGTCCGGTTCTGCATATCGCAACCTTCAAATCCCATCAGCTTGATGCGGTTGTGGATGCGATCAACGCGACAGGGTACGGGCTGACATTTGGGCTGCAGACCCGGATTGATGACCGGGTTCAGCATGTGGCTGACCGTATTCACGCTGGCAACATCTACGTGAACCGCAACCAGATCGGCGCGATTGTAGGCAGCCAGCCGTTTGGCGGAGAAGGGCTTTCTGGAACCGGGCCAAAAGCGGGCGGACCAAACTACTTGCCGCGCTTTGGAGCACCGGATGTACAAAACACCAACGGCAGTTGGAGCAATGCGATGGACCCAAAAACCATCCGCATTTCCGTGCCTTTGCCCAAAACCATTGAAACGGTGACGCTGCCCGGTCCAACCGGCGAATCCAACCGCCTGAGCACGTCCGTGCGGCCGCCGCTTTTGTGTATGGGTCCGGGTGCAGACGCAGCGCAGGCGCAGGTAGATGCCGTGACAGCGCTTGGCGGTAACGCGGTTAAGACCACGGGGCACCTTGCACCAGACATCCTGATTGCGCTCGGCGGTATCTCCGGCGTGCTTTGGTGGGGCGACCCCGAGACAGGGCGCAATATCGAAAAGGCACTGTCCAATCGAGACGGACCGATCATCCCGTTAATCCCCGGGCGGCCTGACCTAGGCAGAGTGCGCGCCGAGCGGCACGTATGCGTTGACACAACAGCGGCAGGCGGCAACACAGCACTATTGGGCGGCGCGGCGTAAGCGATAATGGAAGCAATCCGGGAACAACCCGGATCGTTTTTCTGCAAGCAAACAGTCGCTTGACGCTCAGGCGGTTTGCCCGCAGCGTGCGCGCATGTTTCCGATACGTGATCATAACCCGTCAGGACGCACCGCATTTGTCACCTATGCGCTTATGCTGCTCAATATCGGGATTTTCCTGAGCTATGTCAGCATTACAAACGACGCACGTGCCATCAACACCTTCTATTTTAATTGGGCGATGATCCCGGCGCGCGTTGTGCAAGGTGACGGTGGCCTGACTCTCGTAACGTCAATGTTCCTGCACGGCAGTTGGCTGCACTTGGCCGGAAATATGCTGTTCCTGTGGATATTCGGCGACAATATCGAAGACGAGATGGGCCATGTGCGATTTCTTCTGTTTTATATATTGGCCGGTCTGGGCGCGTCTGCTGTCCACATTCTATCCGCACCGGGTTCACACGTCCCTGTGGTTGGCGCGTCGGGGGCCATTGCCGGTGTAATGGGAGGCTACCTTTTGCTGTTCCCAAAGGCCAAAGTCGATATCCTGCTGATTCTAATCATCTTTATTCGTATCGTGCCGATCCCGGCCTGGCTCATGCTGGCGCTGTGGTTTGTGATGCAATTTGTCGGCGGATTGCTGTCTGACCCAACAGGCGATGGTGTTGCGCACTGGGCCCACGCAGGTGGGTTTGTGGTCGGAATCCTGCTGACACTTCCAATTTGGCTGCGTCATGGCGGGCGTGATTTCTGGTATGAGACAGAGGGTCACCCGCCCCATCCAGAAGCGCGATATAAGTTCAGCCCCAGCCGTATTCCAAAAGGGCGCCGCAAATAGGGGGCGCTGCTGTGTGCTGCCTTGGTACCAGTCACAAGGACTGGAACTTAGCCGCGTATCACCTTGGAAAAGCTATTAAAAATTGGTCCGTTTGCACAGATGAGAGCGCCGCCTTCGACGATGTCGCCTGAGGGCGCCAGAGGTTCGACCAATCCGCCTGCTTCGCGTACAATGATGACGCCAGCCGCAATGTCCCACGGTTTCAGACCACGCTCCCAGTACCCGTCATAGCGCCCCGCAGCCACATACGCCAAATCAAGCGCCGCTGCCCCAAATCGCCGCACGCCGGCGCAGGTCGGCATCAAACGCGCCAAATCCTGCAAGGTCGCTGGCAAATCGGCTCGGCCGGCAAAAGGCAGGCCCGTCGAAAAAATACTCTCGATCATCTTGCTGCGGCCAGACACCCGCAGCCGTGTCTCATTCATCCAGGCACCTGCGCCTTTTTCAGCAAAAAACAGTTCGTCCTTGCAAGCATCGTAGATCACACCAGCGACGATCTGACCTTTGTGTTCCAGAGCGATCGATACGGCCCAATGCGGCAGCCCGTGCAGAAAGTTTGTTGTGCCGTCCAAAGGGTCGACGATCCAGCGGCGGGTCGGGTCTGTCCCCTCGTCCTCACCGCCCTCTTCGGCCAGCCAGCCATAGGTTGGCCGTGCGCTCATCAACTCGTCCTTGATAATTTTTTCGGCCGAAATGTCCGCCTTGGAAACAAAATCTCCCGCGCCCTTCATCGACACCTGCAGGTTTTCGACCTCGCGAAAGTCCTTGGCCAGAGCACGACCCGCTTTGCGGGCGGTTTTGATCATTATGTTGAGATTTGCACTACCGACCATATTCATGGGCTCCTGTCACGTCAGGACGCGCGTATACGTCGGCCGCAGGCAATTGCCAAGGGGCAGCGGACTTAACCCAGTTTAGTCTTGGAATGTCTGGTAGGTGCCCATCGCTGGAGCCGTCACTGGGCCTGCAATTTCCGCGCTTCAACCCGCGCGAGGCGGATCAGATCAGCCATGAACGGCTTGAGCCGGTCGTCGCTCCGAACCGCGGCGTACAGACGGCGGGTGAGACCTGCTGCGGTCAACGGCCGTGTCACGTAATCAGAGCTATACTTGACCTCGCGCACCACCCAGTCAGGCAATACCGATACGCCACGATTGGAGGCCACGAGCAGCAATATGACAGCCGTCAGTTCCACCTGTCTGATCGCGGCTGGTTCCACCTTGGCCGGGATCAGCAACTGGCTGAAAACATCCAATCGGGTCCGCTCTACCGGGTATGTAATCAGCGTCTGGCCGCGAAAATCTTCTGCTTCGACAAAGGCTTTTGCGGCCAACGGATGAGCAGAAGAAGCCACAAAAACCGGTGCGTAATCAAACAGTTCCACATATTCGACGCCGGGCAGATCTTCGGGATCGGACGACACAACAAGATCCACTTCTTCTTTGTCCAGCGCGGGCATCGCGTCAAATGCCAGACCAGGACGGATGTCTACATCAACGTCAGGCCATCTTTTGCGGAATTCTTCCAGCACCGGGAAAAGCCATTCAAAACAGGCGTGGCATTCGATGGCGATGTGCAATCGGCCTGTCTTGCCACCACGCAAATTGGCAAATTCGTTTTGCATCGCCTCAAGTTGCGGCAAAACCGTCTCGGCCAGTCGAAGCAGTCGATGGCCGGCAGCGGACAGTTTCATCGGCTTTGAGCGGCGGATAAACAATTCGATCCCGGCTTGATCCTCTAATCCTTTGATCTGATGAGATAAGGCGGACTGCGTGATGTGCAATTGTTCGGCAGCGCGGGCCAATCCACCGGCCTCATGAATGGCCTTAATCGTGCGCAGGTGGCGAAACTCAATATGCATGTATTTGTGGTCCAGCTCATGTTGTTCTTGAATATTATGAAATTGTCTCACAATCAGGCAAGTGCGACAAGGGTTCAACAAATCAAAGGTGCCCGATTATGTCCGCGTCCCAGACCCCCGCAATCTCGTTTGAGTTCTTCCCACCCAAAGACCTGGCAGGCTCATTCCGCCTTTGGGATACGGTGCAATCTTTGGCACCGCTTGACCCGCGCTTTGTCTCTGTCACCTACGGCGCAGGCGGAACCACACGCGATCTGACGCGCGACGCAGTCGCGACACTACACGACGCCTCTGGGCTGAACGTTGCGGCGCATTTGACATGTGTCGATGCAACCCGCGCCGAAACGCTGCAAATTGCAGCCGATTTTGCGGCAGCCGGGGTAACTGACATCGTCGCGCTGCGGGGGGATCCGCCCAAAGGAACCACCCGTTTCACGCCTCATCCGGATGGATTCGAAAACGCCTGTGAACTGATCAGTGCGCTGGCTGATACCGGTAAATTCAACATCCGTGTGGGTGCATATCCCGAAAAGCATCCCGAGGCGGTAGACCTCAAGGCTGATATCGACTGGCTGAAACGCAAGTTGGACTCTGGCGCCAGCGAGGCAATCACCCAGTTCTTTTTTGAAGCGGAAACGTTCTTTCGATTCCGCGATGCTTGCGCTGCCGCGGGGATCACAGCGCCGATTATTCCCGGCATTTTGCCGATTGAAAACTGGGTCGGCGCGCGAAAATTTGCGCTGCGTTGTGGCGCGAAAGTTCCTGTGTGGCTGGATGATGCATTTGACAAAGCTGTACGGGATGATCGTTGCGATTTGCTGGCGACTGCGGTCTGCGCCGAATTGTGCAGTGATCTGATTGACGGTGATGTGGATGCGTTACATTTCTACACATTGAACCGCCCCGATCTCACTCGTGATGTGTGTCATGCTCTGGGCGTAACCCCACGGGTTGAACTGCGCGACGTTGCGTAACAATTGCGGAGCATTTGCCGTCTTGTTGCCGTTTGATCAGCAACTCCAGAGTGATGGCGATGATGACATGATGCCCGTTCTGAGCCAGCCACGTGAATGACCGCGGAAATTGAGCCGGTTTTAGCACCATGCCGTTTTCGAATTCTCGCCAAAGCAGGGTGTTAACAAACTCGAACAGCCTTTTCTAAGTCGCTAAACTACCAAGGGCGGCTTTCTGGTCTGTCCATCAGGCTGTCAATAATCAGGCTTAAAACCTCGCCCCGATTGTGTGCTCCAGATTTGCGGTAAATGGAATTGAGGTGCGATTTGATGGTTCCCTCGGCACTGCCGCGCATTTGTGCAATCTCTGCAATTCCCAATCCTTTAACCAAGAAGTTGGCCACATCTGTTTCGGATGGCGTCAGAGCCCAGCTTTGGAAATGGGCCAGAATCACATCGTTCATTGCCGCAGAGGCAACTGACATATTGCGCTCCAGATGGGCTTTGCGCCGTAGAAGTTCGAGAATGTATTTAGTCTCGAAAATGATGGCGGCGAAAATCGACAGCGTAGCTATGGCTTCAAGAGAAAGATAAAACCGGTTTGACCCCGACCGACCCGCTTCTTGATAATCTGCAATGATATCGCTGGCGAAGAAGAAGGCGCATAACACCTGAACGAGGATCAACAGCATTAGACTGTAGGGCAGCTTGTTGGATGTGCTCAGGTCGGGGATCAAAACAGGCTACCTATCAGAGTTCATAGTCTTGTATCCTGTCACCATGGCGCGGGGAAGGTTTGTTCTTAGCCGGGCACTTTCAAAAATAACCGCGAGAACATGCAAGACTATCGATACCTCAGCCCAGGCGACCGCGAATTCGTGTACTTCTTCAGGCCATTCGACTCCCCAAAACATATCGGTGGTCATCAGGTACCCTGATACAGAGATAACAAATATCGCAAGCAGCAAGTTGTAGATCATCCAAGCCCCCAATGGGGTGTGTCCGATGTGTTCGCGTTTGCGGCCCGTTGCAATGTCGGTAAGCTGTCCCGAGGCTGCCGTTGCACTGGGCGGAAAGCTGTCAAATCTGGCGTATTTGGTTCCGACAAAACCCCATATGATGCGAATTGCAATGAGGGCGGCCACTGCGTATCCGATCCAGATATGGAGGTCGCTGTCATCGTCCACGATGAGAGCGTTGGCAGTGAAAAAACCAACAAGCGCCCAGTGAAATACACGCACGAGCGGGTCCCAAACTTTTACCTTTTTCATACTCTTCCCCTGTCGCTTGTGGTGCCGCGATGGCGCGCGGCCACCGCAGCAGTTTTCCGATGTGATTAATCGTCGATTTCAGTGCGCACGATCTCAAGCGCTGCATCCAGAAACACCTCAAATCGCTGCCCGTCTTTTTTGGCGTAAGCTTCATAAAGGCCGTCTTCGATCTTGATTTTCCCGACCTCATAGCCTTCTGCGGTCAGCATAGTTTGAATCCTTTGGGTCACTTCATCGGTGAGTTCGACTTTGTCACCCGCTGCCATTGCACCCGCGATTGGGAACGTCAGAGCGACACAGATTGCGAGTGTGGAAATGATGCCTGATTTCATGGTGATATCCTTTGATATAGTCTTGGGTTCTAGATGTGCAGCGTCCTGCGCCACCAGATCGATATTGGGTGCCCTGCCGCTTTTCGATATCCACCGGGAGTTGCAGATCGCAGAATTCGTCTGATGGTTTAGCGATCTGCAACTTTGGTTTAGGCCCCTCCACGTCCAATCCAGGTGGTACACAGACGTGAACATAGCCGCCGCGCGGCATTGGGTTTGCTTGCGAGATTGGATAAGCATAGGCCATATAGAGATGTGAATTTGATGGGTTCGCAGGACTTGCAAATCAGCAACCTCTTCCAGCCCATCTGCAGGAATGTTAGCCAAGGAACCATGACTTACCTTCCCCGCCCTTTTGACCTGTTTGTCACATTTTACACAATCGCTGCCGGCGCCGCGGGCGCGGCGATTGGGTATATGCTGGGGTTGCCGGTTTTTCTTCTGACCGGACCGGCCATCGCGATCAGCGCAATCGGCCTCGCCGGCGTCCGATTTGAAATCACACCGCTGGTCCGGGATATCACCTTTGTCTTCATCGGCATCGGCATTGGCTCTGGCGTAGCCCCAGAAACAGCAGAGGCGTTCCTCAACTGGCCGCTGGCCTTCGCTTTCCTTGCGCTCATGCTGATTGCAACCCTGATCGCCTGCCGGGAACTTTTGCGGCGCATCTTTGGATTTGATGAGCGCAGCGCGGTTCTGGCGGCGTCGCCGGGCCATCTGAGTTTCGTCATCAGTCTAAGCGAAAGCCTTGGCATCGACATAACCAAAGTGGCTGTCGTTCAATCGGTTCGACTGCTGGCACTGACCTTATGTGTGCCTTTTGTTGCTCTGTTCTTTGGGATCAATGTGGAGGCCGGCTTTCTGCCCGCCGGGCAGATCATGCAGGTCCACTATGCCGTGGCGCTGTTTGGCGTCGCTCTTGTCGTTGGGTTGCTACTCAAGCGCATGAACGTGCCCGCCGCATTGTTGGTCAGCGCAATGGCAGTGTCCGCCATTGCACATCTGTCCAATTGGGCGCCTGGCGTGCTCGCGCCTGCGGTTACAAACACCTGCTTTGTGATCATGGGAACGCTGATTGGCACCCGTTTTTCAGGGATCAGCCTGTCTCATCTTGGCAAATCCCTGTCCGCTGGCCTTGCCACAACAGCTCTTACGGTTCTGTTTGCTCTGATCGCGGCCATTCCGACCGCGCTGCTTCTCGAGATGCCGATCGCACATGTTCTGGTGGCCTTTGCGCCCGGCGGGCTGGAAACCATGATTGTCATGGGGGCGGTTCTTGGCGCCAATCCCGGCTTTGTTGCCGCCTGTCATGTGGGGCGTCTGTTAATGTTGACCATCCTGGTACCTGCCATATTGACCCGCTCGTCAAAACAGCGATGAACGGCCGCAACCCAGACCGTCACGATTTCCGTCAGGTTTCACGGGTTGTGCCGAACCAACCCCGAAAGACCGAAGGCGCCGAGCGTTGTTCGACGCTTTCATGGATGCGCTCTGACGGATCCTGCCCGACGATGCGGGACCGTCTGGTAATAAACATGCTGCCATAGCCGCGCCAATTTCCCATCGACGGCGCATTGGCATCCGTAGGGAACCGATCTTTCCAGCCAGCGGGCAACGGCAAGCCACAGCTTTCCGCCTTATCCAGCATCCAGACAAGTGGGATGTTGGCAAGCGGACGGGCTGCCTCATAACCACTCAGGTGACCTCCAACATCACCGTGCAACCCTGGAAACCAAACCTGTTCTACCCGTTGACCGTTGCACGCTTCGGTGCCGTCCCACATGACCGGCTTGTAGGCCACCCGCGTCTCGTCGTGGGCAAGCGCGTGAAACCCATGCCGTACATGTTTGCCCAGCGCATGGTTGTGAAAGGCGTGGTGCTTTACGCTGAGCCGCCACAGAATCGGGGCGGTGATACCCAACGATTTGACGGTGTCCCACACTCCGATCAATTCGATCTCAACATTAGAGTGACAATAGGCTGCCGCAAAGGCCTGGGCAATGTCGCCCTCGGGGTTACATTCATAGTGGCGATAGACATCACGAATATTGCGTTCCGTTGCATGTTCGGCTTTGACGAGGCCAACTAGATCGATCACGCCAGCAAGCGAACGAACGGCATAGGCACCTCGGGAATAGCCCATCAGGTAAATTTTGTCGCCGGGGCGATATCGCGAAGCAAGGTAGCCGTAGGCCCGCCTGATCATCCGGTTAATCCCACGACCGGCAATAACATTGGGAAGAGCGCGCCAGTTTTTCAGTTGAATGCCCGCCTCGTAATAAACCGAAACCCCGGCCCCGGTTTCGCGCACCAGTTTGTAGGTGGTGCCGGCATGGGTCTCAAACCCCGGGCTGAGCGAAGACATCGTACCGTCAAGAATGATTAGATGGGCGACTGGTCCGCGTCCGCGCGGCTGCGGCGACTGACTACGGGTTAGTCGCGCCCGTAACCATCCCGGAAGAAGGTTATTCAGTCGCGACAGGTCCATCGTGTAATAATTCCCATACTTTGTGCGGCGTGAAGGGCATGTCGGCTTGGCGAACTCCGCGATCCCATAATGCATCTTGCACGGCATTGGCGACAGCCGCCATGGACCCGACGGTCCCGGCCTCGCCGCAGCCTTTCATGCCCATGATATTGGCCGTCGAAGGCACCGGTTCCGACGTGAACTGGATCATGGGTATATCATCGGCGCGCGGCATCGCATAGTCCATGAAACTTGCTGTGAGCAGTTGCCCGTCGCCGTCGTAGACAACCCGCTCGGTCAGCGCCTGACCGATGCCTTGCGCGACACCACCATGTACCTGACCTTCCGCCAGCATCGGGTTGATAAGATTACCAAAATCATCGACCACTGTGTAACGCTCAACCCGCGTCACGCCCGTAGCACAGTCAATAACAACTTCCGCGACATGTGCGCCGTTCGGATAAGATCGCGCAGGTAAAGTTGCGATTTCCTGATGCACCAAAAGATCCAAACACCCATCGGCGCGGGCCATCTCAGCCGCTTCCAGCAGGGTTGGCGTCAGGTTTGATCCGGGCGCGCGAAATGTTTCATTGTCAAAAGTCATCTCGTGTTCTTTCACGCCGAGCTTATCAGCCAGATAAGGCGTGAACGCGGCAATCATCTTAGCAACCGTCGCCAGAGTTGCATTTGTCTGCACCGTCACAGAGCGGGACCCACCAGTTCCGCCCCCGGCTTTGATCAGATCGCTGTCGCCCTGCACTACAAAGATCCGGTCCGCCGGAATGCCGGTTTGATCCGCCAGAAACTGCGCGTACACTGTCTCGTGTCCCTGCCCATTTGACTGGGTTCCGACATAGATGTTCACGGTATTATCCTCGTTAAACACAACTTTCGCGCCTTCCGAAGGATCACCCAAAATACTTTCAATATAGTAACATAACCCCTGCCCGCGGAGCAAACCGCGCTTCGCGTCTTGTGCTTTGCGCGCACCAAACCCGGCGGAATCCGCCTTGAGTGCTGCACGCGCCAGCACTTTGTGAAATTCTCCCACATCATAGATTTCGCCCGTTGCAGACACATATGGAAACGCCTCCGGGGCGATAAAATTGCGCCGCCGCAGGTCCCACGGCTCAACACCCAATTCACGGGCCGCTCGATCCATGACCCGCTCTAAAACGTAGATCGCCTCGGGCCGACCGGCTCCGCGATAGGCATCCACCTGCACGGTGTTGGTGTAATAGCCCTCGACCTGCAACCATGTGGTCTGCACATCGTAAGGGCCCATAAGCACTTTTGAGAACAGCTGGGTCTGAATCGGTTGACCCATCTGGGAATTGTAGGCCCCCAGATTACATTTCGTTTGGACGCGGTACGCCGTGATCTTGTGGGTCTCGTCAAACGCCAGTTCGGCCAGTGAAACCAGATCGCGGCCGCCATTGTCGCTCAGCATGGCTTCAGTCCGCTCTGACATCCAGCGTACCGGGCAGCCCAGAACGCGGGCCGCGTGGGCAACAACAAAGTACTCAGGGTAAGCCATAGCCTTCATGCCAAAGCCACCGCCTACATCCGGGTTGGTGACCCGAACCTGCTCTTTCTCCAAGCCCAACATCAGGCTCAGATGATCTTTGAGGCCCCAGACCCCCTGCCCGTTAAAGGCCACGTGAAGACGATCGCCCTCCCATTCGGCGTAACACCCACGTGGTTCCATCGAATTGACGATGATACGGTTATCGCCAACCTGCAGACGGACCACATGCGCGGCTTTGGCAAACGCGGCCTCCGTCGCATCCTGGTCCCCCATTCCCCAGTCAAAGGCGCGGTTTTCGGGGGCCTCGGCGTGGATCACCTGCCCCCCCGCCGCAACATCAATCTTGGCGGGCAATTCGTCATAATCCAGATCAATCAGTTCTGCAGCATCGCGCGCTTGTGTTAGCGTATCAGCGACAATTACCGCCACCGGCTCGCCTACAAATCGCACACGGTCTTTCGCAAGAACATGACGTTTCGGGGCTGCAGCAGGGGTGCCGTCACGATTGTCCAGAATCGCGGCTGGCATGGCCGTTTTCACCCCGGCAGCCTCCAATTCGTCGACAGTCAGGATCAGGTGAACGCCGTCAGCCGCACGGGCATGCTCAAGATCAAGCGCCCCGATCTCTGCATGGGCGACGGGAGAGCGAAAGACAAAGGCATGCAAGGCCCCATGTGGTGCGATATCATCAACGTAACGTCCCTGCCCTGTCAGGAACCGCACGTCTTCCACACGTTTAACCGATTGGCTTTTTCCGAACTTTTCCATGATCTGCCCTTCGCATTTTGCGTTGGATCGGACACTAGCCTGACGCGCGCCGGTGTCCAGTAGATCAGTGTAAGGATTGAACGCTTATCACATCTCGCAAACCGTAGCCGTTGAAAGCAGTACTCATGGCGATTGAATAGGCACCCATTGCGTCGAACAGCACATAATCGCCCACTGCCGTGTCATCCGGCAGCGGCAATCCGTCTGGCAGCCGATCAAGACTGTCACAGGTTGGTCCGAATATGACACGAGGGCGCGGGGCTCCTTTGCGCCCACTGCCCGCCGGGCAAAGGACACGCACCCGATCCGGCAAGGTCATATCACGCAAGTCTGCCAAGCCACCGTATACGCCGTCGTTCAGAAACATGGTGTCTGGCCGGCGCAGCCCCTTCACCCGCGCCAACAGCGAAAAGCTCTCAGCAACCATTGCTCTTCCCGGTTCGCAGATCAGAGGTGGCGCGGTCGGGCCGAAAGCACGTGCAACAGATTTGGAAATCACTTTGAAAACCGCCTGCAGATCAGGAGCCGTTCCGGCCCGATGCGCTGCAAACCCGCCGCCAACGTTCAACCTTTTGATTGTCACGCCAGCAGCGGCGGCAATCTGCGCTGCCGCATCAACATATGTAGCCCAAACCTGCGGGTCATCGCACTGAGTTCCCGGATGAAAACACAAAGCCGGCGAAAAACCCATGGCAACCACCTGCTGTAGCAACCTGGCGGCCTTTTCCGGTGTCGCGCCGAATTTTGTCCCGAAATCGTAAGCAGCTCCAGAGACTGGCAAAGCAAAACGTACTGCGATTTCTGCGCACCTTGGCACGGCGCGCAACTTGTCCAGCTCAGCCCTGTCATCCACGGACCAACTCGACACACCCAAAGAGATCCCGACGGCGATTTCTGCATTTGACCGTACCGGGTTGTTGTAATGCAAGGTTGCCTGCTTCAAAGCGCGCCGCACCGCATGCATCTCTGCGGGCGAGGCAACATCAAACGCCGTTATCCCGGCGCCGACCAGATTATCCAGCACAACCGCACTGTCGTTGGCTTTGACCGCATAAGTCACTAGGCCCTCGAATCCGGTTCGGAAGGCAATTACAGTTGCGTGCAATTGAGAGGGGCTGAAATACAATACCGGGTGGTCCGGCGTTGTGCGCTCCAGATGTGCCATCGGATCGCGCCATAACAAGGGCTGCTGCTGCATTGGGCCTCTCACTGCTTTTTTGTAAGGATCGCCCAGTTCTCCGTCGATTCATCGCGTTATTTATGACATTATAGAGTCAATTATCGTCACAATAACGAGACAGACATGCAATTAGACGAAAAAGATCATCAGCTGCTGCGGATGTTGACAGACAACGCGCGGCTGCCGGTTAGCACAATTGCGCTGACGTTGGGATTGGCCCGCACGACGGTACAGGCGCGCCTCGAGCGTCTTGAACGCGGCGGCGTCATTGCCGGATATACATTGCGCACCGGCAGTCAGTTGCAGCCACGCCTGCGCGCGACAGCTCTGGTCGGCATCGAACCACGCAGCACTCCGGCGGTGCTTGATCGGTTGCGCAGTCTGAAAGGAGTAGAGCTGGTGCACACCACATCCGGGCGATTTGATCTCATGGTCCAGATTGTAGCAGATACAACCGAAGAACTGGACAAAACATTGGATCAGATTGGCGAAGCGCGTGGCGTGCGCAGTTCAGAAAGCCTGATCCATCTTGCGACAAAGTTGGACCGAACCATGGTCTCTGCGACGTGAATGGATTGGGTGAGAACTTGCCTTGTGCAAATGACGTGGCGTCACGCGCGTTCAGCGTATTCCATCGATTCAGTGTTCACCACGATGTCTTCATCCTGACCAACAAACGGAGGCACCATCACCCGTGCGCCATTGTCCAGAATTGCCGGCTTGAATGAATTGGCCGCAGTCTGACCTTTGACGACGGGTTCGGTCTCGGCGATCTTGCAGATGACTTTCTGTGGCAGTCTTGCGTGCAACGCCTCGGCCTCGTGAAATTCGACAACGATGGTCATGCCGTCCTGCAGAAACGGGCGTCGCTCGCCCAATAGGTCAGCAGGGATCTCAACCTGTTCGTAGGTCTGCGTGTCCATAAACACCAGCATTCCATCGTTTTCATAAAGGAACTGCTGATCTTTTTGTTCCAACCGCACCCGCTCGACTTTGTCAGCAGACCGGAACCGTTCGTTCAGCTTTGACCCGTTGCGCAAATTTTTCAGCTCGACTTGCGCAAAAGCGCCACCTTTTCCGGGCTTGACGTGATCAACTTTTACAGCGGCCCAAAGGCCACCATTATGCTCCAGCACGTTACCGGGGCGAATTTCATTTCCGTTGATTTTGGGCATGTGGCGAAACCATAATAAAAGGTTGATGGATTGTTGCGCGCACCTATATCTGGCGGGATGGAGGCTGGCAAGACAACCATATGTCGTGCTGCACCTGCAGAATGCCATGCGCGGACTGCATGGCTGCTATGCGAATTTGGGGTATCCGAATCGATTTTGATCAGCCATAAAGAGCGCCAGTCCGAAAACACAAGAGCAAGAATAATAAGGAAGACGAGATGAGAGATTTCGTTGACGGCACAGCCTTTAATAACGAGCAAGGCAATCGTGCACGTAAACTATTTGCAGCCGTTGTACTGGCTGCCCTGGATGACGCCATTGCAGACGACAAAAAGTATGGCAATGGTCCGGAACAGATCGCCCGCTGGGCCCG
>RCNC010001003.1_pt1 | contig 18805 bp, 16 predicted proteins | sample 2041301 | NCBI WGS metagenome assembly RCNC01 (sample SAMN09708231, study PRJNA481090) | Marine sediment metagenome, whole genome shotgun sequencing project. | biome: marine sediment; feature: ocean; material: sediment; isolation source: Sewage treatment plant 13A marine sediment (STP13A) ...
CTTCCAGCGTTTCCACAAGGGACCTGTAGGTGATTCGGAACGAGACGCTCTTTTTTCCTTCAGAAATAGGGTCTCCGGTGAAAACGTCGAAAATACGAATGCTTTCGACAAGTGCTTCGCCCATGCTCTGAACAAAGTCCAGTATTTTCCCGGCCTCGATGTCTTGATCGATGATAATCGTAGCATCGCGGGAAGTTGCCGGAAATTTTGGAATCTCACCCGCCTGGTTGAAATCGGGGATAAGGATGTAAAGCCGGGTCAAATCGAGTTCAAAAACAAACGCGTTCTGTTTCAGGTCATAGGCTTTGAGAACGTCGGAGCTGAGTTCTCCCACCTGGCCGATCATGACATTGTTGTGGATGATTTGGGCCGTATGCCCGGGTCGCGTGTAGCGGCACTGGTCTTCCGGCATGGCGGTGAATTCAACCGCTTCGATGTTCAAAGCGTCCAAAAGGCCCTCGACAACCCCTTTCAGGTCATAAAAATCAAAGGGAGTTTCTTTTACCTTCCATGAGAGAGGGCTTGCAGCACCGGATAAAATGCCGCCGAGCATCTCGGTTTCCTCAGGCAGCCCTGGTTTGTTTTTTTGAATGAAAACCTTGCCGACCTCGAAGAGCATGATGCGTTTAACCTGCCGAGAAATGTTCCGGTGCGTGGATTTGAGCAATCCCGGAATGAGAGATGTGCGCATGACGGTCTGATCTTCGGTCAGGGGATTCAGGATTTTTACAAACAGTCTTCTGTCGTCATCCGTTGCCAGGTTCAGCCGGTCACACGCACGATCGTCCATGAAGGCGTAATTGATAGCTTCCGAGAAACCGAAGCCGGTCATGGTCTGTTTGATCCGATCCCGCTCGGTCAATGCTTTTGAGGGTTTACGGGTTTCCGCCGGCACCAGGGGATAGGTGCCGGGAATATTGTTGTACCCGGTCAAGCGGGCGACTTCCTCGATCAGATCGACGGTTCTGGCGATGTCGACGCGAAATGTGGGGGCCGTGACCGTAAGGGCGTCATCTGCATTGCTTTCAACCTGAAATTCGATGGACTCCAGCAAGCGTTTGATTTCATCTTGATCCAAATCGGTTCCCAAAAGACGGTTGGTTTCCTCAACCGTAAGGACGATGGGCGCCGGTTGTGGTATCTTTCCCTTGATATCGATAACCCCCGGCGCCAGGGTCCCACCGGCCAATTCCACCATGAGTTGAGCGGCTCTGTCCAGGGCGATGGGGGTTGTTTCCGGGTCGATGCCGCGTTCGAAGCGGTGAGATGCATCGGTGCTCAATCCTAACGTTTTGGCGGTTTTACGAATACTGGCCGGATTGAAATAAGCGCTTTCGATGAGGACTCGAGTGGTTGTGGCTTCGATTTCCGAATTTTGACCCCCCATGACCCCGGCAAGGCCGACCGGTTTTTGGCCGTCACATATCAGCAGCATCTTTTCGGACAGAATGCGTTCTTTTGAGTCGAGGGTTATAAATTTTTCCCCGGCATTTGCCGTTCGCACCACGATGCGGTTTTCGGCCAGACGATCGAAATCAAACGCATGCAGCGGTTGACCGTACTCCATGAGCACGAAGTTAGTGATATCTACGATATTGTTGATGGGCCTCAACCCCACGGAAATCAACCGGTTTTGCAGCCAGAGTGGTGAAGGGGCTACAACAATATTTTCTAAAAGACGCGCTGTGTACCGGGGACAGTCCTCGGGCGCTTCCACGGTGACAGATGTTTGACGGTCAATTTCCTGGCCTGATTCCACCAGGCTCACGGGTTCGACCACAATTTGCCGTCCCTGAATAGCGGCAACCTCCCGGGCCGTGCCGATGATGCTAAGGCAATCGGGCCGGTTCGGTGTGAGATCGATTTCTAAGACAGGGTCGGCCAGATTGAGCGCATGGGCCAGGTTTTCTCCGACGGGTAAATCATTTTCCAGTGGCAGGATGCCGGAAGCGTCCAGGCCGAGTTCCAGTTCCGCTTCACTGCAGAGCATGCCTTGGGAGTATTCGCCCCGGATGGTTCCCTGGCGTAGAATGGTGCCGTTGGGCAGATGTGTTCCGGGCAGGGCCAGAGGTGCCAGCATGCCTGCTGTGACATTGGGGGCGCCGCACACTACCTGGTAGGTTTTTTCCGGCAGCTCGACATCACATATCTTGAGACGGTCCGCATTGGGGTGGTTTTTAACGGCAGCCACACGGCCGACAAACACGCTGTTCAAATAGGCGTACCTGTCGGTGACGCCTTCGACTTCAAGCCCCACCATGGTCAGGGCTTCAGTCAATTCGTTCAATTCCATTTCAACGGGAACGAATGCCTCCAGCCAACTGAGACTAACTTTCATCTATCATTACTCCGGCTTAAAACTGATTTAAAAACCTGATGTCATTCTCGAAAAATTTTCTGATGTCGTCGATGCCGAATTTCAGCATGGCGATGCGTTCCACACCCATGCCAAAGGCAAATCCGGTGTATTCTTTGGGATCGTAGTTCACGTTCTCATAAAGGGCAGGATGAACCATCCCGGATCCAAGGACTTCTATCCAACCGGTATGGGAACATACCCGGCAGCCTTTGCCGCGGCACATAACGCAAAGAATATCGACCTCGGCGCTGGGCTCCGTGAAAGGAAAGAAGCTAGGGCGGAATCTGAGGCTTGTTTTTTCATCGAACATCTGGTGCACGAAGGCCGTAAGGATGCCTTTGAGATCTCCAAAGGAAATACCGCGGTCCACGAAAAGGCCCTCCACCTGGTGAAACATCGGGGTGTGGGTCAGATCTGAGTCACAACGGAACACCTTGCCCGGGACCACAACCCGCACCGGCGGCTGGGTTTTTTCCATGATCCGGATCTGCATGGGCGACGTGTGGGTTCTGAGCACGATGTCATCTGAAACGAAAAAGGTGTCCTGCATGTCGCGCGCCGGATGGTTTTTTGGAAAATTGAGGGCCTCGAAGTTGTAATAATCCGACTCGATCTCGGGTCCCTCAGCCACATCAAACCCCAGCCCACTGAATATGCTGCACATCTGTTGAGATATCTGTGAGACAGGATGAAGGGATCCGGTAAGCGTCGTCCGTCCGGGAAGGGATACGTCGAGGTGGTCCCCGGACGCCTGTGTGCCGGCTTCGAGTCGCAGTAAAGCCTTGTCCAGAGCTTTTTCGAGAATGCCTTTGACCTGGTTGGCTTTTTTTCCAGCGGCCGGCCGGTCTTCCTGGGGCAACTGGGAGATATTGCGCATGACGCCTGTGAGAACCCCTTTGCGCCCCAGATATTGAACGCGGAGGGCGTCTAAGGCTTCGGGCGTGTCCGCCGTACTCAGCTCAGCGAGTGCCTGTTTTTCGATCTGTTCGATGCTTTCCACGGCGAACCCGTCGTTATGCTTTCTGTGCTGCGATTTCTGCTATTTTGGTAAAACCGGCGGGATCCGAAACAGCCAGCTCAGCCAGAACTTTACGGTCGAGTCCGATATCGGCCATTTTCAGGCCGTGGATAAATTTACTGTAGGACAGGTCGTTCATGCGCGCGGCAGCATTGATCCGCGTGATCCACAGTCTTCTGAAATCACGCTTTCTTACCCGGCGATCTCTGAAGGCGTACATGAGTGCCTTGTCGACGGCATCGGCGGCAGTGCGAAAAAGCTTACTGCGTCCACCGCGAAAGCCTTTGGCCAGTTTAAGTACTTTTTTACGGCGATGTCTCGCCTTGAATCCTCTTTTAACCCGCATGGTGTTATTCCTCCTAAAAATATTGTGCTGTCAATTCTTTTACTTGTTGGGCAACAGCAGCCGCACTTCCTTCATGTCGGACTTTTTAACCAACTGACCTTGTCGCAGGGCACGTTTACGTTTGGTCGTCTTTTTGGTCAGGATATGGTTACCGTGTGATTTTGAAAAGGTAAATTTGCCGCTTGCTGTTTTACGGAACCTTTTGGCGGCGGCCCGATTGGTCTTGATTTTAGGCATTTTCAGTTTCACTCCTCATTTAATTTATAAAAATAGATGGCGTGAGCAGCCCGTGGATGGACAGCCCACGCCAGGATTATTGTCATCAATGAAGTTGTTTATCGCTATACAGCGCCGTAGGAGCTTAACGAACTGTTAATCGATTCAGAGGGGTAGTGTATAGTTGATGAAATAAACAGGTTGTCATTTTGGTGCCAGCACCATGGTCATGGACCGCCCTTCAAATTTTGGGGACTGTTCGACACTGGCAAATTCCTCGGCCCTTTCCGCAATAAGTTTAAGCAGCTCCCGCCCGCGATTAGATAGGGTAATTTCACGGCCCCTGAAAATAACGGTGACCTTAACCTTATCTTTTTTGTCGATAAACCGCCTTATGTGATTCAGCTTGGTGTTCAGGTCATGTTCGCCGGTTTTTGGCCGGATTTTAATTTCTTTTACCTGAAATGTGCTTTGCTTCTTTTTGGCTTCCTGCTGTTTCTTGGTCTGCTCATATTTGTAACGGCCATAGTCCATTATTTTGCAGACAGGCGGATTCGCGTTGGGGGAAACCTCCACCAAATCCAGCCCATGGTCGCCGGCGATAGCAAGTGCTTTATATGTCGGTACGACACCTAATTGTTCCCCGTCAGGATCGATGACTCTGACTTCTTTGGCCCTGATATTTTTATTGATATTGGTTCTGTCCTGACGTTGTGGCCTGTTTGATCGTTTTGGAAAAACTATACCTTCACCTCCTTGTCCGGGCTTACCGGAAATGGCGCATGTTGACAAACTTCATCCTATCGAAAGCCGTAGAACGAATTTTCCGATAGTCGAATATAAGACAACATTACGAAATGCAAGAAAAAAATGCAATGAAAATAATTTCTGCCCGAGTTGAACAATTTTTTCGTGGAGATGGGCGTCCATGGAGACAACAATCGTTCACTTCAGGTTCTCATGCCCGGCCGATTCAATTTTGTCGTATTATTGTGACAGCGTGTATTCGGCCAGCAGACTTTTTTGCCAATACGTATTTTTTGGATCTGAAAAAAAAGCTTTGAAAAGCTCAAGGCTTTCCTTTCTCAACACATTTGAAATAATTGATATTTTGCTGTTTTTGTAAAGAGCCGGCATTGCCGCGACAGCGCAGGTGGTTCCGCCGCCCATGACATCTTCATAGGCATAGACAATTTTTCCGATTCTGTTGATCAAAATAGCCCCAAAGCACATGAGGCAGGGTTCCATGGTGGCATAGAGGGTCATGCCGGAGGGATCCTGGTGGTGGTTCAGCTCGTTGAGCTGCCTCAAGGCCACCATTTCAGCATGGTCCAACTCGTTTGCCGTCGGGCCGGCAGTGCCCACCCGGGATCCCGTGGCAATGATGCGGTTGTCGCAGACCACCACACAGCCAACAGGAAATTCATTGGATAATAATGCTTTTTGGGCCTCTTGCAAGGCTTTGCCCATGAAAAAATCGTGATTCATATTCTGCAGATTGTGTCGTCACAGGGGCAGCTTCCATCGACTTCGAAGGCAAAGGCGATTCTGGATTCCTTTTCCGCTCTCTCGGGCTGGATAGACGCGAATGTTTGGCCTGCCACCTGTTTTTTTAATGAAGTTCTGTCCGGAATGCCATCGAGCCCCCTGGCGATGACCTTGCCGCTGGGTCCATCCAGAATATCGGCATCGACGCCATTGGTTACAACCACAACGGGTATCTGATAAGAGACCAGCATACGGGAAGCCGCCAGTGCCGGCCGGTGACGGGTTACCAGTGAACCAGGCCCATACTTTATCATCATGCAGGCTCTGCTGTCGATGAAAATACCAAAATCGATGTTGATGACGGCGCACTTTTCATCCGCTCTTAGGGTCAATGGCCAGCGCGGCTTGATGTCATTCCGGAGGAACCCCTTCTCCTTTACGAGCAGTGCAGCGAGTCCCTGCCGGAGTCTTTCGTCGTGGGTATCCTGGAGTGTTTCGTTGGTAATGATATCCTGCAGCTCACCCAATATGAGATGGTGTCCAGTCATTTTTGTTTTGCTTTTTAATGGCCGAGGTTTTATGAATTATCCAACCATATATACCGGTTGTCATAAATCTGTTCCGATAGGAATTGATTTTTTATGAAAGATATTTTTGAAATGGCTTCTAATGAAGGGTAATCTCTCCAATGGGTTTTGTAAAGGAATGTGTCATGTCAGATGGAATAACCATTCGGGAAAACTTTGAAAAACGGGAAATGAATTTCATGTCCCCTTTTGGATGCCAGAGTGCCCATTCCAAAGGGCGGGAGAAGGCGGAAAGCGCCTGTCCCATCAGAACCGTATTTCAGGTGGACCGCGATAGAATTGTTTATTCCAATGCTTTCAGGAGATTAAAGCATAAGACCCAGGTGTTTTTACGGCCCCTGGGGGATGAATACCGCACACGGCTGACCCATACCTTGGAAGTTGCCCAGATTGCCAGGACCATTGCCCGGGCCATGTTTTTAAATGAAGACCTGGCCGAAGCCATTGCCCTGGGGCATGACCTCGGCCACACGCCTTTCGGCCATGGGGGGGAAACGGTTCTCAGGGAAATATTTTCAGCGCAGTACTCCCACCATTCCCAAAGCCTGAGGGTGGTGGAAGTGCTTGAAAACAACGGCCAGGGTCTCAACCTCACCTGGGAGGTGCGCGACGGAATATTAAAGCATTCCAAGGGATACGGCAAGATCATACCCGACGATCCTTCCGAACTGGCCGGCACCACCGAAGGCCGGGTGGTTCGCATTGCCGACATCATGGCTTACCTCAATCACGACCTGGACGATGCTGTCCGTAGCGGTGTCATTCGTTCAGCCCAGGTGCCGGAGGTATGCGAACGGACACTTGGCAGCACGCACTGGGAGCGGGCCACCACCATGATCAACGATCTTGTTTTCGCGAGTGGTGTAAAGGGCGAGGAGTTCGTGCTGAGCATGAGCGATGACGTTTTCGGGGCTATGGCAGTGCTGCGCAAGTTTTTATATGACAATGTATACCGGTCCCCCCTGGTGCACAACGAGTTTATCAAGGCCAAGAAAATTCTTTCTGAACTGTACGCCTATTTTTTGGAACATGAAACGTTGCTCGATCAGGAGCTTTCCGGGATGGAGATAGGCGGTATTAACCGCAATGGCGATTCCCTTGAGAGAATCGTGTGTGATTTTATTGCCAGTATGACGGACCGTTATGCCATGGCGCTCTATAAACGTATTTTTTTCCCATCGCCGCAAGTGTGAGGTTGAGGTGAGAAGTATAACGTTTGAAAATATAAGGCGTCATGGCGTTGGGCCGTCCCCCTGGTTCGACCGGCTGGTGACGGTTTTTAACGCCATGGATGCCGGGTACGAAAAGACGGCCGGGAACTATGGGTTTGTCTGCCAGGGGTGCGAGGACAACTGCTGCCAATCACGGTTTTATCACCACACCTTGCTGGAATACATGTCGATTTACAGAGGGTTTTTGGGCTTGACCGGTCAAGAACGGCAGGCGGTTGAAGTACGGGCAGCCGAATATTGCCGGCAGCATGCCGAGGCGGATGCGGCCGGAACCACGGTCAAGCCATGGTGTCCCCTGAACGCGAATGGGCGTTGTCTTGTATATGACGTGCGCCCCATGATCTGCCGGCTGCACGGCCTGCCCCATGCGCTCTGCCAGCCCGGGGGCAAGATCGTTCAGGGGCCGGGGTGCGAATACTTCCGGTCCCATCAACCACCCGGGAATTCTTCTTCCTTGGATCGGACACCTTTTTATAGAGCCATGGCCGGGCTGGAAAAGGAGTTCCGGATTGAACTGGATGTCAACGTCAGAATAAAACAGACCATTGCCGAGATGATCATGAGTTTTCTCCCCGGACATCCCGAGAGAATGCAGGGAGACAATAGATGAAGTCCATCGATGCAGATAAGCTAAAGGAGCTGCCGGGCCGGCAAATCAAGGACAGCGACACTTTTTCGTTTCGCTGCCATTCGGAGATTGCCTGCTTCAATCTGTGCTGTCGGAACCTTAACCTTTTTCTGTATCCCTACGATGTGGTGCGGTTGAAGAACAGCCTTGGCATGACCTCGGATGCGTTTCTCGATCGCTATGTGGACGTGGTGCTCCGCGAGGACAATTTTTTTCCGGATGTGTTGCTCAGGATGGCGGACAATCCAGAAAGGACCTGCCCCTGGCTGTCGGAAGAAGGGTGCCGTGTTTACGCGGACCGCCCCGACACTTGCCGTACATTTCCGGTGGAGCAGGGCCTTTTTCACGGCCCTGGAAAGAGCGAGGGTCAACGGGTCTGTTTTTTCCGGCCGCCTGGTTTCTGCCAGGGCCAGCATGAGGACAAGTTATGGACCCTGGAATCCTGGGCTGCGGACCAGGAAGCGGAACAGTTCAACAAAATGACCCTCGAATGGTCCCGGGTCAAAGCGCTATTTTACAACAATCCCTGGGGCAACGAAGGCCCGGAAGGTCCTGGGGCGAAAATGGCTTTCATGGCCACCTACAACATCGATCAATTCCGTGGTTTTGTGTTTGAGAGCAGTTTTCTGAAACGCTACAAGGTTAAATCCGCCCTGCTCAAAAAATTGAAGCATGACGATCTGGCCATGCTGAGATTTGGGTTCGACTGGGTCAAGCTGTTTGTGTGGGGGATTCAGCCCAAGAAGATTCGAAAACGGTGACCATGTCGCCATCCCTGCAATCCTGTGGCCATACCCCGCAACGAACCTATAGCACCCCTTCCGGCATAGGTGCCACCTTTTCCCCGCCCAGGACATACCCACCGTCAAGCCGCATGACGGATCCGGTCATGAAGGGGGCATCGTGGATCAGGAAGTTCACGGCTTTGACCACATCGTTTATTCTGCCGGTTCTGCCCAATAGTGTGTGATCCAGCAGGGCGGCTTTTTCTTCCTCGGACAAAAGACCCCAGCCTCGGGTTTCCCGGGCATGCCGGGTTTCAAATAATCCCAGCATGATCTCATTGACCCGCACCGCGGGAGCACCTATGCGCGCCCAGGTTTCCGTTAACAAAGAAATGCCGCGGTTGGCGGCGGCATAGCCGTCGTTGAATATCAGGCTCGCAGGCCCGCTTCTGCCCACCATGCCGGCAATGGAGGAAATGTTGATGACCATGCCGTCTCCTGCGGCTTTTAAATGCGGCAGGGCGGATTCGAATACCCAGCGCTTGGCCCGCAGGGTAGTCGCCTGCTCGAGGTCCCATTGGTCAACGGTGTAGGCCCCATGCACTACGGGCCATCCCCCGCGTTCGATGTTGTTGATCAAAATATCGAGCCTGCCGAAACGCTCGACAACCTGTTGAACCATATCTGAAATTGTGCGGGTATTTTTCAAATCGTTGTTGATAATCAAATGCTCCCCGCGAGTTGCCTGAAAATCGGTGCGCATGGCGTCGAGGCTTTCTTCCCAGTCGTGATAGGTCAGGGCGACGTTGAAACCCTGCTCTGCCAGGGAGAGTCCGATGCCTTTTCCAATGCCTTTGATGGCGCCCAGAACCAATGCAACTCTGCTGGTCATCATGCCTCCATATACAGCCTATTCAATGGTCAAGTCCTGATCGAATGTTGTCGCTTAATTGAATCTGTTGTCAGTAGTCCGTGATCCGTAGTCCGTGCTCAAGCTATCAGCTACCGACAACCGACGACTGCTCACTGACCTGGCCACCGTCTTCTGCCCTCCGACACACTGACCACCGACTACTGAAATAGCTTTTTAACCCATCCATGCCCAATGCGCAAAAGGGCGATGTCATCGTCCTGTGCCTGTTCTAAAAGATCATCGTCAGGGCCGGCGCTATCCAATCCGGTGTCGTCCGACCCATTCCCATCCAACCCATTTCGATCCAATAGGCCGTTTTCAAAAACCTGTATCCGAAACCGGTCGAGGTCATAGAGGGCCATGTGAAAAGCAAGCTGCGATTTCATGTCCAGCGGCTCCGTTCCCTTCAGGTTTTTCAGGGCGATGATGTCCATGAGCATGTCATTGAATTCGTTGTAAACCACCAATTCCTGGTCTGAAACCCACTCGTGGACTATCTGGGTTTTGTCCTGTTCGTGCCCCAGGCAATGCGGTTCTTTCAAAAGGGCGAAATGCTCCTTTATCTGGCCTGTTTCCCGAGACCGGGTAATGGCCCGGGCAAGCGGATAGATTCTGCAGGAAGAGGGGCGGTGGACGTATACGCTGCACCCGGACAGCCGGACAAACGGGCAGGCCAGCCCGGAAGCGGTATCAGGCTTTAGGGCAACAATAGGCAGCCCGGTTTCGGGTCCTGTGTGTTGGGTGGTGTATTGCTCGAGAAATTCAAAGGACGTGAGCCCCAGGCCGTTTTTTAACCGCAGAATGTCGTACGGGGTCAAAAACTGGTTGAGGTCGTGGCAGCATTCATTAAAGCAGGCCACCTTTGCATGGCAGCAAAACCTGAAGGGGGCATCAAGCGATAGGGGGGTGAATTCATTTTCCATGGCTCCTTTTGAAACCGGATTGCCCTTGAAAGTCAATAAAAATGATGGGATACCGCTATTAAACGTGACCCATTGTTTCTAATGAAACACTACTATATATGGTAAAATTAAGCAGATAAAAATCAACATATGGATAACGAAGCGGCCTGTGCGCATAAAACGGTGTGTTTGGAATTCTTGAGGCCCAAAAGTTCTTGACAAGCCCTATACTGAATGATATTGATTCTACCTTGAATCTTTGGTATCTTGCTGATTTTTAAAGGAAATCCATCTCCGCGAGAAACAATTAGCAGTGATATTCATAGGTTCAATTAGGGGTGTACATATCTATAATATTTTGGCTGACAGATGATGACGAGGAAATATTATAGCGAAACCAAGCGGGAAAATAATACATTAGACAAAAACACAATGAGTTTGGTCTAGAAGGGAGGTGTGGCGGCTAAAGGTTTTATTCCAAATTGGAACAGTAGCGTATTGTAGATAACCATAATTTTACAAAGCAAACTTAGGAGGTATCATAAATGCCAAGTTTTGTAATTGATGAAAAATGTGACGGCTGTAAGGGCGGGGACAAGACGGCTTGTATGTATATTTGTCCCAACGACTTGATGGTTCTCGAACCAAATGAGATGAAAGCTTACAACCAGGAGCCCGATCAGTGCTGGGAATGTTTTTCATGTGTAAAGATTTGTCCCACCCAGGCAATCGAAGTTCGTGGATACTCAGATTTCGTACCGCTGGGAAGCAGTGTAATGCCAATGCTCGGTACCGAAGACGTAATGTGGACCTGTAAGTTCAGAAACGGAACCATCAAACGTTTTAAGTTCCCCATCCGGACAACCGCAGAAGGCTCCGCCAATGAGTATGCCGACCTCAAGGGTCAGGATATCGAATCCGAGCGGCTGTCAACGGAAGAGGTCGACGGGCGTACCCTCCCGACGCCTGCGGCAACTGTATAGCCCTTTATTAGCTGGATTCGGAACAGACACAATTAAGACATCAAAAAGAATTATATACTTTAAGGAGGATATAATATGGCATTACCGAATAAACCCCAGGGCGAACTCAAGGCCGTTAGGGATCCCGAAGTAGTAGAGCGCGAAGTTGACGTTTTAATCGTCGGTGGCGGCATGGCTGCCTGCGGCTCTGCATTTGAGGTAAAGAAATGGTTGGGCGACGATCAGAGTGTTCTGCTGTGCGACAAGGCCGCCATGGAGAGAAGTGGCGCTGTTGCTCAGGGCCTCTCCGCCATCAACACTTACATTGGCGACAATTCCCCCGATGACTACGTCCGCATGGTCCGCAACGACCTTATGGGTATTGTCCGTGAAGACTTGATTTTCGATCTGGGCACCCACGTGGATGACTCCGTGCACCTGTTCGAAGAGTGGGGACTGCCGATATGGAAAAAATCCGACGACGGAAAAACCCTCGACGGTAAAAAAGGTCAGTCAATGGGTACGCTGAAAGGCGGCGCCCAGCCCGTACGCACCGGAAAATGGCAGATCATGATCAACGGCGAGTCTTACAAAAGAATCGTAGCCGAAGCCGCCAAAAAAGCCATTGGTGAAGACAACGTCATCGAGCGCTGCTTCATCGTCGAGCTTCTGCTGGACGCCAACAATGAGAATCAGATTGCCGGCGCAGTTGGTTTCTCCGTACGTGAAAATATTGTCTACATCATCAAATGTAAATCCATGATGGTTGCCTGTGGTGGCGCTGTCAATATCTATCAGCCCCGCTCCGTTGGCGAAGGCAAAGGCCGTGCATGGTATCCCGTATGGAATGCTGGCTCTACCTACACCATGTGTATGAAGGTGGGTGCCGAGTTGACCATGATGGAAAACCGTTTCACCCCGGCCCGTTTTAAAGACGGTTACGGACCTGTTGGCGCATGGTTCCTGCTGTTCAAGGCCAAGACCCTCAACGGTCTGGGCGAAGCCTTTGCCGGCAGTGATGCCGCCAAGGCAGAGCTTGAAAAATACGCCCCCTATGGAACCGCAGCCATTACACCGACCTGTCTGCGTAACCACTTGATGCTGTTCGAGATGAAAGAAGGCCGCGGCCCCATCATCATGGACACGGTTACCGCTCTGGCAGAACTCGGCAAAACCATGGACAAGAAGGAGCTCAAGCATCTGGAATCAGAAGCCTGGGAAGACTTCCTTGACATGACATGTGGTCAGGCCAACCTGTGGTGTGCTACCAACACCGAGCCTGAAAAGAAGAATTCCGAAGTTATGCCCACCGAACCATACCTGCTCGGATCTCACTCCGGCTGTTGTGGTCTCTGGACTTCCGGTCCGGATTATGACTGGATCCCGGATTCCTACAAGGTCAAGGCTGCCAACGGTAAAATCTACAACCGCATGACCACGGTCAACGGGCTGTTCACGTCCGGTGACGGTGTGGGTGGTTCCGGTCACAAGTTCTCTTCCGGATCACATGCCGAGGGCCGCATGGCCATCAAACAGTGTGTACGGTATGCAAATGACAATGCCGACTTTGTACCAGCCATAGCCAAATCCAACGAGGAACTGGTCGACATGATCTACAAACCGGTCAGAACCTACCTGGATAACTATGAATACACCACCATGGAAGATGTCAACCCGGAATACGTTAAACCGTCCGGAATGGCAATGCGGCTTATGAAAGCCACCCATGAGTACGGTGGTGGAACGGCAACCTACTACATGACCACCAGCAAGAACCTGGAGGTCGTCATGGAGCTGCTGCAGGTCATGCGCGAAGACTGCGAAAAACTGGCTGCCGGCGACCTGCACGAACTCATGCGCTGCTGGGAGATCGAGCACCGCATCTGGACCGTCGAGTCTCATCTGCGTCACATCCAGTACCGTAAAGAAACCCGCTACCCCGGTTTCTACTATCAGGCTGATTATCCTGGCGTGGATGATGAGAACTGGTTTGCTTTCGTCAACTCCAAGTATGATCCGAAAGCAGGGACATGGGATATATTCAAGAGAGATTACGTCCAGATCATTCCTGATTAAGCAACAATCGACGGTGTTATAGTCGATGCAATATGCCTCCAGGTGTCATTAGACACCTGGAGGTTTTTATTAAGGTCTAACCTATTGACATCCATTTTTTTTGGGCGATATCCAATGGATTTAAAACATGAAGCTAAAATCTGGAGGTTTCCCAATTTTCCAGATTAGAGTTGCATGTTTTAACAGGATATCGCCCAAGGCGTTATTATTATTAAATTAACACAGATTTTAAAGCACGGAGGGATAGTATGACAGAAGACAAAGCAGCCCCTGCTAGTGGAAGTATTTTGGTCGTCGGCGGCGGGATCAGCGGCTTGACCACGGCCTTAGAAGCTGCCGAAGTGGGGTACGAAGTATTCCTGGTCGAAAAAAACCCTTACCTGGGTGGAAGAGTTGCGCAGCTGAATCAGTATTTTCCCAAGCTGTGCCCGCCCACCTGCGGTCTGGAAATCAATTTCAGGAGAATAAAGGATAATCCGCGCATCAAGGTTTTCACGCTTGCGGAAGTTGCGAAGGTGAGCGGGACTGCGGGGAGTTATGATGTCTCCATCAAGCTGTCGCCCAGGTATGTCAATGAAAACTGCACCTGCTGCGGTGATTGTTCGGCAGCCTGCGACACCGAGATTGACAGCGATTATGATTTCGGTATGAAAAAGATCAAAGGAGCTTATCTGCCCTTTGAAATGGCCTTTCCGTCACGATATATCATATCTCCCCAGATCATCGGGACCGATGAAGCCCAGAAATGTGCAGATGCGTGTAAATACGATGCCGTGGATCTTGCCATGGAATCAAAAACCATCGACCTGCAGGTGGGGGCCGTGGTTTGGTCAACCGGGTGGGAACCGTACGATGCTGCAAAAATTGACAACCTTGGATTTGGCCAGTATCCGAATATCATAACCAATATGATGATGGAACGGCTCGCTTCTCCAAACGGACCTACAAAAGGAAAAATTGTACGTCCTTCGGATGACAAGGCACCGGAAAGTGTCGCCTTTGTCCAGTGCGCCGGATCAAGAGATGAAAACCCCCTGCCATACTGTTCCTATATTTGCTGCATGGCCTCCCTGAAACAGGCTACTTATGTCAGGGAAAGATATCCCGAGGCCAAGATCTATATTTTCTACATTGATCTCAGGGCACCAGGCTACCGCTATGAGCAGTTCTACGATAAGATAAAAGAAGATGAAAACGTCTTTTTCGTCAAAGGTAAGGTTGCCGAAGTGAGCGAAGACCCAGTATCCAAGAGTATCACCGTCGTGGCTGAAAATGCCGTAACCGGTGAAAAGATACATCAAGCCGTTGATATGGCGGTGCTGGCAACCGGAATGCAGCCCACTGCGGCCAATGCAAAACTTCCCGCTGATCTGAAATACAATGCCGACGGATTTATTATCAATGATTTCGGCAAAGGCGGTATGTTTGCAGCAGGATGTGCCAACAAGCCGGCTGACGTGGTATCGTCCAATCAAAATGCAACCGGTATGGCCCTGAAAGCGATTCAAACTTTGGTGAGGAGGTAGGAGGTTATCCATGGATAAAAAATATGGTGTATATATATGCGAAGGCTGTGGCATCGGGGATGCGATCGACATGAAGGATCTGTGCGCTGTTCCCGAAGAAGAAGGCCTGCCGGTCAAGACACACCCCATCCTCTGTGGCAAGGCGGGTGTGGAGCTGCTCAAAAAGGACATTGCCGAAGGAACCAACACGATGGTCATTGCCGCCTGTTCGCGGCGGGTTAACTATGACGTCTTCAAGTTCGACGGGTGTATCGTCGACCGGGTCAACCTGCGCGAGCAGGTGGTGTGGTCGCACCCAAGGTCCGAGTTTCCGGCATTGACCGAAGAGCAGAAGGGCGATGAAGAGCATTTTGACAAGGTTCTGATGCTGGCTGAAGACTACATCAAGATGGGGATGGCTATGGTGAAAAAAGTCGATCTGCCCGAACCCCACATCCTAGATTCTTTGAGCAAGAAAATCATGGTCATCGGCGGCGGCGTTACCGGTATGTCGGCCGCCCTGGATGCCGCTAAAACGGGCTATGAAGTGACCATCATCGAAAAAGAGGCCGCCCTGGGCGGGCATGCCGCCCATTGGCGCAAACAGCTGCCCACGGAAGATCCGTATGAAGATCTGATCCCCCCTGTGGTTGACAAACTGATCAAAGAGGTTGAGGCAGAAGAGAAGATTACGGTAAGAACCGAAACGGTTGTGGCCAGAATTGCGGGCGAACCAGGTGAATTCGTGGTCACCCTCAAACAGCCAGGCGAAAAGATTGAATTCGATGTACCGTTTCCCCTGCCGGATGAAATGAAGGTGGATGAAAAGGGCAAAGATCTGGATGTGGAAAAACAGCACGAAGCCTACCTGGAATTTAACAAGGGCAAAAATGACATCCTGACCATGGACGAAGCCGGGGAAATGTTCGGTGCTGTGATCCTGGCAGCCGGGTGGCGGCCTTATGAACCTGAAGATGGTGCCTTCCCTCATCTGGGCTTCGGCGAACTGCCCGACGTGGTCACCAATGCTCAGTTCGAAGCGATCGCCAAAGAAGGCAAGATTAAAAGACCTTCGGATGGCAAGGATGCCCAGTCCGTGGTGTTCATCCAGAGTCCGGGAAACGGCAGCGACAACGATTTCGAATATGCTGGCTCCGTCACCAGTATGGTGGCGTTGAAGCAGGCCAAATATGTGCGTGAAGATTTTGCCGAAGGCAAAGCCTATGTGTTCTACCAGCACATGCGCACACCGGGCCTCAATGAAAATTTTTACAAAAGTATCCAACAGGATCCGGGTATTTTTCTGACCAAGGGTGAAGTGGTGTCGGTTTCCAAAAACGGCAACGGCCTGGTTGTGGAAGCGGACAACACCCTGCTGGGCGATAAGATCAAAGTCAAGGCCGACATGGTTGTGTTGGGTACCGGCATGATTCCGGCAACCAAGGATGATCCTATTATCAACCTGGCCTACCGTCAGGGCCCCGGCTTCAGGGACAATGCGCTTTTCAACGATTATGCAGATTCCAACTTCATCTGTTTCCCGTATGAAACCCAGCGTACCGGCATCTATGCTGCCGGTGGTATCCGCAGGGCTTTGTCCGTTGAGGAATCCATCGAGGATGCAACCGGCGCGGCGTTGAAGGCCATTCAGTGCGTGGAATCGGTCAACCGTGGCGTTTCCGTACATCCAAGATCCGGCGACATGACCTTCCCGGACTTCTTTTTCCAGCGCTGTACCCAGTGCAAGCGTTGTACGGAAGAGTGTCCTTTCGGCGCGCTGGATGACGATGAGAAAGGCACGCCCAAACCCAATCCGACGCGCTGCCGGCGCTGCGGTACCTGTATGGGTGCCTGTCCCGAACGTATCATCGGTTTTGCTGATTACAACATCGACAGCATTGGCTCCATGGTCAAAGCCGTGGGGGTTCCGTCCGAGGATGATTACAGCGAACCGCCCATGCGGGTGCTCGGACTGGTTTGTGAAAATGACGCCTACCCGGCCCTGGATATAGCCGGTTTGAATCGGTTGAGCTATTCCGCTGACGTGCGCTTTATTCCGGTGCGCTGCCTGGGTTCGGTGAACGTTATCTGGATCAAGGATGCCCTTTCCCAGGGCATGGACGGTGTTTTTCTCATGGGCTGCAAGCACGGCGACGACTACCAGTGCCATTTTGTCAAAGGCAGCGAACTGGCCGACGTGCGCATGAAGAAGATCGGTGATGCGCTGCAGAGTCTGGCCCTGGAAAATGAACGTGTTACCCAGTTCCAGGTGGCCATTGATGAGTATGACACGATTCCGCAGCTCGTAAATGATTTTGTAGAGATGATCGAAGATATCGGACCGAACCCCTTTAAGGGATTCTAAGCCCTGCTTCGAAAGCCTGCAAAGCTTAATGAATTCAAAAGATAAAATCGGATAACGATTTTTTGAGTCAATTTATATAGGAGGTATTCAGATGGCGGATGCATATGTTGTGGAGCCGGATATTGGCTTTATTAACGAGGTTAAAGGGCTTGGCGGGGGAGATCTGAAAAAATGTTTTCAGTGCGCCACGTGTTCGGTGGCGTGCCCGATTGCTCCCGATAACAAGCCCTTCCCGAGAAAAGAGATGATTGCCGCCTCTTGGGGCTTGAAAGACAAATTGGTGGGCAACGGCGATATCTGGCTGTGCCACAATTGCGGCGATTGTACCACCCTGTGCCCCCGGGGCGCAAAACCCGGCGATGTCCTCGGTGCGATCAGGGCCTATGCCATTACCGAGTACGGGCCGGTCAAAGCCATCGGCAAGCTGATCAATGATCCCAAAAAGATTCCCATCGTGCTGGGGATTCCGGCGGTGTTGTTTATCGTGATCGGTCTGATCACCGGCCTGCTCGATTTTACGCCCGAAGGCGATAAAATTGCCCACGCTCACTTTTTCTCTACCTGGCTGGTGGATATCATGATGATTCCGGCAGCCATCTGGACCGTGGCCACTTTTGCCATCGGCCTGAAGCGCTTTTTGGCTGATATGCACCAGAACGCATTGCAGGATGGGAAAACCACCATAGAGAAAATCGACCCCATGGGGCTGATTATGGGTTTGGTCCGGATAATTCTACCGATCCTGAAGCACGATAAATTCAACGAGTGCGGGGAGAACAAGGACCGTGCCACGGCCCACATGATGGTGTTGTTCGGCTTTATCGGTCTTTTCATCGTCACCAATATTTTCTTTGTGACGTTGTACGGGTTTCAGATTCACGGGCCCTATTCCCAGCTTAACCCAGTGAAATGGCTTGGAAATGTCGCTGGAATTGCCTTGGTTGTCGGCAGTTTATTGATGATTAAAAACCGATTGGCCAAAGAAGACCAGGTATCGGCTTACAAAGACTGGTGGCTGATCATCTGGGCGCTGGCCCTGGGCGCCACCGGGCTTCTGGCTGAAATGACCCGCCTGGCGGGTATGGCCGGTATTACCTACTTCATCTACTTCGTTCACCTGATGTTCGTCTGGAGCCTGTTCTTCTTCATCGCCTATTCCAAGCTAGCCCATCTGGTCTACAGGACCACGGCCTTGGCGTATAACGAGTACATCGGTAGAAAATAAAATTGTTGGGACAATTTTATTTTCTACTGTAGCGGCCTTGCCGCTGAATTAACAATTAGGGGAGCAGCAAACGTGCTGCTCCCCTTTTTTTATATTGATCAATGTGTATGCAATGTGTATAATATATAACCTGGTGACTAAATAGCTAACTCCGTCATGCCGGACTTGATCCGACATCCAGTGCTTTTCTGGATAGCGCAAAAGCTTCACTGCGTGTCCCGCCTGCGCGGGAATGACAACGTTCGAGTATTTAGCCGC